>Ga0209118_1000408_pt1 | contig 24106 bp, 18 predicted proteins | sample BlaSpr_A8_Ref_M1_FD_187988 | JGI IMG/M metagenome (GOLD analysis project Ga0209118, IMG submission 187988) | Forest soil microbial communities from Thunder Bay, Ontario, Canada - Black Spruce, Ontario site 2_A8_Ref_M1 (SPAdes) (version 2) | ecosystem: Environmental > Terrestrial > Soil > Boreal...
CAGCCCCTCCTGCGACAAGCCTGCCGGATTCGCGGGGCGCACCAGGCTGGCGAAGCGCTCGCCGCAACGGATGACGCCGCCGCGGATGGGCACCATTGCCAGCGACAGGATCTCGTCGTCGCGGGGCTCGAGGCCCGACGTCTCAAGGTCGAGCGCGAAGTAGAGGACTTCGTCCCAGGGCGGCGAGGACCAGGCCATCAGCGGACCATTCCGAGGTCGAGACCTGGCGGGCGAGCGGCGGGCAGGCGAGGACGGGCCATTGGCTCAGCCCGTCTCAGACGACGCGGTCGGCGCCGTAGCGCAGCGCGGTCGCCTCCTGGATCTCGCGGATGGCGAGGAACGTCTCCTTGAGGTACTGGCGCTCGAGCGCCGACAGGTCCTGCAGCCTCGCCGCCGACGCCGGCGCCTCGCCCCGGCGCAGCGCCTCGAGCTGCGACCGCAGCCGCAGGCGCAGCAGGAAACGGAAGGCCTCCGCGAGGGTCCCCGCTCCCGCGGGGCTCAGCGTGCCCGCGGCGGCGGCGGCCTGCAGCCGCTCGAGCGTCGGCCGGGCGCGCGAGCCGGCGGCGAGCGCGTACAGCCGCGCCAGGCCGACGATCGGCATGATCCCGGCCGCCTTGAGGTCCACTCCGCCGTGCTCGGCGCGCAACTGGCGGAACATGCCGATCGGCGGCCGGAAACCCAGCGCGGTCTTCGCCAGCTGCGCCATGAAGATCCCCTCGCGGCCCGCCCGCAGCAGCACCTCGTCGAGCAGTTCGATCCCCAGCTCGCCGTGGACGCGGCGGCAATCGAAGAAGTTCGAGGCCTCGACCAGCGACTGCGGCCGGGGGTTCTCGACCCAGTCCTGGAAGAGCCGCCGCCATTCGGCGAGCGGGTGGCGCCAGCGCGTCGCCATGAAGCCTCCCGCGCAGGGTGGGAACGCCGCCGCGAGGAGGCCGTCGACCCCGCGCTCGGCGAGCCGCTGGAAGTAGGCGCCGGCGGCCGGCGAGTCGTCCTGCCAGACCAGGGCGTTGTCCTGGTCGGTGATCAGGGTCTGCTCCATGCGGCCTTCGGAGCCGAGCACGATCCAGGCGTAGGCGCAGGGCGGCGGCCCCAGGTCCTGCTCGGCGAGGCGCAGCAGGCTGGCGGTCAGGGCGTCGTTGAGCCGCGACACGATGCGCCCGATCTGGCCGGCGTCGGCGCCGCTCCAGGCGAGCACCTCTACCATGGCCGCCAGCTCGCGCGCATAGCCCGTGGCGGCGTGCGGGTCGCGCAGCCGCTCGAGCGCGTGCATGAGGTGCAGCGGGCTACGCAGGTGGAGGCGCAGCAGATCGGTGTCGCCGATCAGGCCGATGATCTCGCCTTCCTCCTCGAGCGGCGCATGATGGACGTGGTTCTCGAGCATGAACAGCAGGACCTCGAACAGCGACGCGCCGGCGGGCATGGTGAGCACGGGTCTCGTCATCGCCCGCTCCACCGGGAGCTCCGGCCCGTGGCCTTCGGCGAGGACGCGGGTGCGCAGGTCGCGGTCGGTGAGAATGCCGGCCGGAGTCCCCTCCACCAGCAGCGCGCCGGTGCCGGCGGAGCGCATCAGCCGGGCGGCGTCGCCGACCGTCGCCGTGGCGGCCACGAAGACCGGCGCGCGAGCGGCAAGCTGGCGGGCGGGGATGGCGAGGTCGGAGCCGAGACCCATGGGCTCGACCTCCGTCGAGCGGCGCAGGCGTGCGGCGAGGTCGAGCAGGAAGAACTCGGCGAAGGCCGGCGATGCCGCCATGAGGGCGGCGAAGGCCGCCTCCGGCAGGCGGTAGAGCAGCGTGTCCTCGACGGCCACCGCATCGGCGAGCGGGCTGTCGCGCGCGATCAGCGACGGGAAACCGAAGCAGTCTCCCTCCTCGAGCGCCCGGAGCTGCTGGCCGTCGCGCTCGAGGCGCACGGCGCCTTTGCGGACCACATACAGGTGCTCGCTGCGCGCCCCGCCGCGCTGCAGCACCTGCTCGCCGCGCGGCGCGAAGCTGATCTCCAAGGCATCCTCGACGTGGCGCAGCTCCCGTTCGCCCAGGCGGTCGAACGGCGGATGGCGGCGCAGGAACTCGAGCGGCTCCGTGGCGCCCGGAGGAGGCATGGCCGGCATTCTATGCCCCTGCTCTTTCCGCCTGGTACCCGACCTCCGGAAACTACAGTAAGGTAAAGGCTATGAGCGACGACGATCCGGTGGCCCGCGACCCGTCCACGCCCGCCACGGAAGAGGCGTTCCGCGACCGCCTGCGCGCCATTGCGGCGCGGCTGCGCGCGGCCGCCGAGGACCTGGGCGGCGAGGTCATGATCGAGCTTCCCAGCCGGCTCGGCGACCACGAGGGCCTGCTGATCGCGCTCGCCAACGAGCTCGAGCAGCTGGTGAAGTGAAGCGACCGCCTGTCTGAGTAAACGGTGGCCGAAGAGCCAGGTGGCCGGAGGGGAGGAGGCGGTCCCCTAGGACCGGCCGGAGGGAGATTCCCCGAAGGTTAGTGGAACAGCGGCGGCAGCAGCTCCGGCGATAGCGGGGGGCTGACCAGGAACCCCTGGTATTCGTCGCAGCCGTGGTCGGCCAGGAAGCGCAGCTGCCCCTCCGTCTCGACCCCTTCGGCGATCACCCGGATGCCGAGGCCGTGCGCCAAGCTGATGATCGCGGTGACGATCGCGCGGTCCTCCTGGCTGACCTCGAGGTCGGCGACGAAGCCGCGGTCGACCTTGAGCGCGTCGATCGGGAACTGCTTGAGGTAGGCGAGCGCGGCGTGGCCGGTCCCGAAGTCGTCGATGGCGATCCGTACGCCGATGGCGCGGAGCGCCGACAGCACCTCGACGGTGAGGACGGCGTTCTGCATGGCCGCGCTCTCGGTGATCTCGATCTCGAGGTGGCGCGGGTCGAGGCCGGTCTCCTCGAGGATGCGGCGGATGCTCGCCGGCAGGCTGCGCTGCTGGAACTGCAGCGCCGACAAGTTGACGGCGAGGCGCAGGTCGGACTGGCCGGCGGCGTGCCAGGCCACCGCCTGCTCGCAGGCGCGGCGCAGCGCCCACTCGCCGATCGGCACGATCAGGCGCGCCTCTTCCGCCACCGCGATGAAGGCGTCGGGCGACACCAGGCCGCGGCTCGGGTGCTGCCAGCGCAGCAGCGCCTCGACCCCGGCGATGCGGCCGGTGGCGAGGTCGATCTGCGGCTGGTAGAAGAGCCTGAACTCGCAGCGCTCGATCCCCTGGCGCAGGTCGTTCTCGAGCGTCAGCCGCTCGAGCGAGCGCGCGTTCATGGCCGGCGTGCAGAGCTGGAAACCGTTGCGCCCCAGCTCCTTGGCGCGGTACATGGCGATGTCGGCGCTGGTCAGCAGCGCCTCGGCGTCGCCGCCGTCGGTCGGGTAGAGGCTGATGCCGATGCTGGTCGTGATGTAGAGGCGATGGCCGTCCAGGTCCACCGGCCGCGCGACGGTGGCCAGGATCTTGTCGGCCATCCGGGCGGCCTGGGAGCCGCGGCCGACGTCGGGCAGCAGCAGGTTGAACTCGTCGCCGCCGACCCGGGCCACGGTGTCGCTCTTCCGCACTGACTGCCGCAGCCGCGCCGCCACCGTCTGCAGCAGCCGGTCGCCGGCGGCATGACCGAGCGTGTCGTTGACCAGCTTGAACTGATCGAGGTCGAGGAAGAGCACCGACAGGCCGCGGTGACTGCGCCGCGCCAGCCCGAGGGCCTGGGTGAGGCGGTCCTGGAACAGGATGCGGTTCGGCAGACCGGTCAAGGCGTCGTGATAGGCTTGGTGGACGAGCTGGCTCTCGGCGTCCTTGCGCCGCGTGATGTCGAACAGGGTGCCTTCGATCACCGGCTCCGCCTCGCCGCCGAGCAGGGTGGCGTTGGCCAGCACCCAGACCGGCGTGCCGTCACCGCGCCGCAGCTGGATCTCGGTGTCGGTGAGCGCGCCGCGGGTCAGCAGCCTCTCGATCAGCGCCGCGCGCTGCAGCGGCTCGGCATAGTAATCGATCAGTTTTCTGCCGATGCAGTCGCGGCTGGAAGCGAAGCCCAGGATGCGGGCGAAGGCATCGTTGCATTCGAGGATGATGCTCGTGGTCGAGGTGCGGAAGACGCCTGCCAGGTTGCGCTCGAACAGCGTGCGGTAGCGCTCCGCCGAGGCCTGCAGCGCGGCCTCGGCGCGGCGGCGCTCGGTGACCTCCCGGAAGCTCCAGACACGGCCGACCGGCTGGCCGTCGAGCAGCTGCGGCACCGAGTAGCGCTCGATGATGCGGCCGTCGGCGAACTCCAGCACGTCGAAGCTCTCGGCCTCGGGCGCGGCGTACAGCTCGTGGACCTTCTCGAGGAAGGACCGCGGGTCGCGCAGGCGGTCGAGGACGGACGCGAGCAACGCCTCGTCCTCGCCGGTTTGGAGGAGCTTCGCCGGGATCTCCCAGATCTGCGCGAAACGCCGGTTGTAGGAGACCACCTTGCCCTGGCGGTCGACCACCAGGATGCCGTCGGCGGTCGACTCGAGCGTCGAGCGCAGCAGCGACAGCGAGTGGCGCGTCTCGGCCTCTGCTTCGAGGCGCCGGCTGATGTCGTTGACGAGGACGATGCGGGCCGGGCGGCCGGCAAAGACGAGGGAATGCGAGGCGACCTCGACCACGATCACCTGGCCGTTTTTCTTGCGGTGCGTCCATTGGCTGTCCATGCGGTGGCCGACCAGGTTGGACTTGAGGTCGGCGAGCAGGGCGGGGATGGTTTCCGGCGGCCGGATGTCGTTGATGGTCATCGCCCGGAACTCGTCGCGGGAGTAGCCGTAGAGCTGAATGGCGGCCTGGTTGACGGCGAGGAAGCGCAAGGTCTCGTAGTCGTAGACCCACATCGGCAGCGGGTTGCGCTCGAACAGCAGGCGGTACTGCTCTTCGGCGTCAGGCAAGCCTTCCCGGAACGGCACGAGGCCGCTGATCTCCAGTGCCAGGCCGCGCACGCGGGCACCGCCGCCGGGGGCGGGCCGCGGCACCGGATGCACCACGTCGTGCAGCCAGATCACCTTGCCGGAGGTGCTGACCAGGCGGTACTCGACCTCGAGGCGCCGCCCTTCGCGGTCCACCTCGCCACAGAGATCGAGCACCCGCAGCCGGTCGGCGGGATGCAGGTAGGAGCTCCAGCTGAGCGCCGGCGCCGGCCGCCAGCGCGCCGGCAGGCCGACGAGCTCGCGCGCTCGGCGGTTGAGCGCCGCCAGCTCGAGTGTCTTCGCGTCGGCCTCCCAGACGATGGCCTCGGAGCCGGGTCGCGGCGCCCGCGGCAGGCGCGCCGATCGCGGCGCTCGCGAGGCTGGCGACGCCCCCGCGGCGCTCGCCGGCGGGGAGGTTCCCGGGTCGCTCGACGCTGCCGGCACTCCCGCCGCTCCGGACGCTCCGGCGGGGCGGCCGCGGCCTGCGGTGCGTTTCGCCTTCGGCTGCCTGGCGCCAGGCAGCACAGGCGGAGGGGCGGAGCTGCGCATGGAGGGGCCCAGGCGTCAATCATATCCTTTGGGCGGTGACGACGTGGCCGAGCGCGTCCACCAGGGTGCCTGGGCGGCGGCGAGCGGCGCCGCGGCAGGCTCCGAGGAAACCGCCCGCGAAGGGCCAGGAACCGGGGCGGAGGATGCCGGGGCCGCGGATGCCGTTGCGGCAGGCGCAGTGGCGCCAGATGCCGCGACGGCAGATGCCGGGGCAGGCGCGCGAGCCGGAGACGGCCGTGTGGAGAGGTCTGGCCCGCCGTGCCGGAGGCGTGTCCTGATCGGCCTCGATCGGCTCGATCGTGGGCACCGCCGCAAGGCTTGCCTGCCGCCCGTTGTGCTGGACCGTGCGCATGCGGACTGCCCATTCCTGCAATTCGCGCAGCTGCTCCAGAACCCCGGGGTCCAGTCCTCGAAGCGCGGGGTCAGCGGCGCCGGCGGACGGCTCTCTGCGGGCCTCGCGGCGGTGAGTCCCACCGCGCCCGAAGAGGCGGCGGGCCGTCTTCTACACTGGTTCCTCTTGCCGGCCGAACGGCCGGCACAGCTGTCCTTTGCAAACCCCGGGCCTGGGCCGATCGCGCGCCTCGCGGCCGCTCGATCCGGGGCTGGCCTTGTCCTTGCTTGGTGTCTTCTGTCGGAGGCGCCGGCAGCGCTTGAGCTGTCGCATACAACGGGAGGCAGCATGAGATCGAGCCAGTATTCAGAAGCGCCGCCGCTCGCGACCCTGCCGCACACCGCATCCGGCTCCCGCCGCATCGACATACCGCTGCATCGCGTCCTTGGATTCGCGCGCCAGGAGTCGGAATCGCGCCCTTCCCGGCAGCTCGCTTTCGCGCTGCGCCCGCTGCTGGGGCTGGCGCTGGCGACCACCGGCCTCTGCTCGGAACCGCCGGCCGTCCCAACGCTCCGGCGAGCCTGGCCGCCGTCCGGCGCCGACATGACCGCCGATTCCGAGGTCCTCTTCAGCGCCCTCTCCTCGCTGGTCGAGGTGGTGAAGATCCTGACGCCCAGTGCCGGCAAGGTCTACGCCCTGCTCGGCCACGAGGCCATTGCTCCGGCGGATGGCCTGGACGCCGGCGACCGCGAGCGAGGGCGGCTTGGAGCGGCGACGGCCGCGCCGCGGTCCGAGGTGGTCATCGAGCTGGTGAGCACCGCCGGCTGCGCCTATGCCGGTCTGCCGCCGGCCATCCTCCACGATTTCGGCAGCCTGGCCTTCGAGCTCGCGGTGGTCGCCGCGGTCGTCGAATCGAAGGGCGGCGAGCTCGCCTTCAACCCGCCCCGCGGCGATTCCCGGAGCTTCGTCGTTCGCCTGCCGGTCTGCCGCTGCTGAGGGCTCGCCTTCGGGGCATCCCCCCGGCCGGGCCGCAGGGTCCCTGCCTGCACTAGCGGCGGAGGGCGGCGAACAGCGGGGCGACGGGGCAGCGGAAGCCTGGCAGGATCTCGCCGCCCTCGAGGATGCCGTCCTCACCCACCTGCGTCTCCGAGCCGTCCGCGCTATGGATGCGCACGACGCGCCTGGCCGGATCGACGACCCAGACGCAACGCACGCCGAGACGCAGGTAGAGAGCGACCTTGGCCCGGACCGCCTTGGGCCGGTCGCTCTTGGAGACGACCTCGACGGCGAGATCCGGCGCCAGCTCGAAAAAGCTCAGCCCGAGCCCCTCGGGCGGGAGGCGCTGGCTGGCGACGAAGGCGACGTCAGGACAGAGGACCGTGTCTGGATCGCGCTCGAGCACGAAACCAGTCGCCCCGTCGAAGAGCTCTCCCACGCCGCGCGGATAGACGTGCTGGCCGAGCGCCGAGCTGATCCGCATGACGACCGAGCCGTGCGCCAAGAGTGCAGGCGTCACGAGGTGCAGGACGCCCCGGACCAGCTCATGCGGGAGATCGAGGTCGTCGCCAGGGAGGTTGGCGAGGTCGTCGACGGTGAGGAGGGTGGAGGAAGCCATGTCTGGGAGGTGAGCCATCGATTGGTTCTCATGATAGCAAGTTCGTGGGGTCGAGGAGCCCCGCCCCGGAGCCGCGGCACGGGAGCTTCTACTTCCAATGACGGAAAACAGACCGCGATTTGCATCGTGATGGGAGAAGGCCGGAGCAGGTCACGGCGCGGGCCGCGGTCTGGGGCGCCGGCGGCGTCATCTCTCGCGGCCTTCCTCGCGGTGCCGCCGTGATAGCGTCCTCGGCGACCTCGAGGCGACCATGCGCGACGCCGTCCTGATCTTGCTCAGCCTCGCCGGCTGGCGACTGGCGCTGGTAGGGGCTGGCGACGGAGCATGACGCCGGTGCCTGGTTCGGTCTCTCCTGCCTCCTCTTCTTCTTCGTCTTCTTCTTCCTCCGGTTCCTCCGGCCGCACCGCCTGGCGCCGGATGACCGCCGGCGTCGCCCTGCTGGCCGCCTGCGCACTCGCTGGAAGCGGCGGTACAGATGCGGCGCGCGGCGGGATGGCGGCAGCGGCGGAACCCTCCGCGCCGCCGGCCCCGGCGGCTGCCCAGGCGCGCAGCCTCGACGAGCTCGTCTCGCCGCCCGGCGCCGGCTGGGAGGCGGTCGTGGCGGAGGGGGTGAAGCTGACCCTGTCGCCGCTCCCGTCCAGCCAGGCGGGCGGGCCAGGCCCGGGGGGCGAGGCCATCCGGCTCGCGATCGATTTCCAGGGGCACGGCGGGTACGCCATCGCGCGCCGGCGCCTGGCGCTCGACCTGCCCGAGAATTACCAGTTCGTCTTCTGGGTGCGCGGCGACGCGCCGCACGAGAACCTGGAGTTCAAGCTGCTCGACGCCTCGGGAGACAACGTCTGGTGGGCGGTGCGGCGTGACTTCGCGTTCCCCGGCGCCTGGCAACGCATCGTGGTCAAGAAGCGGCACCTGGCTTTTGCCTGGGGACCGGCTGGCGGCGGCGAGATCCGCCACGCCGCCGCCCTGGAGATCGCGGTCAGCGCCGGCCATGGCGGCCGCGGTGTGGTCGACTTAGCCGGCATCACCTTCGAGCCGCTGCCGCCGCCGCACCCCTACACTCGCCAGCCGGTCGTGAGCGCCTCGTCGGCGGAGCCGGGACACGAGCCGGCACTGGCGCTGGGAGATGGCCGTGGTGCTGGCGCCGGCTGGCACAGCCTCCCCGGGGCACAGGAAGAGCAGTGGCTGGCCGTCGACTTCCTCGAGCGGCGCGAGCTCGGCGGCCTGGTGATCGGCTGGGACCGCGACGACTTCGCGACCCGGTTCGACGTTCTCGTCTCCGACGACGGCGCAGCCTGGCAAGCGGCGCGCAGCGTAGAGCGCCGCGGCGCCGCCGAGGGCGGCAGGAGCCACCTCTACCTGCCCGAGACGGACGCCAGGTACCTGCGGCTGCGCCTGCTGGCGGGCAGCCGCGGCCGGGGCTACGGCATCCGCGAGATCATCGTCCTGCCGGTCGAGCTGTCGGCATCGCCCAACGCCTTCTTCGCGGCGGTCGCCGGGGACTCGCCCCGCGGCAGCTACCCACGGGCCATCGGCGGCGAGCAGTCCCTGTGGACGCTGGTCGGCGTCGACGGCGGCCGCGACCAGGGCCTCATCGACGAGGATGGCAGGCTCGAAGCGGGCGCCGGCGGCTTCTCGGTCGAGCCCTTCGTCCTCGCCGGCGGCGAGCTGATCGGCTGGAACGACGTGCGCACGACGCCGTCGCTCGCGGAGGGCGATCTGCCCATCCCCAGCCTCCGCTGGCAAAGGGCGGCGCTCGCCTTCGAGGTCACCGCGTTCGCCGCCGGCTCGCCGGAGAGCCCGGTCCTCTATGCGCGCTACCGGCTGCGCAATCGGAGCCGGCTGCTGCTGCGGCCGCGTCTCCTCCTGGCCATCCGCCCCTTTCAGGTCGATCCGCCATCGCAGTGGCTGGGCAAGCCAGGAGGAGTCGCGGAAGTGCGGCGGATCGGCTTCGACGGCCGCGCGGTCGAGCTGACGATGGGGGGCGATCGGTCTCGCAGGAGCCTGCTGCCGCTGTCGCCCGCGCCGGCGGCGTTCGGTGCCATGACGTTCGACGACGGAGCGTTGGTCGATCGCCTGCGCCGCGGCAAGGTACCGTCCGCCGCCGCCGTCGACGATCCGTTCGGCTATGCCGAGGCGGCGCTGGCCTACGACCTGCGTCTCCCGCCCGGCGCCACTGGCGAAGTTGACATCGCCATCCCGCTTGGCTCGCGGCCGGCCGAGGCGCCGCGGCAAGCCGATCCGCGGACGCCGGTGGCCTTCGAGCGGTTGTTGCGGGAGGTCGCCACCGGCTGGCGGGCACGCCTGGGCGGGGTGGTCGTCCGGCTGCCGGCCGCGGCGCGACCGCTGGCGGCGATGGTGCGCACCTGTCTCGCCCACATCCTGATCAGCCGGGACGGGCCGGCGCTGCGGCCCGGCACCCGCTCCTACGCGCGCTCCTGGATCCGCGACGGCGCGCTGATCTCGGACGCGCTGTTGCGGCTCGGGGCGACGCGCGAGGTACGGGATTTCGCCGCCTGGTACGCCGGCTACCAGGAGGCCGGCGGCAAGGTCCCCTGCTGCGTCGATGCCCGCGGCGCCGATCCGGTACCGGAGAACGACAGCCATGGCGAGCTGCTATACCTGCTCGCCAGCTACTACCGGTTCACCGGCGACCGCGCCTTCCTGGAGGCCAGGTGGCAGCACGTGGAGGGCGCCGTCAGCTACATCGATGCGCTGCGCCAGCAACGCCGGACGGCGGCGTGGCGCCAACCCGAGAAGCTGGCTTACTTCGGCCTCCTGCCCGAGTCGATCAGCCACGAGGGGTACTCGGCGCATCCGGTCCATTCCTACTGGGACGACTTCTTCGCGCTGCGCGGGCTCGCCGATGCCGCCGACCTGGCCGGCGCCCTCGGCAAAGACGGTCCCGCCGCACGCTGGGCGGCGCTGCGCGACGAGCTCCGCGCCGACCTCGAGGCCTCCCTGCGCCGCACCATCGCCAGCAACCGCCTCGATTACATCCCCGGCTCCGTCGAGCTCGCCGACCTCGACCCCACCTCGACCGCCATCGCGCTGGCGCCAGGCGGCGAGCTGGCCAACCTCCCGGCGGCCGAGCTGCGCCACACCTTCGAGCGCTACTACCAGGACTTCGCGCGGCGGCGCCAGGGCGGCGACTGGACGTCCTACACCCCGTACGAGCTGCGCAACGCCGGCGCCTTCATCCGGTTGGGCTGGCGCGAGCGCGCCCAGCAGCTCCTCGCCGGCATGATGGCCGACCGGCGCCCGCCGGGTTGGAACCAGTGGCCCGAGGTGGTCTGGCGCGATTCGCGCTATCCGGGGTTCCTTGGCGACCTGCCTCACGCATGGGTTGCCGCCGAGTACATCCGCGCCTTCCTCGACCTCCTGGCCTACGAGCGCGAGGCCGACCAGGCCCTGGTCCTCGCCGCCGGCGTGCCGGTGGCATGGGCGAAGGGAGCCGGCCTCGCCGTCCGGGGGTTGCGCACCCCCTACGGCACCCTCGACTACTCCCTCGCCGAGAGCGGCTCGGGGGTGCGGCTGCGCATCGCGGGCGGCCTCCGCCTGCCGCCCGGGGGCCTCGCCGTGCAATGGCCTTTCGCGGGAGAGGCCACCGTCAACGGCCGCCCGGTTGCGCGCCAGGAGCGCGGCGGCCGCCCGGGCGAGCTGATCGTGCGCGAGATCCCGGCGGACGTGCGTCTTGCCCGGCCGCCCGGGTGAGCATCGGGGGGCCCGCAGGGCGCAGGCATCGCGAGCGAAGGTTGGACTTAGCGAAATCCTGGAGGGTTCATAGTATCCTTGCTCTAGGTAAAGAGGCTCGTGCGATGCCCAGCTCAACGATCACCAGCAAAGGTCAAATCACGATACCCAAAGAGGTTCGATCCCACCTGGGCGTCGCTCCTGGAGACCGGCTCGACTTTGCGATCGGCCAAGACGGTTCCGTGCGCATAACCTTGCTCTCTCGGCCGGTGCAGGAACTCTTCGGTCTGCTCGGCAATCCCGGCCGGAGACCGGCATCCCTGGAAGAGATTTCTGATTCCATCCAAGGCGTCGTAGCCGAGGAGGGCGAGCGGATCCGTAGACAAACGTGAGAGGCCTCGGTCTCTTTTCGCTGATCCGAGTGTCGGCCCCATACCTCAGCAATTCGCCGACGACGCGCGAAGACCCGTCATGGCAGACAGCCCCATTCGCAAGGTTTTTGCCATCCTGGGCAGCGCCGCCTTCCTGGTCATCGCCCCGGGCGTGGTGGCGGGAGCGGTGCCGCGGTGGATCTCCCGGTGGCGCTTCCAGCCGCCGCTGCTCGGTTTTCCGGGCGTCCGCTTAATCGGCGGCATCCTCATCGCGGCTGGCGTGCTGGTCCTGCTGGATTCGTTCGCGCGCTTCGCGCTGAAAGGAATCGGCACGCCGGCACCGGTCTTCCCGACCAAGCACCTGGTGGTGAGCGGCCTCTACCGCTACGTGCGGAACCCCATGTACCTGGCCGTTGTGTCGGCAATCCTCGGGCAAGCTCTGCTCTTTGGCGACCCGCGCCTCCTGACCTACGCGGCGTTGGTCTGGCTGGCCTTCTTCGGCTTCGTGCTGGCGGTCGAAGAGCCCATGTTGCGAAGGAGCTTCGGCGCGGAATACACGGATTACTGCGCCCACGTTCACCGGTGGCTCCCGCGTCGCAGCGCCTGGCGTTCCGCAGAGCGGAGCCGGTGACCGCGCAATCGTTGCAACTTAACAATAAGCCAGCTGAAGGCTAGCGCCATCCTGGGATCATCGGAAGGCTCGACAGGAGGCAAGCGGGGTAAGCGGGGTATACTTGTTGGCTGTCTGGATCCGCACTGGAGATCTCGGTCAGATGGGAATCCTGGCTAAAACCACGTTTTACGGCCCACGGTGTCGTCGGTGAGCTTGGTTGCCGGCTCGAAGCTGGGACCGTACGAGATCCTCTCGCCGCTCGGCGCCGGCGGGATGGGCGAAGTGTTTCGCGCGCGGGACGCCAAGCTCCAGCGCGATGTGGCGATCAAGGTCCTGCCCGTGGCCCTCGCGGGGGACCCCGAGGCTCTCGCCCGCTTCGAGCGGGAAGCGCTTGCCGTGGCGGCGCTCTCCCATCCCAATATCCTCACGATCTTCGATTTCGGCAGTTATGACGGGGTCACCTTTGCGGTCATGGAGCTTCTCGAAGGCGAGACGCTACGGGGAAAGCTGGCCGCGGGACCGATCCTGCAGAAGCAGGCCATCGACTACGGGGTACAGATCGCGCGCGGTCTCTCGGCGGCGCACGAGAAGGGAGTGGTCCACCGCGACTTGAAGCCGGAGAATCTCTTCGTCACCAGGGACGGGCACCTGAAGATCCTCGACTTTGGCCTGGCGAAGCGAGTCGAGGCCGCGGCGCCGAGCGAGCTGGCGAGTGCGCCGACGGTCTCCATGCACACCGAACCGGGAACGGTGATGGGGACGGTGGGTTACATGTCGCCCGAACAGGTACGCGGCCTGCCAGTCGATCACCGTTCAGACATCTTTTCGCTCGGGGCGGTCTTGTACGAGCTGCTCTCGGGCAAGAAGGCATTCAAGCGGGACACGTCGAGTGACACGATGGCGGCGATCATGCGGGACGAACCGCCGGAGCTATCATCGCAGTCGGGGCGGAAGATCTCGCCGGCTCTTGACCACCTCGTGCGGCACTGCCTGGAGAAGGACCGGGACCATCGATTCCAAACCGCCAGGGATGTCGCATTTGCCCTCTCCGAAGCCTCGGAATCAACGGTCACGGATTTGCAGTGGTTGCGCCGAGGCACATCATCAGCCCATGCTGATCGGCCGCCGCCATCCGGTCTTGCCGCAGATCATATTGCAGCGAGCGGCGTATCCGAGGCAGATCTACGCGCTTCCTCCACGAAGGGCCGGCGTGCCGATGCGGATAAGATTACGGATGGATTCGCGGCACGGTACCCCCATAGCGGCATGACGGCGGTGGATCTCGGTGATAATTACGCCTTGACGGGCAACGATCGTCGCGCGCTCGAGTGGCTGACGCGGGCTTATGATGCCAGGGCATTTACGCTGTTCACGATCCGGTTCGATCGGGGTATTCCGCCGAGTTTCTTCGAGGGCGCGGGCTGGAAAGCGCTGTGGCAGAGACCCTTGTTCCAAGAGTGGCTGGCAGCACATGAAAGGGTTGTGGCTGAGCTAGGGTCCGGCAGGTAATCCGTAGTTGGCGAGATCACGGCCAGCCTGAGGCGACCGAGACGAGGATCGCCGTCCGCGGCATGATGGAGCGAGATCGTGAGCCAATGGCAGCTGGAAATCGAGTCGGTCGGAGCGCAGCGCGTGATGCGCGAGGTCGATCGGGATCGCTTGACGGTGGGTCGCGGCGCCGAGTGCGAGATCCAGCTGCCCGACCCGCGGGTCTCGCGCCAGCACTGCCGCCTGGAACTGCGGAACGGAGCGCTCTGGCTCGAAGACCTGGGATCGCGGCGCGGCACGCGGGTGAATGGCCGGCCGCTTAGCGGTAGCGCGCTGCTGGCCGTCCAGGACGTGGTGCAGCTCTCGGAGGAGAGCCGGATCGTGGTGCGCGCCGGTGGCGACGGCAGGCCGAGTGTCCTGGGTGAGCTCCCGGTCTCGAACACGGTGTTTCGCGACGCGGCGTCGATGCTGGTGCGCCGCAGCGACCTCGAGTCCGCCACTTCGGCGGGCGAGTTGCGGCGCTATGCCGAGCGCCTCCACCTGGTCAGCGAGATCCACCAAGCGCTCGCCGAGTCGCCGTCGCGCGACGCGCTGCTCGAGATGATCCTGGACCGAGTGTTCCGCAGCCTGCAGCCCGAGCAGGCCGCGGTGCTGTTGCTCGACTCCGCGGGCCAGTTGGAGCAGGCGGTCACCCGGCCCGCCGGCCTCGCCCCGGATCAGATCTTCTTCTCGCGCAGTCTGGTGCGCGAGGTGACCAGTCGCCGCTTGGCGGCGCTGGTGCTCGACGCCCCCGAGGACGAGCGCTTCGCGGGCGCCGCCAGCATCCTCGACGCGGGCGTGCGCAGCGTGCTGGCGGCGCCGTTCCTGTTGCCCGACCGTGTGCTCGGCATGATCGTCTTGTCTTCGCGGCTGCGGGGCCGGCATTTCGGCGAGGACGATCTCGAGGTCCTGGTCACGCTCGCCTCGGTGGCGGCGCTGCACCTGCACAACCTGGCGCTCGCCGACCAGGCCGCGGAGCGGCGGCAACTGGCGCAGGAGCTCGAGCTGGCACGGCGCATCCAGCTCGCTCTGCTGCCGACCCTGCTGCCCACCGTCGCAGGGTACGAGATCCTCGCCGGCAACCTGCCCTCGCGGGGCGTCTCCGGCGACCTCTACACGGTGGCGGTCCATCCCGAGCGGGGTCTCGTCACCTGCGTGGTCGCCGACGTCTCCGGCAAGGGGATGGCGGCCTCGCTGCTCGGCGCCTCACTCGAGGCCCTCGCGGCGGGCCCGATCGAGATGGGCGATCCGCCGGACGAGATCTGCCTGCGCGTCTCGCGTCGGCTTTTCGCGCGCACGCCGCCCGAGAAGTACGCCACCGCCTTCATCGCCCAGCTCGATCCCGCAACGCACCGGCTGCAGTGGGCGAACGCCGGCCACAACCAGGCGCTGCTGGTGCGGCGCGCGGGGGAGGCCGAGCGCCTCGGCGCCTCGGGTCCGCCGCTCGGCGTGCTGGCGGCGGCGGGCTACCGCGCCCATGGCACCGAGCTCGGCCCCGGCGACCTGCTGGTCGTCTACACCGACGGCATCACCGAGGCGATCGATCCCGACGACGAGGAGTTCGGCCTGGAGCGCCTCGAGGCGCTCGTCCGCAGGCACGCTTCAGGGCCCCTCGCCGACCTGCGCGCCGCGCTCGAGCTCGAGCTCCAAGAGTTCGTGCGCGGCGTGCCCTACGCCGACGATCGGACCCTGCTCTTGCTGCGCCGCCTCCAGAGATGAGCTGCGGCAATCGGATCTGGATGGCAAGGAGGCCGTCGAAGGTATCGCGGATCCAGGAGAGATCGAACGCGTGGCGGATCAGCGCCGCGAGAGCTGCCACTCCCAATGCCACCGATCGGCCTGATCCAGGTCAGGTACCCGTAGGATGTCCGAGTAGTCAGGAAACTCCTCGGCCTCGGTGGGGATTTCGCGGCGGCGCAGCTCGACCAGCGCTCCAGCGCGCTCGATCACCACCACCTCTCCTGCGACAATCTCGTCGAGCAGCCGGAACCAGTGCTTACGCGCCTCCGTGGCGCTCTCAGCCTTCATGTGTGCACCGTACGTTGAGTTCCGCCGCCGGTCAAGCCCGCGCGGCTCTCGAGTGCTCTACGCGCGGGCGCGCTCTACTCGCTTTTCAGGGCGTGTGCCGGATCGACGTGCGCGGCCCGCCAGGCGGGAAGCAGGCAGGCGCCAAGGGAGATGAGAGCGAGGAGGACGACGGCGGAGGTGAAGCTGAGAGGATCGAGCGGATCGACCTGGAAGAGCAGCTGCGAGAGGGTGCGGCTCGCTGCCATGGCCAACCCGGAGCCGATGAGCGCGCCGGCTGTCGCGAGCGCCAGCTCCTTCCTCAGGACGTCCGACAGGACGCTTCCGCGGGTCGCGCCAAGTGCCATGCGCATGCCGAACTCCCGCGTTCGCTGCGAGGTGGTATAGGCGGCGACCCCGTAGACACCCAGCGCCGCCAGCAGGATCGCCAGCGCGGCAAACGCCTCCAGCATCCAGAGGCTGTAGCGCCTGGAAGCCAGCGACTGGGCCATCACGTCCTCCAGGGTCCGCAGGTCTTCGACCGGCTGGTCCGGCGCGACGGCGTGAATCCTAACCGGCGACGCTGGTCTTCGACGATCGCCTGAACGACCCGCGGCACGCGCCTCCGGCGCAGGGTTGCTGGATCAGCGCGAGTTTCTTTCGCACCAGCGGGACGCGCCTGCTCAGGGGCAGGTCATTCGACGAGCACGACGGCGTCGACACGCCGCCGGTGGTCATCGTCAACGCGGAAGCCGCGCGCCGCTATTGGCCGGGCAGGAATCCCATCGGCAGGCGGATCGAAGTGAACTAAACCGGGCCCGGGAGGGTGAGCACCGCAACACCGCGACGCCGCGAGGTGGTCGGCGTGGTGGAGGGCATCAAGCAGGGCGCTCTCGACGGGCCCACCGAGCCGGCGGTCTACATGCCCTACTTGCAGGACGAGACCGGGCATGACATGGCGACGATGAACCTGTTCGTGCGCAGCGCGGGGGGAGATCCGCGGGCGCTGACCGGCATTGTGCGCGCCAGCGGCGCCTCTGCCAGGAATGCAATCCGCCAGGGCCGCGGCGCGCACGTCCGGCAGAGCGGAGACCTCGTCGAGGACGCCCTTCCAGAAGTTGCGTCCATCGGCGCCGTAATAATTGGTCCGCAGGTACACGGTGAGCATCGACTCCGGCTGGAACCCGGGATCGACGCGCTGCACGCGCCAGAAGCTGTGGAGCAGCAGCCCGGCGCCCACGGCGAGGACCACCGAGCAGGCGATCTCGGCGATGACGAGCCAGGCGAAAGGCCGGCGATGGGACCGTCCCGTCTCGGTCCTGCCGCCGCTGCGCAGCGCCGAGGAGAGATCAAGGCCGGAAAACGTCAGCGCGGGGACCCAGCCGAAGAACAGAGTCGCGACCATCGCGACGGCGCCGGTGGCCGCCAATGCAGCTGCGTTCAGGTGGACGCCAGTCAGGCGCGGCACCTGCAAGCCGGGCACGTTGCCAAGCAAGCGAAGACCCAGCCATGCGGCGAGCACACCCAGCACGGAGGCCACGGCGACCAGCATGAGACCTTCGGCCATGAGCTGTTGCGCCAGGCGCTGGTGCCCCGCCCCCAGGCTCACTCTCACCGCCATCTCCGCGGCGCGTTTCACCGACCTGGCCAGCAGCAGCGCTGCCACGTTCACGCACGCGACCAGCAGGACGAGCGCCACGGCAGCCATGATGATCCGCAAGTGAACGTGAACGCTGCCAACCACGTCGTCCTTGAGCGGCACGAGCCGCACGCGCACGTCCGGCGGCTCTCCTTCCGCGCGGCGCAAGATGCTGGTCAGATCCTCTTCCGCCATCGCCTGGGTCACACCAGGCTTCAGCCGCCCGATGACGCGGAGGAATTTGTTGCTCCGCCACTGCATGAAGGGCCAGCTGACGCGCAAGGGGTGCTTGACCCAGACGTCGATGTTCGGGAACAGGTCGGGCAGCGGCGGCAGGACGCCGACGATGGTCTCCGCCTCCCCCTCGAAGTGGACCACACGGCCCAGGACGTGGGGGTCGCCCGCCAGCTGGTTCTTCCAGAAACGGTAGGAGACGAGGATCGTATCGTTTTTGAGATAGGTGTACTCGCGGGGCTCGTATAGCCGGCCCAGGTAGGGCCGGATTCCCAGCATCGGGAAGAACTCCTCGGACACCGCGGTGCAATGGACCAGCTTGGGCTCTCCTTCGCCGGTCCAGGTGAAGGTGAAATGCGGACGATCTGCGCCACGCGAGAGAAGGAGCGGTTCTGATCGTGATAGTCCAGGAAGTCCGGCCCGGAGGCTGCGACAAGCTCCTTGCCCTGTGACTCGGAGCCGGCCCAGACCGCGTAGAGCCGCTCGGGTTGCGGAAACGGCAGGGGTTCGATCAGGACGTGGTGCACCAGGCTGAAGATCGCCGAGTTGATGCCGACTCCCAGCGCCAGGATGAGCACGGCCGTGGCGGTGAATCCCGGCGCCCTGCGGAACTGGCGAAGGCCGAACCGGAGGTCCGCCCATAGGGCCTCCAGCGCACGCCATCGCCAGACCTCGCGGCTCCGCTCCTCGAGGAGAGTGACGTTGCCGAACTCGCGGCGCGCCCTCCGTTCGGCCTCGCCGCGGCTCATGCCCGCGCTCATCAGTGCCTCGACCTTCTCCTCGAGATGTTGCCGGATCTCTTCGGAGAGATCCGCGTACAGCCGGCGACGCGCTCGGAGCTGCCTGAGCCAGTTCATGTCGATCCTCAGATGTCGGCGGTCGACAGGACCCGGGTGATGCCCTCGAGCATCCGCTCGAAGCTCGAGATCCGGCGATCGAGCTGCTGCGCGCCGCGAGGGGTGATCCTGTAGGTCCTGACGCGACGATTGGTCGCCGACGTCTCCCACTCCGCCTGGACCAGCTTGCCTTTCAGGAGGCGCTGGAGCGCCGGATACAGGGATCCTTCCTCCACCTGCAAGAGCTCGTTCGACCGCTGCTTGATGTGCTGCACGATGGCATAGCCGTGCATGGGCTGATGTCGGAGCGTCTGCAGGATCATCATCTCCAAGGCGCCCGGGAACAGGCCGCGCTCGGCCTTCTTGGAGTCGTCAGGCACAGCACCCATAGCGTCCATACGCCTAGAGTAAAACAGGGTGAGGAAGCTTGTCAAGCCCCCGTGGGCCCGCCCTCCGGTACCGGCTGACGCTATAGGATAGGCGCGAGGAGGCAGAATAATGAGCACGATCCAGATCGAGGTCCCCGAGAGCGCCCTTCTCAGCACCGGACAGTCTCAAGAGGAGTTCGTGCGCGAGGCAAAGTTCCTGCTCGCGCTCAAACTCTTCGAGCTCGGCCGCCTGTCCTCGGGCAAGGCCGCTGAGATGTGCGGGATGAACCGCGTAGATTTCATCCTACTCGCCGGGCGGTCCGGCGTTCCTGTCGCCGATCTCGATGACACCGACCGCGACCGTGCTGCGCCTCCACTACCTCGGTTGAGTCCAGCAAATGCAGCTACACTCAGATTCCTTGACCGATGGTTGAGCACACCCGATGACAAAGGAGCAGAGTGGTGGACGTCGTTTGAGGAACAGCTGAAGTCAGACCGTGATTTTGAAGAGCGCGACAGCGAATAGGGTGCAAGGTTGACTCGCTACTCTCTAGTGACAGGAAAGAACTCAGCTGCCTAAGCAGGGAAAGCCTACTTAGCGGCGGTCGCACAGTCCTCAGATATCGAATAAGGTCCGACGTCGGGAGCATGTCCTTAACAGCTCTTGTTTGTAGGGCGAGGAGAAATAGGAATAGCGCCACTAAAAGCATCAGCAACAGCAGGGCTGCAACAGCTTTATCGACCCAGCTGACGGAAATAGCGGGCGGCAGATGCCCGGCAAACCCTACGCCGAGGGAAATGCTGATTCCTACGAAGGATGCAAGTGTCGCAGCCTTCGAATCTAGTTTATCAAAATGCGACACTCTGTTATTAAATGATTGCCAAGCATAGGCAAGTACCGCTTCCGCGATCTCCTCAAGCTCCTCTGGGGTCTGCTGCTTCGGCTTGTCCCCGCCGCCTGAGCCGGAGTAGCTCACGCCGCACGGCCTCAACAGCAACCGCAGCAAAGCCGCCAGAGCAGCCTGAGCCGCACTCTTGGTGGATCCGGAGTTCCCCTCACCGGGCAGATCATGAGGGCCCCCCGCTCTTGCCTGGGGAGGAGCTAGCCACTTCCCCAGTTCGTGTCTCTTCGTGGGCCATGAGGTCATAGAATCCTTTAAGCTAAAACTCTAGTGCCGCTTCCCCCTTGGAGTCAAGCGGCGGCGGCCTCTTGTCTTCCCGCGTCTCGCCGGTGTGCTGCCGGCCCCAGCCTGCTAAGCGTCCCCCACCAAGGGAGGGGAGCAGCCTTCCCGCCGAATGAGGCGCGAGCAAACGCTCTGAGAGAGCAGAGGCTGCACGCGCCAAGTCGAAGTAGCTAGGTTCTAAGCTGCTGGAACTTGCCTTGAGACTTTGCTGGCACTTCAAAGCCACTGCCTGCATCAACTGCCCCGGCCACCTTAATTACCTCGGGCCACCAGCGCACCATCCACCAGCTCTGGGTCCAAAACGGCTGATTCATCCATCCCTTGCCGAGAAAGAACGTCGTTAGCTTTGCGTCGACCCATACTTGGCGCAGCAGAGGCGACTTAAAAATTCTCAAATCACCCGAAACAACTATCCATTCTCCTTGCGCGGAGAGAGCGGGGAGCCACTCTTGATCCGGAATGCTTCGCTTGGGGAATACTTCCGAGAGATGCTTCACAATGTGCGTCGGGCTATCGAAGATGCTTAGCGCGCCAAGAGCCTTGGCCTGGTTGGGCGACAGACAGTTGTCGAGGAAAAACCTCACGCTGCAAGCGCGTCCTCATACTGAACGGCTGCGCCTACCGATCTCGTACTTACGGCGTACCACCTCGCGACGCGCTCAATCGAACCCTCTACTTTCACAGCCTGAGCCAGTATCGAGGTGGGAACGCCCTCCGGGACCACAATCGGCTGACCAAACCCAACGGCCGGGTCTATTACAACTCTGTGGCTGTCAGCCACTGGGAACCAGCGGACAATATGTTGACCAGAAAACTCAACACCTTTATACAAGCGGGGCTCTACAACCTCTGTAATGTTGTACTGACGCTGGATTACTTCTAGGAGGCTCTTACTACCTGCGCGTTTGGCTGCATACTCGGCAAAGATCCTTTTCCCATCCGTTTTAAACGTCCGTGTAGAGAACGGGTGACTGCTGTCAACTATCTCTGCTGCATGTGCTGCAGCCTGTCGCAGCGTCTTCCAGCTGACGCCCGCATCAAGGAAGTAGTCGACGAAGCGAACTTCCATAAGGTCCCGAAAGCTGAGAGCAAGGATACCGCCAAGTACTGGCAGATCCGGTGTCCATACGGGTGGAGAACGCCTCTTCCCGTCCTGGTAGCGGTACGTGTACCCCTTAAGCCATCGTCGTATCCGCGCCGCGGACACGCGGGCCATCCGAGCTGCTTCGGGGACGGTGTAGATCCCTACCCCCAGCAGGGTTCCTTTACTCGCCATAGGCCTCCCGGAACGCTAACAAGGCGTTGCTCCACAGCCTAATCGCATCCTAGTTCATTCCAGTGCCCTGAGTACAAAGAAGGGGCAAGTCTCTCCCCGGCACCGCCACTGGTGTCGCTGCCGGAATGGCTGCAGAGCACGCTCGTCTTCTCTTCGTGCTGCTGCCCAAGCGCTGCCCAGGCGCTCCAATAGCAGGGATGGCGCAGAGACACAAGCTTGCTAAATCTGTGATTCTAAAAGAGATATATGGTGCCCAGGGGCGGAATCGAACCGTCGACCCCGTGATTTTCAGTCGTACCGTAGCACCACCGTCGGGTCCACCGCCGTGGCCTTGCGGGCGGGGAGGTAGATCGAGACCAGGGCTACGAGGGCCATGAGGGGCGGGGTGGCCAGGAAGGCTATGGGGTCGGTGGGGCTGATGCCGATCAGCAGGCCGGCGGCTACTCGGCTGAAGGCGAAGGCCAGGAGGAGGCCGATGACCAGGCCGGCCGCGACCAGCTTCATGCCTTGCGAGAGGACCATGCCTAGGACGATGTTGCGGCGGGCGCCGAGGGCCATGCGGACGCCGATGTCGCGCGAGCGCTGGGCGACCGCGAACGACATCACGCCGTAGATGCCCATCGTCGCCAGGATGAGGGCCAGGAGGCCGAAGAGGGCGAGCATCGAGGCGGCGAAGCGCGGCGCCCATAGGGACCTGCCGATCTGCTGCGCCAGGGTGCCGTTGACGACCAGCGGCATGCCGGGAGCGAGCGCGCGTACCTGCCGCAGGATGCTGGGGAGCACCGCCAGCGGGGCACGCCCGGCCCGGGCGACCAGCGTCACGCCGGAGGAGTAGGCCTGGGCGAGCGGCTGGTAGACATAGGGTTGCGGATCTTCCGACACGGAGTCGTATTTCACGTCGCGCGCCACGCCCACCACCTCGACGAGGGGCTTGCCGTGGAAGTGGAAGCGCTTGCCGAGCGGGCTCTGGTGGGGCCAGAACTTCTCCGCCATGGTGCGGTTGACGATGACGACTCCCTGGGCGCCGGCGCGGTCGGCCTCGGTGAAGCCGCGCCCGGCGACGATCGGCACGCCGACGGTGCGGAAGAAGGACGGGTCGACCGGGTTGACCTCCACCAGCAGACCGTTGTTGTTCAGGTTCTCGCGCCCCTCGAGAAAGACCGAGCGCGTGAGCGCGCCGCCCTGCAGCGGGCCGGCGCTCGCCAGCGCCGCCGAGTCGACCCCGGGCAGGGCGCCCACCTGGTCGCGCACCGTGCGGAAGAGCTGCTCGCCGCGACTCTGATCGAGGCCGTAAAGGCCGACGTCGAAGGAGACCGACAGCAGGTGCGCCGCGTCGTAGCCGGTGTCGAGGTGCTGCGCCGCCGCGAGACTGCGCAGGAAGAGCCCGGAGGCAATCAGCGCCATCAGCGACAGCGCCACCTGGCCGGCGACCAGCGCCCCGCGCAGCCCCATGCCTCCACGGACGGCAGGCGCCGAGCCGGCCTGGCTCTTGAGCGCCGCGACCAGCTCCGGCCGCGAGCTCTGCAGCGCCGGCACCAGCCCGAACAGCACGCCGGTCACGAGCGTCACCACGAGCGCGAACCCAAGCACCCGCGGGTCGGCCCCGAGATCGAGGGTCAGGGTGACCGGGAAGGGGAGGGTGGGCAGGAAAGCCAGCAGCGCGTGGCTCGCCCAGGTCATCAGCAACAGGCCGAGGGCGCCGCCGAGCAGCGCCAGCAACAGGCTCTCGGTGAGCAGCTGGCGCACCAGCCGGCCCCGCCGCGCCCCCTGCGACAGCCGGATGGCGATCTCGCGTCGGCGCGCCGAGGCGCGCGCCAGCAGCAGGTTGGCGACGTTGGCGCAGGCGATGAGCAGCACCAGGCCGACCACTCCGAGCAGCAGCAGCGAGGCGCCCACCACCGCCTCGCGCAGCTGTGGAGGCACGGCGGCCTGCGGCAGCGGCACCAACCAGGCGGTGCGTCCCTTGTTGTCGTTCGGGTACTCCTGCTCGAGCCGCCGGGCGATGCCGGTCATCTCGGCCTGCGCCGCGGCCAGGGTCACGCCGGGGCGCAGCCGGCCGATGGTGTTGACGAACAGCCCGCGCCGCTCCTCGTACCAGTTGAACTCGGGATCGCGCTTGATCTGGCGGTTCATCGCCATCGGCACCCAGAGCTCGGGCTGCACGCCGGTATCGGTGCCGGTAAAGCTCTGGGGAGCGATGCCGATCACGGTGAAAACGCTGCCGTTGAGCGTGATCGTGCGCCCGACCGCGCCGGGATCGCCTCCCAGCTGCTGCCGCCAGAAATGGTGCGAGACGACCGCCACCGGATGCGCTCCCGGTTTCGTCGCCTCCTCGCCGGTGAAGATGCGGCCGCGCGCGGCACGGATCCCCAGCAGGTCGAAGTAGTTCTCCGAGACCAGCTGCCCCACGACCACCGTTGACTCGGCGCGCTTGGCGAAGCTCATGGGCGCCCAGTCGTAGCCGAGGATGCCGCTGAACGACAGCGCCTGATCCCGGTAGTCCTTCCAGTTGAAGTGGGAGAGCGGCGCGGCCAGCATCGCCGGGTTCTGCGCGTCGCGTGTGTAGATCGCCACCAGCCGGCCGGGCTCGGCGACCGGCAGCGAGCGCAGCAGCAAGGCGTTGACCACGCCGAAGATGGTGGCGTTGGCGCCGATGCCCAGCGCCAGCGACAGCACCGCGACCAGGGTGAACGCCGGCCGCTTCACCAGCATCCGCACGGCATAACGCAGGTCGGCGAACAGGCTTTCCATGGGTGGATCTCCTCCTGCCGGAGAGCGGTGGAGAGCGGATCTCCGGGATCTCTACCTGACCATACGCCGCGGGTGGGCGGCAGGTTTCGCCGCCGGCGCGGCCGCCGGTGAGCCCGCGGCCGGCGGTAAGCTCGCGGCCAGCGTGCCCGCCCGGCCAGCGGCCCGAGGATCAGTCGGCGGGGCAGCAGGCCCCCGGCCGGCCAGCGGCCGGCGG
>Ga0209118_1000409_pt1 | contig 24101 bp, 23 predicted proteins | sample BlaSpr_A8_Ref_M1_FD_187988 | JGI IMG/M metagenome (GOLD analysis project Ga0209118, IMG submission 187988) | Forest soil microbial communities from Thunder Bay, Ontario, Canada - Black Spruce, Ontario site 2_A8_Ref_M1 (SPAdes) (version 2) | ecosystem: Environmental > Terrestrial > Soil > Boreal...
TTCCCCATCGGGCAGAGCCCACGCGCGCGTTCGAAGGCGCGAAGAGTCGGCAATGCATCGGCAGGCGGCAGGTGGTAGCCCACCCTCACCACCTTGGGATCCCGGAGCGCGCCGGTCAGGAACGCCTGGTCCGCGCGCGAGATCGCGAGGACTACATTGAAGGCTTCGAGCGTCCGGAACTCCTGCTTGCATCCCTGGACGTTGCGGTCAAGCCGGGGAGGATCACGCTCGAATTGCGCGAATGGATCGCCGTCGTGCTGTCGCGCCAGCTCCTCGAGTCGCCGCTGGAGATGCTCGTTGTGGGAAATGACGTCGTGCGTGTCGATGATGGCGAAGAAATCGCGCTCGCGGGGCAGGAGGCGTCCCCACCACACGTAGTTAAAGAACACGACCTTGGGTTTTTCCTTTTTGAGGAGGCGACCGAATGATGCGCGCGCACTCCTGGTGGTTCTGTCCACGATCGACTGCAGGCCGAGACGCTGGACGAGTTGCTCGGGGAGCGATGGCTCCAGGTCGAGAAACGTCACCCGTCTGACCAACTCTCGCGGCACCCTGCCTCGTATCCCGTTGTCGTTCGACTGCCGGCCCACCACCAGGTGCACGGGCCCGTACCGATCGGCCATCCAACGAAGCGTCTGGATGATTCGCTGGTGGGCTCCGTGGCCCGGTGGCCACGGGAGGTGTGGGCTGAAGTAAATCGGCCGGCCGTCGCGCGTATGCGCAGAGTCGCGGGGCAGCCTCCACCTCGCGCGCGACACCATCTCGCGCAGTGGTGAGGGGAGTCGCGCACCCGGCTGACTCAGGTAGTACGCCTTCGCAACGGAATACGCTGCGGCGAGGCTCTCAGTTCGTCCTGAGGTCAGCGCTCCAATCGTGAGGCTCCCGGGGTGGGCGAGGAAGTCGGCCAGCGGTTCCGGTACGTGCGCGTATCTTGGATAGTGCAACGACGTCAGCAGGAGGAGCAGCAGATCCACGCCGACCTCCGTGCCCTTTCCATAGTCGCCGTCGCCAGCGCCCGGGACCTCCGGAAGCAGGTTGCGGAGTGCGTCGCTGCGGCGAAACAATGCGCAGCCCGGGCTGATCCCCAGCGGCATCCGCAGCAGCTGGCCAACGATGTCGCCGATCGGCCGGATCCCGGCCGGATGCTCGTTGAGGAGCTCGATCGGCTTGCCCTGCGCATCGCGCACGATCGCCCGCGTGTACACGAACGCGACGTCCCTGCGCAGCAGCGGCTCGCAGCGCTCGACGAACGTCGGCTGGACCCAGTCGTCGTCGTAGGTGATGTGCACGAGCTCGCCTGTCGCTTGTTCGATGCCGTCTCGCCACGCAGCGATGGCCCCGTGGTCCTGCTCGCGGCGGACGTAACGGATCCGGCTCCCATAGCGCCTCACGACGTCGCCGATGCGATCCGTGCTGCCGTGATCGACCAGGACCACCTCGCAGGGGACCGTTTGCTCCAGTGCACTGTCGATGGCCCGGTGGACCAAATGCGCGCGATTGAAGACCGGGATGACGATGGAGGTGGACGGCATGACGGCCTGTTGATCGCCGCTTATGGTACCATGGCTGCTCAGCTAGTACTGAAAACAGCCGCCATGCGCGGAGCGGCCATCGGCATTCGGCGTTCTGCCAGGATGTGCCGCCGGGGGGGCGCCCCGGCCCGCGTGTCGATCATCGAGGATTCCGCAGAGGCCATGTTTGTGCGCTATCGGGGCCGCCCTGTCGGTTTGTTCAGCTCCATTGGCTGCTTCTCCGCGTACGGTGGCGCAGGTGATTTCGACCGGCGTAGGCGGGTTGTGCGTCACCGACGATCCGGAATACCGCGTCCTCCTGCTGTGTAGCCTCATGAACCATGGACGCCATTCGATCTATATCCGTATCGACGACGACCGTGATCTGGATTGCGATCGATTGTTCGAGGTGGCCAGCCGGCGTTTTTCGTTTGACCGGCTTGGGCACAGCTTTCGGGTTACCGAGGTGGAGGCGGCCTTGGGGTTGGCCCGACTCGAAGAGCGCGAGACCTCGCTTGCCCGCAGACTGAAAATCGTAACGTGCTGGACCAGTGGACTCTCGAGCCTCGAGCAGTTCCTACAACTAACGTCGGTGAGGCCGGAGAACGAACACGCTTCCATGTTTTTCCCCCTCGTCATCCGCAATCCCGCCGTTTCACGCGAGAGTCTGGTGCAATACCTGGAAGATCACAAGATCGAAACGCGCTTTCTGCTGCCGCTGATCAATCAGCCGGTCTATCGCCGCATGTTCGGTAACCTGGATGATAAATATCCAGTAGCTGCTAAGCTGAATCGGGATGCATTCATTATCGGCTGCCACCCAGAGGTGTCGGATGAGGATGCGGATTACGTCGTCGACTGCTTTCACCGGTTTCTTTCGGAACTTATGACTTATGATAGTCGATAGTCTGTCCGCGCGAAGCCGCGGGCTTACCGCCTCCAATGCGGCGCGCGCGCCGCGACCGCCGAAATGCCAGATCTGCTCGTCTAGCTTGACACCGGGCCTGGACCTCGGACATCAGCCTGTCGGCGATCTCATACTCAGCCAAGCTCAGTTGAACGAGCCGGAGACGTTTTATCCCCTGCAGCTATTTCACTGCCTGGATTGCGGGCTCTGTCAGCTCGGCTTCACTGCTGACCCGGCGGTGGTCTACAAAGACTTCCCCTTTGTGAGTGGAACGACCAAGACCGCTACCAGGCACCTGCAAGGACTTGCGCGACAGTTGGCGGAGTTGCTGCGCTTGGACGGGAAATCGTTTGCCGTCGATATCGGATCGAACGACGGAACGTTGCTCAGGGGCTATTTGCCGTGCGGCGTGAAATTCCTCGGCGTCGATCCCGCCGCATTTCCGGTCGAGATCGCGAATCGGGAAGGTATCCCCACATGGCATGCGTTCTTCAATGAGGAGACCTCCGCGCGCATTCTCGAGGAACACGGTCACGCGCATGCGATCTCCGCCGCCGGGTGTTTCGCGCATATCGCGGATCTGGCCGGCGTCATGCGCGGTGTCAAGCTGCTGTTGAAGCCCGGTGGCATGTTCGTCACCGATAACCAGTATTGGCTGGACATGGTCAGGCACGTGCATTACGACAACGTTTTCCATGAGCATCTACGCAATTACTCGCTGAAACCTTTGATCCGGTTGTTCGGCGAATATGACATGGATGTATTCGACGTCGAGCGCTCGGAAGTCTACGGAGGGTCGATTCGCGTGTTCAGCTGTCACCGGGGCGCGCACGCGGTGTCACAGCGGCTGCGGGATCTGATGGCTTTGGAAGAACATGAGGGACTGTACGATCCATCGACGTTTGAACGATTCGCCGCCGGCGCCGCCGAGAGGAAGCGTAAGCTGTTCGACGCCGTCTGCAACCGCGCGTCGTCGGGCAAAAAGGTCATCGGCATCGGCGCGCCGGCTAAGGCTTCCACAGTCTGCAACTACTGCGCGCTGGGACCAGAGCTTGTGGAATATCTCACCGAAGTCAATCCGCTGCGAACCGGAAAATTTCTGCCCGGCGTTCATATTCCGATCGTGGAGGAACACTTCATGTTCGAGGACCCACGCCCCGCGCAGGCCGCCATATTGTTCGCCTGGAACTACTACGACGAAATCGTTCCGAAGCTTCGTGCGAGAGGTTTTGCAGGGGAGGTGCTGTGTCCATGACAAATGCGGGCACGATCTTATTTGGCGGCAGCGGATTCCTGGGATCTTCTATCCTCAACGCTTACCCGGGCATCATTTCGGTCGGCCGAACAAAGCCGCCGGCCCCGAACCGGCACATCCCCGCGCAGTCGCTCGCCGACCTGGATTGTCTCAAGGGTGTGCCGTTCGATAAGGTGATCTACATCATAGGGAACACGAACCACGCCAACCTCGAGAGGGAGACGATTCCACCAGGCGAGCCAACCGCATTCGACTATCACGTCACTCCGCTGCTGCAAACGCTGGAGCAATTGAAACAGTACCCCATCAAGAAATTCGTCCACTTCTCGACGGTTTTTCTCTATGACGAAAAGAAAATAACTTTGCCGGCTTCGGAGAACACGCCGATAGATCCATATAAGACCCGCTACGTGATGAGCAAATACCTGGCCGAAGAAGCATCGAAGTTCTATTCGAAACAGATGCCCATCATCACGATTCGGCTCGCGAATCTCTACGGACCGACTCCATTAAAGCGCTGGGACGTGATCAATGGCCTGTGCCGTGGACTGCTCGAGACAGGCAGGACGCAGCTCTGGAGCAGCAGGCCGGAGCGCGATTTCATCCATGTGGAAGACGCCGCGCACGCGATCGCAAAGCTGCTCGATACCCACTACACCGGGATGCTGAACCTTGGCACGGGAACGATGACTTCGATCGCGCGCGTGAAGGAGATTCTGGAGCAGGTCAGCGGTGGCGTAATCGAGGTTCTCGATAAGCCTGTGCAGGGTCCGATGAAATTTCAATGCGATATGACGACGATCAATCGCCTGATCGACTGGACGCCGCGCTCGATTGAAGCCGGACTCCGCTCGACGTTCGAGGCGATGCGGGCGTTATGCGCCGTATAGGGGATCACGACAATGCGTCATCCGCTCGCTCGTTTAGTACGGCGCATCGCACACGGAACCTCCAGGCGACATGGAAGCTCCAAGCCACACGGAAGCTCCGCCACACGGAACCTCCAACCACCGTGGAGCCACGCCGCGTACGAGGAGAAGATCCGATCGCGGGAACCGTTGTATGCCAGTCCGATTCATTACGGGCAGGACGGGCATGACGTCGTGCGGCGCCAGTTGGAATTGGCAGGGCCCTGGATGGCCTCCCGATTGGGTTGCACTGAATTGAGCTGTCTCGGCTTCTTCCTGGACAATCGGACGTCGGCGAAACGACCGTATCCTGCATTCGATCGAGCCGACGTGTCGAACTATTCAGGTTTTTTTCCGACCGATGACGCGCACCTGGACCGGTTCTGCGAGATGTTCCTGGCCCACGTCGAGTCTGTCGATGTCATGGGGGTCTGGTTCAATCCCTACGAGGATGTCGTCTGCAATTCACGCTGTCCTGCCGCCACGCTGGTGGAGTTTGGCTGCCTGGAACCGTTCCGTTTCGACACGCCGTGGAGCAGCCGCCTGCGAGGCAAGACAGTCCTCGTCGTTCATCCGTTCGCTGATTCAATCGTGAGACAGTACCGCGAACGCCGCCAGTTGCTCTTCACAAACCAGGATGTACTCCCCGAATTCGAATTGAAGACGATCAAAGCCGTCCAGTCCGTCGTCGATACGAAGGTCCGCTTCGCGACGTGGTTCGATGCCTTCGATCACATGTGCCTTCAAACCAGCGCCGTTGAGTTCGATGTCGCCATCATCGGAGCGGGCGCCTACGGGCTGCCGCTCGCGTCCTTCGTGAAAAGCCAGGGGAAGCAGGCGATACATCTGGGAGGCGTCACGCAGATCCTCTTCGGCATCAAAGGACGCCGATGGGAGACGGATCCATACGATCAATCGACTGGACAATTGTTCAACGAGTACTGGATACGCCCGTCCGCTGCGGAACGGCCTGCGGGATATTTGAAGAATGGAGGGGACTACTGGTAGCGATGGATTGGACTCAATCAGATTCCTTTTGTGCGGCGCCCTGGGTCCATTCTCATGTGGATGCCGTCGGACTGCGGCGTTTGTGCTGTATCGCCGACAGCGCTCCTCGGAATCTCTCGAGTGTGTCCCACGCCGAGTTTCATGATTCAGAGTACATGAAGGCGATCCGAAGACAGATGATGTCTGGAGTATTGCCCGCAGACTGCCGCAATTGTGCCGTTCCGACCAAACACGAAGTCTATCGGCTCTCCTTCAATCGCCGCTTTCAACATCATCTCGACGACATTCGCGAGAGAACCAGAGAGGACGGAGGCACATCCAGCCCAATCGTTTCACTCGATTACCGTGCCCACGCGTGCAATTTGAAATGCAGGACATGTGGTCCCTGGTCCAGCAGTGCCTGGCTCAATTACGGCATCAGGCACGAGGACCAACATCGAACCGGCGACGATTTCACCGAAATCAAAACGCTCATCAGCCTCTCACCGTATAAGCGGGAATTCCTGGACATTGTTCAGAACCATCCAATTGAGGACATCTACTTTGCGGGCGGCGAACCACTGGCCTCTCCGGAACATCACAGGGTCCTGGATTACCTGATCGAATCCAATCGATCCAGCACGATTCACCTTGGCTACAACACGAACCTCAGCTTGAACCAGACCCACATCGAGAAGTGGGTGTCGCGACTTCGACATTTCAAGTCGGCCTACATTGCATGCTCGATTGATGGCACGAGAGAGATTTCGGAATACATTCGAGCGGGGTTGGATTTTGATCGATTCGAATCCAATCTCAGAACGCTCGTCGCCGCTCAACGTCAATATCCGCAATTGACGGTCGCACTGGATCCGACGATGACGTCGTTGTTCTTGTTGGATTTGAAAGAGTTCTCTCAATTTGCGTTGACATATGCGCTTCCGGTCACGACAAAACTCATGGTCGGCAACGAGCGCGAGGCTGGGTATCTTCGATGTGAGTTCCTGCCGCAATCGATTCGGGCGCGCGTGATCAATGAATGGCGGCGCTACTACACATCCTTATCCGACGACTCGCAGGCGCTTCTGAGCAGTCTGAAGAACAACTTGGAACTGGCCGAACGCGTCGCGAATTTCCCGCTCAGTCAGGTGCAATTGTCCGCACAACAGTCGATGCGCGCCGACGAGGCATTCCAACCTGCGATTCGGTTCGATCAGTTTCTCAAGCGTGACAAAGATGTGTATGCGTGGTGGAAATCAGTTACAGAACCGGCGATTTCTGTAGTACACAGGAACACCTCGCGGCGAGGACTTCCTGAGATCATTTCATTGACGTTGCGAAAAACGCGTCGAGCGTTTCGGCGACGAACGTGATTGTCGCTGTCAGTCAGATATTGTAGCTGCGCCCGCAGACAAACACGCGCAACGAGGCATCCGGATCGTAGTCGCCTCCGCGAAACCCCAGCGAACTGAAATCGTACGCTGGTTCCGATGCGGGCCGGCCGTTCTGATCGCGCGGCGATCTGAAGTTCCCGAGGTGGGGATCGAAGACAGCGCCGGCGGATCGCGTGCCGAGCCAACGACCAAGATGTGTCGAGCCCAGGGATTCGCAGGTGTCCTCGAAGAGCATTGCGGATGGACGCCAAACCTCCCGCACAAAACAGAATATCCTAGGGAACTTTGTTTGCTGATCGCGATCTAGAGCTTTGGCTGGGAGGCCGGGATTCGAACCCCAATAACATGCTCAATCAGGCCTCCGGGCGGATGCAGTGTTGACGGTGAGGCGCTGATGCGGGAAGAGAGCCGGCTGATTGCTGAGATCAATGCCATTAACGAAAAGGCGGAACGTCCCAGCCTCCTCCGCCAAAATGGCTTCGGCGGCCGGGCGCCCAACTAAGAGGCTTTCACGCGGCTCGGGCCGAAGATTTGTTTTACGGCGCTCCAGAAACTGAATTGCGCAGTCCCGGTCGACTTGCCGGACCTCGCCACGAGCACAGGCACGTTCGCGCGGTTCACGATGCTGCGGGTGAGATCGCCCATGATGTAATGACCCACCAGGCCCCGCGCCGGCGATGAACCGGTCACGATGAGATCGTGCCCGCGTTCGCTCACCTCGGCGAAGATTTGATCCAAAACGAGGCCGTGACGCACGCGCACCTCGACGGTAACGCCAAGCTTTTCCAGGCTCTGTTTTTGCGCGAGCAAATTGCGCCCAAGCTCGGAACCAGATCGCAGCAGCCGCTCGACGTCTTCCTCGAGGTGGACGAGATCGGCGTAAATCGCGGGCGGCTCGGCCATGACGTGAAGGAGCGTAACGGACGCACCAATCGCGGCCGCCAGCTTCCCCGTCAATTCCACGGCCGCGTCGATAAATTTCTTCCCGCCCGTGCAAACGATGAAGCTCTTGAGAGTCGAGCACTCGCCCGTCGCGAGCAGGACCGGGGTCGGAATGGCTTTAATCACCTCGTAGGTTTTTCCGGCCCGCCAATAGAGGCCGGTGGTTCCCTTGCGCCGCGCCCCGATGATCGTGAGGTCGTAAGCCGCCTCGGTCGTCTGGTGCAAAATCTCCCGAATCGGTTCGCCGGTGCGCACGACCAGTTCCGGCGACACGCCAAAGCGGCGCAGTTTTTCCGCTTCGCTTTCCAGCGCCGCCCGCAACGGCTGCTCGTCGCCGGATACTTCGACGATGCCGAGCAAAGTCGTCGCGGCTTTGGTGGGCGCCGCCACCAGGCCGCCAAGCAGGACCGGTTTGTCCGCCGGGTCGGTGCCGTCGCTGCAAATCAGGATGCGCATTGGAGGTTAAAGTTTGTGTCCGGTCATCATCGTGTAAATGACAATTGCCGCGCCGATCAACGGCAGCGGCACGAAGGCCAGCCGGATTTTCGGGCCGGCAAAATACTGGGTCGAGATCGCGCCGATCTGGGCGCCAATGGCCGCACCGGTGTGCATGACGAGCGCGATCAGAATGTCGACATTGCCTTTGATGGCGTGACTGAAAGTGCCATAGCTCGCGGAGATGATGATCTCGAAAAGATCGGTCCCGACCGCGAGATGCGTCGGGATGCCGAGGACGTAAACCATCATCGGCATCCGGATGTACCCGGCCCCGCCACCGAGGAAGCCGCTGAACAAACCGCCGATGAAAGAGACCAGGATGATCACCCAAAGCGAAATCGCTTTCACGCCGGAGGTCGGCAGCGAGATCATCGGCCAGAGGCGCAGACGCTGGATCGCGGCGGTCCGGTGACTGAACGAGGACTCATCCTGTTTCGCGGCGGTGCCTGGCACTTTGCTCCGGGGGCGGCGTCTCTTTTGATATTGGAGCGTGCGCCAGGATTCCCAAATCATGAAACTCGAGATGCTCACGTAGATCGCGATCGAGACGACGCTCACGACGAAATTTACGTTCCCGGCGCGCTTCAGCATCTGGATCAACTGCGCGCCGACTTCCGCTCCGCCCATCGTGCCGATTGCCATGATGAACCCGAGACGCAAATCCACGTTTCCCAGCGCGCGGTGCCGTTTCGCGGCCACGACGGATTTTCCGACGATGTGCGCCAGGTCCGTGCCGACGGCGAAGTTCCAATCCAGCCCCACGGCTCGGAGCGCGGGGCCCGCGATGAAGCTGCCGCCTACACCGAAGAAGCCGCCCAGGACGCCGATGAAAAATCCGATGATCGCGAGATAGATCGGGCTGATGTGCGAATTCGAGATCGGGAAGAACATGCGCTTATTCCGAGCGACCGCGGAGCAGGCGGAGCAGCCAGGTCGTGACACTCTCAAGCAGTACCGCCTGGCCGACGATCAGCGCGATCGCGACCAGGGCGTAGATTTTCACGTGATGCAGGTGCAGATCCTGAAGCCACGCGGAAAGGTAATGAAGGACGAGGAAGAAATATCCCGTGACGAACGCGCCATAGACGGCCAGCTCGAGCAGGAACGCGCGCAAGGTTTTTGCAGCTTCAGCTTTCATTCGGGAACTGGCGGCGCATCACCCTCTCTTCGCCGTTGGCCACGGTACCGGTCGCGCGGAAACTACGTTCCATGAGAAAATTCATTGCGCGCGAGGGGTTTCTTCCTACCTTCCACTTCGCTTTTACGCGACTTATGGCCGACGCGGCAAATAAATATCCAGAAAACGTCGACGGAAAATTTTACGTCGACGATCAATGCATCGACTGCGATCTCTGCCGGGAGACCGCCCCGGCGAATTACAAACGCAACGATGACGGCGGCCACTCCTTTGTTTATAAGCAGCCCGAGTCGCCCGAGGAGGAAGCGCTCTGCAAGGAAGCGATGGAAGGTTGCCCCGTCGAAGCCATCGGCAACGACGGCGCGTAATCAGTAGCGGCGGTCTGTGACCGCCGAAAGCGATGGCAAGAAACGAAGGTCGGCGCTCAGAGAGCGCCGCTACAGTAGTCGCCCTCACCATCGCCGGCTCCGATAGCAGCGCGGGCGCTGGAATCCAGGCCGACCTGAAAACCTTCAGCGCCCTCGGAGTTTACGGACTGACCGCAGTCACGTGTGTCGTCGCGGAAACGCCCGGCTTGGTTTCCAGAATCGAAGGCGTGAGCGCGGGGCTGGTCCGCGACCAGATCGAGGTGGTTCTGAAAAGCTTTCCCGTCGCCGCGATCAAGACCGGTTTGCTTTTCTCGGCGGAAATCGTGTCCGAGATCGCGCGGACCTTGCGCGGACACGCCGAACGAAACAAGCGGACCACACCGCTCGTGATCGATCCGGTGATGGTCGCCACGAGTGGCGACCTTCTTCTGGCCGAGGATGCGATCGCAAGTTACGAGCGCGAATTATTTCCGCTGGCCGCTCTACTGACTCCGAATCTCGGCGAAGCGGCCCGGCTCCTGGGCGAAACGATCGATGATTTAGCGGCGATGCGCGGAGCGGGCCAAAAGCTGGTGGAGAAATATCGCGTCCCGGTGCTCTTGAAAGGCGGGCATCTCACGGGCGACAACGCGATCGATCTGCTTTTCGCGAGCGGCGAGGTTGTCGAATTCTCCGCGCCATTTTCTCGCGGCATCGCGACGCATGGAACCGGCTGTACTTACTCAGCCGCGATTACGGCCGGCCTTGCCACCGGGTTGCCGCTCGAGGAATCGATCCGTCGCGCGAAAAAATTCGTCACCGCGACCATCGCGCAACACTACGCGTGGGACGCAGTCCACGCGCTCAATCACTCGCCGCAGCTTTGACGGACGCAGGCCGTCATCCTGAGCGGAGCGAAGCGCAGTCGAAGGACCCCGTGGCGAGTCGAATCGACCTTCAACGGGGTCCCTCGACTGCGCTCGGGATGACAACTCCGGCCGCTATGTTCCCGAATCCCGCCCTGCCATCGAAGAAAAAATCACGGCTCGACAGAGTCTCGCCCTACCATGGAAGACTCCCAGCGCTTCGCCTCCATCGCCTCGATCGCGGCCGCCGTCTCCGCCTGTTTCTTGCTCCGCCCGGTGCCCTGCCCTAGCTCGATCCCTTCCCAGAGCGCGCGCACGACAAATGTCTTCTGATGTTCCGGACCCGTTTGCGAAATGACCTCATACGCCGGACTGCGCGGCGAAATCGCCTGGAGCAATTCCTGGAGCTGTCCCTTCGGATTCACATCGACCGGCTCCGCCACTAACTGCGCCAGATCCGGCGCCGCCTGCTGCAAAATAAATCGCCGCACCGTGGCCAGATCGCTATCGAGATAGATCGCGCCCACCAGCGCCTCGAAGGCGTCGGCGAGAGTGGACGGGCGCGTGCGGCCGCCGCTCGCCTCTTCGCCGCGTCCCATCAACAGATAACCTCCCAGCTCAATCGTGGCCGCATGTACAGCGAGCGCTTCGCGCGAAACGAGGCGCGCGCGGAGCTTCGTCAGTTTCCCTTCCGCCTCCGCCGCGAAATGACCGTAGAGATGTTCCGTGATCACGAGTTGCAGGACCGCATCGCCCAGAAATTCCAAGCGCTGATTATCGAAATACTGGCGCTGCGTCTCGTGGCGCAAACTGGGATGGGTGAGCGCCTCCGCCAGCAAAAGCGGATTGTGAAATTCGTATTGGATGCGCTCCTCCAGGGGATTCACGGGAAGCAACTCTACGCGGTCAGCCCGAGGTTTTCCAGAGAACGACGCGCCCCTGGCGATTTACTTTCGGTCGCTGTTGAAAATCGCGATCGACGTCACCAGATCGAGCGCACGCTGCAAGACGGCATCGTGCACCAATGCTTTCTCCGGGCTGCGATTTTTTCGCTGCGACAATTCCATCGCTTCGAGCTCGGGGTTCCTTCCGGAAATGAGCGCCGCCTCATTCAAGTGCGGGCGCGCATTTTCCACCACGAACGGCGTCATCCCCTTCTCCCGGCTCTGCTGAAAAACTTCGCGCTTGTCGACGGCCGGCATTTCCACCGGCACATCCGGCTTGAGCCCGCCGGGAAAAAGCGGCACGCCTTCCGGCAAGACCGCTTCGCCGACAGCTACGCGCAACACCTTTCCGCTCGGGAGCCGCAGGTCGGAATATTCCACGGCGCGTCCCGCCGTTTGTTGCCCGATGATCAACGCCTTGTCGTAAAGCCGCACCACGCCCGCGATCGCTTCCGACGCGCCGGCGGTGTCGCCGTCGGCGAGAATGATAATCAAACCTTGATACGAAGGGTCGCGATCCGAAGTGAAAGAGCGCTCCTGTCTCGCGGTGGTTTTGCGCAGGGTGAAGAGCGGCTTCCCTTTCGGACAAAAACGCTTCGCGAACTCCGAGGCGGTGGCGAAATCGTTCGTGGCCCCGCTGGCCCGCAGATCGAGCACGACGGCATCCACCTTCTTCGCGCCGAAGGTCTGCACGTTGGCATCGAGCGCTTCAAGACTCCCGCGGCCCAGAGTGCCGAGCCGAAGATAACCGATGTGGCCCTCGAGGATTTCTCCGTAGAATGGTGTGACCGGCTCCGCCGGATCGGCGGCGGGATCGGAAAGCAGCACCACCCCGCGGCCGAGTCGCGTGAGAAGTCCTTCAAAGGTGGCGCGGCTCAGCTCCGTTTCATTCAACCCCTCGGGCTTGATGTAGTTGTTCTTCAAAAGCTGGATCGCTTCTTTCAGGTCCGTCGTATCCATTGAATCGACGAGCGATTTGGTCGTCGGCGTCGGTGAGGGCTGTGGTGTGGCGGTTGAAACAGGCGACGGCGAAGCGGCGACAGATTTTGCCGGCGACTGCGCGAAAAAAATCCGCGGCGCGCTCCAGAACAGAACGGCAAAAACAAGAAGGACGCGCCAGGACATCAGTGGCCCACCACTTTAGCGGCAACCGCGCCAAGAGCAATATCGCGGCGGTAATGGCAACCCTCGAAATGGATTTGCGACACCGCCTCGTAAGCGCGAGCGCGGGCCGCCGCCACGTTTTCACCCAGTGCTGTGACCGCGAGAACCCGGCCGCCCGCCGTCACCACAGCTCCATCAATCTTTCGCGTTCCCGCATGGAAAACGTGCACGTCCCGCGCGTTCGCCAAACTCTCCAGGCCGTCGATCCGTTTTCCGACATTGTATTTGTCGGGATAACCAGCCGAGGCCATCACCACGGTCACCGCCGCGCGCTCGTCCCATTCAATCGTCGTCCGCTCCAGTGTTCCGTCGATGGTCGCCTGAAGCAGTTCGAGCAAATCCGATTTCAATCGCGGCAGAATGACCTGCGTTTCCGGATCGCCGAACCGGCAATTGAACTCCAACACCCGCGGCCCTTCCGCCGTCATCATCAGCCCGGGGAAGAGCAAGCCGCGGAACGCAACGTGACTTTCTGGCAACGCCGCGAGGAGCGGCCCCATCACTTCGCCCTCGAATCGTGCCTCCGATTCGGCGCTGAAATTGTCCGCCGGGCTGAACGCCCCCATCCCCCCGGTATTCGGCCCGGTGTCGCCATCATAGGCGCGCTTGTGATCGCGCGCCGTTGCGAGCAGACGAAAGCTTTTGCCATCGACGAGCGCGTGCAAGGAACACTCGGTGCCGGTGAGACATTCTTCCACCAGAACACGCGTTCCCGCGTCGCCGAAGCGCCGCTCGTTCATCATCGAATCGATCGCCGCTTTCGCTTCTGCCGAATCGTGCGCAATGATCACACCCTTGCCGAGTGCAAGTCCGTCGGCTTTGACGACGAGGGGGAAACGCGACTCCTCCACGAAGGCAAACGCCGCTTCGCAGGTGGAAAATGCGGCGCCACGCGCGGTTGGAATCTTGTTTTTCCGCATCAATTCTTTCGCGAAGATTTTTGAGGACTCCAGCCGCGCCGCCGATTGCGACGGCCCGAAAACGCGCAGACCCTCTTGCTCGAACAGATCGGCGATACCGGCCGCGAGCGGATCGTCCGGCCCGACGACCGTCAATTCGATCCGGTTCTCCCGAGCGAAACGCGCCAACGCGGGAAGATCGCTCGCTGCGATCGGAACGTTCTCGCCAAGCTCCAACGTTCCTGCATTTCCCGGCGCACAAAAGATCCGCGAGACGACGGGCGATTGCCTCAACTTCCAGACGAGCGCGTGCTCGCGCCCGCCGCCGCCGACCACGAGAATTTTCACAAGGTTAAGGCGTCTCCCTGGCGCATAAGCAGCCGAATCGTCCTAGCGAAACCGCGCGAGCGCAAGCCTGCAGCGGGAGCCGTTGCTAGCTCGCCATACACCCTTTTCGGTTCGTTACTCTCCGCTTGCGCTGCGCTCGATTCATCCGACAGATAAAACAATGAAATCTTCGGGCGCTTCGGTTCTAAAACCACAATGTCCCTCCCGCATCGTGCTCGACCGCATCGCGGACAAATGGACGGCGCTCATCATCCAGGTCCTGGCGAATGGAACGCAGCGTTACGCCTCGCTCCAACGGACGATCGGCGGCATTTCGCAAAAAATGCTCACGCAAACTCTGCGCAGCCTGGAACGTGACGGACTCGTTCTGCGCAAAGTTCATCCCGTCGTCCCGCCGAAAGTGGAATACTCGCTCACCCGCCTCGGCCGCACGCTAATCGATCCGCTGCGGATTCTTTGCCGCTGGTCGGAAAAACATTTGCCGGAGTTGCAGGCGAACCGCCAGCGCGCCAGTAGCAGCGTCGAGAGCTGACACGGACGGAACGTGGATCTGCGCAGGAAGGGCTGATGAACCGCATTTTCCTTCTTTCGCCCGCGTACGCCGGAGGCGAGCGCGCCCGAATGATCATGAACGAACGGGCGCAGTTCGATCTGGCGCGGCGCTTGCGGAGTGAGGACCGCCCGACGCTTGGAGAAGTTTTCGCCTTTCTGAGCGGTCTTTATTTCCGCGGGAAATTGGCCTACGCGAATGCGTTCGCGCAAACGGAGCCGAAGCTGTCCGGCGTTCTCGTCATCACGCCGAATCGCGGGCTCGTGCCAGCCGTGGCGCCGATCGGTCTCGACGATCTGCGCCGATTTGCCGAGGTCGATATCGATGAGAGCGATCCGCGTCATCGCGGGCCGCTGGAACGCGACGTGAAAAAACTCGCGAAAAAATTGACGGCCGATTGCGAGGTCGTCCTCCTCGGGAGTATCGCGACCGGGAAATACGTTGATGTTCTGCTGGCTCATTTTGAAGAACGCCTCCGTTTCCCGGCGGATTTCATCGGCCGCGGAGACATGAGTCGCGGTGGCCTGCTCCTCCGTTGCGCGGTGGACCACACCGAGCTCGCCTACATCTCGATCGCGGGCGCCGTGCGAAAAGGAAAACGTCCGCCCAAGCTCGAGCCGCGAAGATATACGAGATGATCCCAGTCATCCTGAGCGGAGCGAAGCGCAGTCGAAGGACCCCGTCTTGGTGCGGGCGACCTCGAGATGGGAACAACGGGGTCCCTCGACTTCGCTCGGGATGACGACGTCTTATTTTGAATCATGGCCTTGGATTTGAAACCGCCGCTCCCGCCGATGGAAGCGCGTCCCGTCGATGAAATTCCAGCAGACGAGAACTGGCAATACGAACCGAAATGGGACGGATTTCGCTGTCTCGCTTTTCGCGATGGCGATGAAATCTTTTTGCAATCGAAAGCGGGCCAGCCGCTCGCGCGTTATTTTCCGGATGTGGTCGTGGCGCTTCGAGCGCTCAGCGCGAAGCGCTTTGTTCTCGATGGCGAACTAGTCATCCCGGTCGGCAAGGCGCTTTCCTTCGATGAGCTGCAACTGCGATTGCATCCGGCCGCGAGCCGCGTCCAAAAACTCGCCGCGGCGCACCCCGCTCTCCTGATCGCGTTCGACCTGCTCGCGGACACCGCCGGCAAATCGTTACTGGAAGTTCCGCTCCGCGATCGTCGCAAACGCCTCGAAGATTTCGCCAAAAAGAACCTGACGAAAAAGGGCACGCTCCGTTTGTCTCCTGCGACGACGAAACTGACGACGGCCAAAAAATGGCTCGAAAAAGTCGGCGGAAATCTCGACGGCGTGATGGCCAAACAACTCGATGCGCCCTACGCATCCGGCGAGCGGACGGCCATGGTAAAGGTGAAACAGATTCGCAGCGCCGATTGTGTCGTGGGCGGTTTTCGCTACGCGACTGGTTCGCGGCTGCTGGGTTCGTTGCTCCTCGGCTTGTACGACGATGACGGGTTGCTGCATCACGTCGGTTTCACTTCGGCGTTCAAGGTCAGTGAACGGCGCGCGCTGACGAAGAAATTTGAAGCGCTCAAAAGGAAACCTGGCTTCACCGGCAACGCTCCGGGCGGCCCGAGCCGCTGGAGCACGGAACGAACCGGCGAATGGGAACCGGTTGATCCGAAGATCGTTTTGGAAGTCACCTACGATCATTTTACCGGCGGCCGGTTCCGTCACGGGACAAGCATTCTCCGCTGGCGTTCGGACAAATCGCCGCGCCAATGCACGATGGAGCAGGTGGCACATCGCGAGGGGAAATCGCTCGCGCTGCTGTGACAGGTAGTCCGCCCTTTGGTAGGGCGAGACTCTGTCGAGCCGTCTAGAGCGTGTATTGCAGCAGACGACGGCTCAGCGGAGCTTCGCCCTACCAACAGAGCTATTGCTCCGGGTTCAGCTCGAAGTTGATCTTCACTTCGTAGTAATCGCCGCTCACCAGGCCCTTCGGCAGCGGATCTACCTGCGTCACTCGTTTGGCGATCACGGCGACTGATTCATCCACGACCACGTTCCCAGACGGCTTTACGATCGTGAAGCTCGAGACGCGGCCATCTTTCTCGATCCGGATTTTTACCACCGCGGTCATCTTCGCGCCGGTGGCTACGATGGTCGTCGGTTGCTGCCATTCGTTATGGAAACGATCGTGCAACATTCGTCCATACCAGGCGAATTCTGACGCGCGCACCGCTCCGTTCGCAGGCCCGTTTGGCTCGGCGCCATCACTCTTTTTCTCCAGCTGATTGGCCGCGGTCTCCGTTGGTTTTTTGTTTTCCGCGGGACTCGCCTGCTTCTTCGGAGAAGGCGTCGCTTTCACGACAACGGTTTTCTTCGGCGTCGCTTTGGGCGTCGGCTTTGCCACTGGCTTCGGGGATGTTTTCGGAACAGGCGTCGGCGTCACACTTGGTTCGCGAATAGGTGTGGCGGTGGTCGCCGGCGTGGGAGTCGGAAGTTGAATGTCGCTTTTCAAATTCGCGGGCATGGCTTCGCTTTCTTTTTCGGGCGGAGCAGGCGTTGCCGCGGCGGGCGGTGCAGGCGTTTCCGCCGGCTCCGCCGGAATCTGCGGCGGCGCGCTGGTCGCCATCGCTTCCGCGGGCGTCATCCAGACAATACTCGCAGGGTTCGCGTTCGAGGCCGCGCGGTTCCAACGCACCAGGGCGAACAGAATCGCGACGTGCGCGACCGCGATGATCGTGACGTTGCGCCAGAAGCGTGCGTCTCGTGGCATCGGCTATTTCGTCTCAGCTTTCGTCGCGATCCCGACTTTGCTGATCTGCGCCCGCTGCAACGCGTCCATCAACGTCATCAACTTCTGCACCGGCAACTCGCGATCCGGCCGGATCACGACCGCCACCTCCGGATTCGTTTGTTTCAATTCCTTGAGCTGGCTGAGCAGTTCGTCGATTTGAACCTCTCTGTTGTTGAACTTGATGACCGCCTGACGATCGATCGAAATGGTCTGGACCTGCGCCGGATTGATCGGCGCATTCGCACCGCCGCTCGACGGGATGACAAGGTTCACGCTGTTTTCCAGCAACGGCGTTGTGATCATGAAAATAATGAGCAGCACGAACGCGAGATCGAGCAACGGCGTGATGTTGATCTCCGAGAGAGTCGAGAGCGAGTGACGTTGGGAATAGCGTCTCATCGCCGATACTCCGGATCACGCGCATTATGATCTACGTATTTGTGCTCGAACTCCGAGGCCAGCTCGGCCGCGAAGTTATCCATCTCCACGATCATCCCGCGAATGCTGGTGACGAGAAAATTGTAACCGAACATCGCCGGGATCGCGACGCAGAGCGCGGTCACCGTGGTAATGAGCGCGCCGGAAACACCAGGCGCCATCGTGGCGAGATTCGGCGAACCGGCGACCGCCACATCGGTGAACGTGTCCATCACGCCCCAGACCGTCCCGAGTAATCCCAGGAACGGCGAGCCGCTCACCGCGGTCGCGAGCAGGATCATCTGCGATTCCAATTTAAGCGCGGCCTCGCCGACCGCGCGCTCCATCGCGGCATTGACCGCATGCATTTGCGCGGGCGTGATTTTTTCCGCGATGCCGAGGCGCGCGCGAAAAGTTTCATCCACTTCCGCGGAACCGAGAAGCTGAAAAGTCATTTCCTCGCAACCGGCGCGGTAGACATTGAAGATCGGCGCGCCGGGAAAGCGCGCATGGTTTTCAAACAAGCGGAGCGGTTGCCGGTCTTTGCGAAAAGCGGAACGAAACCGCGCGGTCTGTTTCCGGGCGAACTGAATCACGCGCAGCTTCGTGATCATGATCGACCAACTGAACACCGAGACGACGCAGAGGAGCGCGAGGACGATCTTGCCGGCGATGGTCGAGTGTTCGAACGCGAAGAGGAGACCGCCGGCCGCGAGAATCTTCGGAAGTAGCATGGGCGCCAACGCCTAACGTAATAGCGGACTTTGGGCGAAAGGGAAAGATGGATCGTCGTTCGGCAGGACCCTTCCGTGCTCTCCGCGACGTCTCGTCCTGTCCAACCCGCTGTAAACTTGACGGCTTAAAGCCGTCAAGTTCGCGGAGCGGGATTGAATTGGCGCGGATAGGTTGGATGTCTTTTCGCGACAACGATGAAAGCGATGCCTATCGCGATGACAAAGAACGAAAAGAATTGGCCGCGCGTAAACATGCCGATGAGCGGCGCGTCCGGTTCGCGATAATATTCCACCACGATCCGAAAAACCGAGTAACAGATCATGAACAAACCAGTCAACAGGCCGTTTGGCGTGCGCATGCGCGTGCGCACGAACCAGAGAATCAGGAACAAAACCAGTCCCTCGAGCGCCGCTTCATAGAGCTGCGATGGATGCCGCGGCGTAATGATTCCTCGCATGACGGCGGCGATTTGCGGATTGGTGTGGATCGCCTGCACGATCGCTTCGGTTGATTTGAGCGACGGATCGATTTGCTGGCAGGTAACAAGGGCGCGCTGCGCTTCGTCGGCGTTGGCCGGCTCGAACAGTTCTTTCGGAAATTGCATCGCCCACGGGACGCTCGCGATCCGGCCGTAGAGTTCGCCGTTAATAAAATTTGCGACCCGGCCAAGGAATAATCCGATCGGAGTGACGACGACGAGGTTGTCGCCCAGGTTCGTCCACGAAATTTTATGCCGGCGGGCGTAGTAAAGTGAGAAAAGCACTACGCCGAGCATGCCTCCGTGACTCGACATGCCGCCTTCCCAGACGCGCAGGATCGAGAGCGGTTCGCGCAGCATTTCCGGTTTGTAGAAGACGACGTAACCAAGACGTCCGCCCACCATCACGCCGAACAGCGCCACCCACGTGACGAAGTCGCCGACCGCCGCCGGCTTGAGATCGAGATAGCCGCGCTGCGAAAGCCAACGTAAAAGCGCGAACCCGCAGATGAAGGCGATGACGTAGGCCATGCCATACCAACGCGGCCCGACATTATCCCAGAGGCGGAAGATGAACGGATCGAGATCGTGCAGGTAGTAGGCGAGCATTGGGCGAGGCGATATTCAGCGATGTTATCGGAAGCGGCAATAGAAACACTGAACTTAGCGCATCCGCGAAATGAGCGTGTCATCCCGAGCCGCGCAGACGGCGAGGGACCTCACACCTGCAGATTGAGTTAGCGTGCGAGAAGGGGCGTAATCCGGCGTAGATGCCTTCATAAAGCGCGGAAACGGTTAAGCGCTTGCGAGGTCCCTCGCCGTCTGCGCGGCTCGGGATGACACCTTGGGACGCTTTACCTTCAGCACCTCGCGCAAGAACGGCGCCGTTCGGCTGATGCGACTTTTCGCGACTTCTTCCGGCGTCCCGGTCGCGACGATCTCTCCGCCATCGGCGCCTGCCTCCGGCCCGATGTCCACGAGGTAATCTGCTTCCGCGATGATGCTGAGATTATGCTCGATCACGATCACGGTATTGCCTTCATCGACCAGCCGATGCAGCACCTTCAGGAGCAACTCCACGTCCGCCATGTGCAATCCGATCGTCGGTTCTTCGAGCAGGTAGAGCGTCGATTTCGGTTTGCGCATTTTGCGGATCCGCTCATTCTGCGCGCGCCCGATCCCGCGCGTCAGCTCGGTGGCGAGCTTCAACCGCTGGGCTTCGCCACCGCTCAGCGTGGGACTCGGTTGTCCCAACTTCAGATATCCCAATCCCGTATCGACCAGCAGCGAAAGCGGTCGCGCGATCTTTTGGTTCGCGCCAAAAAAATTCGCGGCTTGCTCGATTGTCATCTCCATCACATCGCCGATGCTCTTTTCGTTGTAGAGCACTTCGAGCGTCTGCGGATTGTAACGGCGGCCACCGCAGTCCTCGCACGGGACGTAGCTGCTCGGCAAAAAGCTCATCTCCAGCTTGATCGCGCCCTGGCCGCTGCATGTTTCGCATCGGCCGCCTTCCGTGTTGAAGGAGAAGCGGCTCGGCGAATAACCACGGACGCGCGAGACCGGCAGTTGCCCGAAAAGTTTGCGAATCTCGTCGAAGACTTTGATGTAGGTCGCCGGGGTCGAGCGCGACGTTTTCCCGATGGGCGATTGGTCCACTTCGTAAACGGTCTCGAAAGATTCCGCGCCGGTAATCTCTGAGAACAATTCGCGCTGTTTGCCCCGTTCCTTTTTCAAACGCTCCTTTACCGCGGGCAACAGGACCGACCGCATCAGCGTCGATTTGCCGGAACCGGAAATCCCCGTGATGACGGAGAGCCGGCCTACGGGAAAGCGCGCGTCGACATTTTTCAGATTATTCGCGTGCGCTCCCCGAATTTCGATCCACTGCTCGACCTCGCCTAACGGCCGCCGTGTCTTGCGTGTGGGATGACACAACGGGTTCTTCAGGCAGCGACCCGTCTCGGAGGTCCGATGCTTCTCGATGTCGCGGAGCGTCCCTTGCACCACGAGTTCGCCGCCGTGCATTCCCGCGCCCGGCCCAAGATCGATGATGTGATCGGCACGGCGCATCGTTTCTTCATCGTGCTCGACGATCACGAGCGAGTTCCCCTTTTTCCGCAACGCCGTCAGCGTTTCGAGCAGACGAAGATTGTCGCGCGGATGAAGCCCGATGGTCGGCTCATCGAGAACGTAAAGGACGCCGCGCAAATTCGAGCCGAGCTGCGCGGCGAGACGGATCCGCTGCGATTCGCCGCCGCTCAAGGTTTTCGCGGAACGGCCGAGCGCGAGATAACCGAGCCCGACGTTCTGCATGAAGCGAAGCCGTTGCGAGATTTCGGGGACGAGATCGTCCGCGATGGTCTTGTGGGTTCCGCGAAAGCGAAGCTTGCCCACCAACTCCAAAGCTTCGGCCGCGGAGAGTGCGGTGAAATTATCGATTGTCTGGTTTTGCAGCCGCACGTGCCGCGCGATCGGGTTGAGGCGCGATCCATAACATGACGGGCACGGGACCGCTTCATCCTCATCGATCGATTCGAACTCGCGATCGGCCGCCAGCTCATTTTCCAAAACCGAATCGCCGGTGTCTTCCGCCCCCGTTTGCTTCTCGCGATTCCAAATCTCGCCAAACCCGCCGCATTCCTCGCAAGCGCCGTGCGGCGAATTGAACGAGAACAAGCGCGGATCGAGTTCTTCGAACGCGCGTCCACAACCCGGGCAACTCATCTCGGTGCTCATGACTGTGACGCGATGTTTCACATCGAGCAGGTGCGCCGTGCCGCGGCCAATATCGAGTGCGCGCTGCACGAGATTGCGAGCTTTCAAAATTCGTTTCGCATCGATCGCTCCGACGACGACATCGATCGTGTGCTCCTTGAAACGCTCGAGTTTCCGGAACTGCGAGATCGGCAGCAGTTGTCCGTCGACGAAGAGCGTGTCGAAGCCCTGACGCTCCGCCCAGCGCGCCACGTCGGTGTGAAATCCTTTGCGCGCTTTTACCAGCGGCGCGAGGACCTTGAGCGGCCCGCGTTTCACCGCAGTCTCCAGCTGTTTCACGATCGCGGCCAGACTCTGTTTCTCGACCGGCAGATCGCAATCGGGACAAAACTGCGTTCCGGTTTTCGCGAAGAGGAGGCGGAGGAAATGATAGACCTCGGTCACCGTCGCCACGGTCGATTTGCCGCCGCCGCGGGTAACGCGTTGTTCGATCGCCACGCTTGGCGGCACGCCTTCGACGAGATCGACGTCGGGTTTCTCGAGTTGCTCGACGAATTGGCGGGCGTAGGGCGACATGCTGTCCAGAAAGCGGCGTTGCCCTTCCGCAAAGAGGATGTCGAACGCAACCGTGGATTTTCCGGAACCGCTCAGCCCGGTGATGATCACCAATTTATCGCGGGGAATATCAAGCGAGATGTTTTTCAGATTGTGTTCGCGCGCGCCGTGAATGCGAATCGCGTGGTTGGCGCGTCCGTTTCCCTTCGCGTGATAGCTCGGAGGTTCTTCCGCCGCGCGCGCTAACTCCTCGCCGTCATCCTGAGCGAAGCGAAGCGAAGTCGAAGGACCCCGTGGTCTGTCGCTCGACGTGCCACGGGGTCCCTCGACTTCGCTCGGGATGACGGATTTCAAGTACCTGCCCGTGTGCGACGCCTCGATCTTCGCGACGGCTTCGGGAGTTCCAGCAGCCACAAGCGCTCCACCTTCGTCGCCCGCCTCCGGCCCGAGATCGATCACCCAATCGGCGCATTTGATCACCTCGAGGTTGTGCTCGATCACGATGATGGTGTTGCCGGCCTCGACCAATCGCTGAAACAACTTCACGAGGATCGCGACATCGTCGAAATGCAGGCCGGTCGTCGGCTCGTCGAAGATGAGCAAATTGCCGCGCGCCGCGCCGTTTTGTTTCGCGCGGACACTTTCATCGGCCAAATGCCGGACGAGTTTGAGCCGTTGCGATTCGCCGCCGGAAAGCGTGTTGAGCGGCTGACCGAGCCGCAGATAACCGAGCCCGACTTCATCCAGAACATCCAGCGGATCGCCGAGTTTCTCCGATTCGCCGATCAACGCGAAAAACTGAATGGCTTCGTGAACCGTCAACTGGAGCACGTCGTGAATCGACTTCTCGTGCAGTTGGACGCGCAAGACGTGCGGCTGAAAGCGGCGGCCTTCGCATTCGGCGCAGCGCACATAAAGATCGCTCAGGAATTGCATCTCGATCTTTTCGAAGCCGGTACCGCAGCAACGTTCGCAGCGGCCGCTGCCGGAGTTGAAGGAGAACGCGCTCGCCGTCAGTCCCTGCGCCATTGCTTCCGGTTGCGCGGCGAAAAGCTCGCGGACGCGATCGTAAAGTCCGAGGTACAGAATCGGAGTCGAACGTGGCGTGCGCGCAAGCATCGCCTGGTCAACCATGACGACGTCCCCGATCCTATGCGCGCCGGTGACCGACTTGCAGGCGCCCGGTTCCTGCTCGCTCGGTTGTCCCTTCGCCTGGAGCAAGCGCCGATAAAGCACCTCGTGAATGAGCGTCGACTTGCCGGAGCCGGACACGCCGGTGACGCAATTGAAAATCCCCAACGGAATTTCAACGTCGAGGCTTTTCAGATTGTGCTCGCGCGCGCCGCTGATTCGGATCGAAGCCGTTGATTTGCGGCGGGACTTCGGGACAGGAATCGACTTCCTCCCCGTGAGGTAATCGGCGGTAAGCGATTTCCCCGGAAAAACCATCTCCTCCAACGCTCCACTGAAAACCAGTTCGCCGCCGCGCTCGCCGCGGCCTGGACCGATATCGATCACGTGATCGGACGAGCGAATGACTGCTTCCTCGTGCTCGACCACGAGCAGCGTGTTGCCCTTGTCTCGCAGGTCGTGCATCACGCGCACCAACCGGCCAACATCGCGCGGATGCAGCCCGACACTCGGTTCGTCCATAACGAAGAGGGTGTTCACGAGCGACGCACCGAGACAGGTCGTCAGGTTGACGCGCTGCACTTCGCCACCGCTGAGCGTGCGCGTCGAGCGATCGAGCGTGAGGTAGCCGAGCCCGACCTCGCAGAGATAA
>Ga0209118_1000410_pt1 | contig 24096 bp, 19 predicted proteins | sample BlaSpr_A8_Ref_M1_FD_187988 | JGI IMG/M metagenome (GOLD analysis project Ga0209118, IMG submission 187988) | Forest soil microbial communities from Thunder Bay, Ontario, Canada - Black Spruce, Ontario site 2_A8_Ref_M1 (SPAdes) (version 2) | ecosystem: Environmental > Terrestrial > Soil > Boreal...
CGGCTGATCGCGCGGCTGCGGACACCGGGCGCCGTGCAGCGATTCCTCAACCATCTGCCCTACAACCTGGAGCCGCCGCCCGCCGGAGCGACGCTCCGGAGCTTTCGAGGTGTCGTCCGCCACCGCTCTGCCAACTGCCTCGAGGCCGCGCTCTTCGCCGCCGTCGTCCTCGAGCAGCACGGCTTTCCTCCGCTCGTGCTCAGCTTCGAATCGATCGACCTGCTCGACCACGTGATCTTCCTGTACCGGCGGCGCGGCCGCTGGGGGCCGGGGAGTCGCGGAGCTCGGTTGCGGCGAAGCCCCGCCGGGCGGCACCAGCGTATAACCCAGCTGGCGCAGCAAGCCGATCTGGTCGTTGAGGACGAAGACCTCCTGGATCCTGCCGCCGCTGACGCGGAAGAGCGCGACGCCGTTGAGCAGCAGCGGCGGCGGCGGCGGTGCGCCTCGCTCCGGCTTCGGCGTGGCCAGCACCAGGTAGCGCGCCGCCACCTGGTCGCCCTCGGCGATCAACGCCTGCGGGTCGTACTCGACCTTCGAGAACAGGTCGCGGAGCTTCTGCTGCGCCTGCCGCGCGGCCGCGGGTCCGCGCAGGTTGGGGGCGCCCGGCGTGCGGTCGACGAACGTCTTGGCGACGATCTCGTCGAGCTTGTCGAGCTTGCCGGCGGCGAGCACTTCGGTCAGGTAGCGGCGCACCAGGACCTTGTTCCCCTGGCGATGGTCGGCCGCCACCGCCGCGCCATTGGCCGCCGGCCGGGACGCCGAGGCCGGAGCGGGAGCGGGTGCCGCTGGTCGGGACGGCGAGGCGGGAACGGACGCGCCGGCCTGCGCGGCGGCGGCCGGCGCGGCGCCGGTGGCCGACGCGGCCTGCGCGGCGGTGACGGACGCCACCGCGGCGTGCGCCGCCGGCACCAGCAGCGCCGGCGCCAGGGCAACGGCAAGCGCAAGGAGGAGGGCGATGGCCGGCACGGTCCGCGCCGGCGCCGGCGCCGGCGTTGTCTGCCTCATCGTGCCTGCCGATCCGGCCGCCCGCCTGGTCCGCACCCCTGGTCCGCGCCGCCTCGGACCCGGCGCGCTAATGCGCAAAACGGCCGACGAAGGCGTTGCGCTTGCCCGGACTGCTCCATACCATCCCCAGGCCGGGGCCGCGGAAGTCGTACGCCACGGAGACCGCCGGCACCGCCGTCACCCGCGAGCGTCCGGCGGTCAGCGGCGGATAGAAGACCTCTTCGTTGCCGCACAGGTGGTCCTTGGGTCCGATGCCGCGCGTGGCCAGGTCGATCCAGGCGCCGGCCTTCAGGTGCGCCTCGCCGGAGATCCCGGCCACCGCCAACCCGGCCCCCAGGTGGTGATGCCCGAGATGCTCGGCAGGGTGCAGCGCGCGCGCCGCGACCGCCTCCGGGCTGAGGCCGCGGCCGGAGCCGGCATCGGCCTCCGCGGTGTCTCCGTACTCGCCGGGATCGCCGGGTCTGCCGGCGATCGCGCTCACCGCCATCTCGATCGGCGCGCTCTCGACGGCGACGACGGTCGACAGCAGCTCGCCCGACATGGCGCGAGCGAACGCCACCAGCGCGTCGCGCTGGAGCGGCGTCGCGCGCTGGTCGACGACGATCAACGCCGAGGCGCGGAGCGGCCCGCCGAACGGGTCGCCCAGGGTCGCCGACGAGCGCACCGCCGCCACCACCGACAACCCGCCGAGCGGCACCCCTTGCCAGGCGCCCTGGCGCACGTGCCAGGCCATCACCGCCTGCTTGCCCACCAGGTCCATCTCGGAGTTGGCAAAACAGGGGCCGGTGTAGACGTCGGCGGTCCGCGCCTCGAGGTAGTCGCCGGAGATTCCCGGCGCCGAGACCGCGGCCGGGGCCGAGCCGGCCAGCGCCGGCACCGCCGACACCACCAGCATCGCCGGCACCGTCAGCAGCAGTGCCAGCAGCGCCAGCGTGCCCGCGATCCCCGCAGTCCTCGCAGTCCCCGCAGGCAGGGCAGCCGATCTGGTTCGCATCGTTCGCTTGCTCATGGTCGATTCACTTTCTCCATTCCCTTCTCCATTCCCTTCTCCGCGGCACTCGTGTCCCGCTCGCCGCGGTCTTGATTCTGGCGCGTGGCGGCGGCGCGCGCTGCCGGCCCGCGCCGCTCATGGGGCCTCATAGCATCTCCGGCCCTCCGACGCTCGCCGTCGCCCGCCGGCAGGCCGCTCCGCGAGCTCAGCCGAGCACCGCGGCCATCCGTTCGAGCCCGGCCAGCAGCTCGGCGCGCGAGCAGGCGAACGAGATGCGGATGTGGTCGTCAGCGCCGAACGCGGCCCCCGGCACCACCGCCACCCGCGCCTCCTCGAGCAGGAACTCGGCGAACTCGACCGACCCCTGGCGGCCGGTCCGGTAGGCCGCCGACACGTCCGGAAAGGCGTAGAAGGCGCCGTCCGGCGGCTGGCAGCGGAACCCCGGCAGCTGGTTGAGGCGGGGGATCAGCAGCTCGCGCCGCGCCTGGTATTCGGCGATCATTTCGGTGACCGCCATCTCCGCCCCGGCAAGCGCCGCCAGCGCCCCCACCATGGCGAAGGAGGTGGGGTTCGAGGTGGCGTGGCTCTGGATCGCCTCGATCGCCTGCACCACCGCCGGCGGCCCCATCAGGTAGCCGATGCGCCAGCCGGTCATGGCGTAGGTCTTCGAGAACGAGCCCACCAGGATCACCGTCTCCGGGAACTCGGCGGCGAGCGCCGCGGCGCTGGCGTGCGGCTGGCCGTAGACGAAACGCTCGTACGTCTCGTCGGAGATCACCAGCAAGCCGCGCTCGGCGGCGCAACGGACGATCTGCCGCAGGTCGTCTGCCGCGATGATGCCGCCGGTGGGATTGCAGGGGGAGTTGAGCAGGATGGCGCGCGTCCGCTCGGTCACCGCCTCGAGCACCGGGCCGGCGTGGATGCGGAAGCCGTCCTCGGTCCTGGTCGGCACCGGCACGGGGCAGGCGCCGGCGAAGCGGATCTGCTCGTCGAAGCTCACCCAGCTGGGGCTCGGCAGGACGACTTCCTGGCCCTCCTCGAACAGCGCCAGGGCGAGCTCGAAGAGCGCCGCCTTGCCGCCCACGGTCACCACCGTCTGCCGCGGCGACCAGGGCGCTCCGTGGAGTGTCCGGGCGCGCTCGGCGATGGCTGCCCGCAACTCCGGCGTGCCGCTGCTCGCGGTGTAGCGGGTGAACCCGTCGGCCAGCGCCTGGCGCGCGGCCTCGACCGCCACTCCCGGCGAGTCGAAATCAGGCTCCCCGGCGCCGAAATCGACCAACGACACGCCCTTCGCTTTCAGCTCCAGGGCGCGGCGCGCCACCCGCAGCGTGGCCGATTCCCCGATTGCCGCGGCTCTGGCCGAGAGATGCACCGGCGAATGGTATCACCGGGACGCCAGACAGGCGGATGTCAGCGGGCCGGCGATCGCGGGAAATGGGGGGTGTTGGTGGTGCGACAGGGCATGACCCGCATTCGCATCCTTCCCAGGAGAAGTCCTCGGCTCGAGGGTGGTCCAAAAGCATACCATGGCACCTTTTCGAACCACAATGCGCCGAAACCCCGCGCGAATAACGCCAAAAGATGATAGCCTACTCCCTATGCTACTACGATTCAGGGTTTCCAACTTTCGCTCGATCAAGGAGGAACAGGAGCTCTCGATGGTCGCGAGCTCGCTGGCGGGATCGCCGGAGTCGCTGGTCCATCTGGAAGAGGAGCGGCTGGACCTTCTGCGCGTCGCAGCGATCTACGGCGCCAACGCCGCGGGCAAGTCGAACGTTCTGGATGCTCTCCAGTTCATGTCGATGGCTGTCGTGAGATCTCATCGCTGGTGGAGGCCTGAGTTGCCCATACCGTACGAGCCTTTCCTGCTCGATGTGGCAAGTCGCATCGCACCATCTCGGTTCGAGGCTGATTTCCTGCTCGACCGGGTCCGCTACCGATACGGCTTCAGCCTCGACTCGGCGAGAATTCTGGAAGAGTGGCTCTATGCTTATGTGAAACGCCGCAAACGGCTCTGGTTTCGCAGGGATGCGAAGGCTGAAGAGCCATTCGATTTTGGCAAGAGCTTGCGGGGCAACAACCGGACAATCGCATCACTCACCCGAGAGGGCAGCCTGTTTCTGTCGGCCGCGACCGAGAACAATCATGAGATGTTGTCTCCCGTCCGTTCTTGGTTCGCATCCCGTCTGATCTTCAGCACGCGGGACAACGTCATCACGACTGCCAGTCTGTTACCCGACCGAAAGCCGCTCCTTCTGGATCTCCTCAGGTTAGCCGACTTGGGCATCGCCAACGTCAAGCCGGAAAAACGCCCCAAAATGCAGTTGGGTATGATGGATGGCACTATCGGACTGCTCAAGGAAAATGTTGATCTAGGTGAACAAAGAACGTTTACCGACTTTGAATCCATTCATTCACGCAGGGTCGAGCTCACGCATTCGACGGCCGGAGATCCGGCAGGAGTCACACTGCCGTTCGAAAGAGAGTCCCAAGGAACACGCACGTGGCTCGCCCTGGCCGGCCCTCTCCTGATCGTTCTGGAGTCCGGTTCGGTGCTCTGTGTCGACGAACTCGACAGGAGCCTGCACCCGCATCTTGCGCTTGAGGTCGTCCGCATTTTTCGGGACCCGGTCCGCAACCCAAAAAATGCGCAGCTGATATTCAATACCCACGATACGGCGCTCCTGGGGAACCTCCTCGGCGGTTCGGGCCTGCGGCGAGATGAGGTGTGGTTTGTCGAGAAAGATGCGGCCGGCGCCACCCATCTCTATCCGCTGACCGACTTCAAGCCGCGTCGTGACGAGAACCTGGAGCGCGGCTATCTTCAAGGGCGCTACGGCGCCATTCCTTTCATCGTCCCCGCTCCGTTCGCGGTAGCGGAAGATGACTAGACGCAGCCCGACGAGCGACCTGAGGCGACGCAGGCCGCAGTTGGAACCGCGGCGTCGGATCCTGATCGTCTGTGAGGGGCGGCGTACCGAGCCGGAGTACTTCCAGGCTCTACGCGTGAAACTTCGCGCCGTCGTAGAGGTGCAGATCGAGCCTGGCGGTCCGGATCCCAAGATTCTGGTCGAGCGCGCTGTGGCTAGGAAGAGGGATACCGACCGCGAAGCTCGATTGCAGAGAGATCGGTTCCTTCGCTACGACGAAATCTGGTGCGTATTCGATACCGACGAACACCCGAAGTTGGCTGACGCGCGCCAGCAGGCCCAGGCGCATGGAATCGAGCTCGCCATTTCGAACCCATGTTTTGAGCTTTGGGCGCTCTTGCACTTCCAGGATCAGTCCGCGTTCCTCGAGCGGCACGTGGCCGTTACTCGCCTCAAGAAGCATCTGCCTCATTACAAGAAGGTCTTGCCGTTCGAGGTTCTGCATCCGAAGTAGCCTGCGGCAGTGCTTCGCGCACAGGAGCTCGATCGTCGCTGTCAAGATGCTGGCCGGCCTGGGAACAACCCTTCGACTGGCGTCTACCGGTTGACCGAAAGCATGCGCATAGGTTCCCGCTCTGTCTAAGCCGATCGACCTCTGCGAGGTCTGGCTCTCCAACGCGCGACTAGCGGCGGGGCCACTGCGGTGCGGCCGCCTGGCTCGGATGCTATTCTGAAGGCGGCGCGAGACTGCGGACCCTCTGTCCAGCGGCTACCGTCGGGGACTTTGGAGCGCTCCGCCGCCGGCCCGGCGGGCGAGGGCTTGAACCGCCGCCCCGCCGCGGCCGTATGGTAGCCGAGGTGCGCGCCGATGCGCCGTCGCGAGGGACCAGCCATGAACCAGCATCGAACCCCATCGCCTGGCCGCCGGCCTTCCGCCGGCGCGGCCGGGATCGCGGTGGCCGCAGGGATGGCCGTCGCGCTGCTGGCTGCGGCATCCATGCCGGCGGGCGCCGAGAGCCAGCGCTCCGAGAAGGCGAAGCTGGCGCTGCAGACCGACCGCTCTGTCCGTGCTCCGGGCGAGACCGCACGCGTCTCGGCGCTGGTCTCGATCGCGTCCGGCTGGCACGTCAACAGCCACACCCCGACCTTCGATTACCTGATCGCGACGGAGCTCGAGCTCGACCTGCCGGCCGGCTGGCCGCGCGCGGCCGTCGACTATCCGCCGGGCCAGAAGAAGAGCTTCGCGTTCGCCGACGTTCCCCTCTCGGTCTATGACGGCGACGTGGTGATCGCGGCCCAGGTCAAGGTCCCTGCCGGCGCCAAGGCCGGCGCCTTTCCCATCCGCGCCCGCCTGCACTACCAGGCCTGCGACCACTCGCAGTGCCTGCCGCCGGTCACCACCCAGTCGCAGCTGACCCTGACGGTCGTGCCCGCGAAGAAAGCCGCGGCGCCGAGCCCGGGCGGTCTCACCGGGGCGGCTGCAGCCGCGGGCGCTCCGGGAGCCACCGATGCCGTTACGGCACCGGCACCTCTGCCGGGGCATACCCCCGCGGATCTCGCCGGCGCCTCCGCCGGGAAGTCGCCAAGCGCCAGGGCCGCGGTTCCCGCCGGCCGCCCGGCAGCATCCCGCCCGGGCAGCCTGGCCGCCATGCTGCTCATCGCCGTGCTCGGCGGGTTGATCCTGAACGCCATGCCGTGCGTGCTGCCGGTCGTCTCCCTCAAGGTCTTCGGCCTGGTGCGGAGCGCCGCTCACGGCCGCCGCGAGGTCGTGCGCAGCGCGCTGGCCATCGCCGCCGGCATCCTGGTGTCCTTCGCGGCGATGGCCGCGCTGGCAGTGGCGGCGGCCTCCGCCGGCGCCGCGGTGGGCTGGGGCGTCCAGTTCCAGCGTCCCGGCTTCGTCGCCTTCCTGGCCGTGGTGGTCACTCTCTTCTGCCTCAATCTCTGGGGCCTGTTCGAGATCCCGCTGCCGAGCTCCCTGGCCCGCCTGGGGGGCACCGCTGCTCGCGAGGGCCTGGCCGGCCATTTCGTCTCCGGCCTATTCGCCACCCTGATGGCCACCCCCTGCTCGGCTCCCTTCCTGGGCACTGCCATCGGCTTCGCCCTGGCCCAGCCGGCGCCGATCGTCTTTGCCATCTTCGTCGCCGCCGGCACCGGCCTCGCCCTCCCCTACCTGGTCCTGGCCGCGGCGCCCGGGACCGCCCGCTTCCTCCCGCGCCCGGGTGCCTGGATGGAGACCCTGCGCGGGATCATGGGCTTCCTCCTCGGCGCCTCGGCCGTCTGGCTGCTCTACGTCCTCGCCGCCCAGATCAGCCCCGAGCGGCTGGCGCTGTTCGAGGTCGGCCTGCTGCTCATCGCCCTCGTCACCTGGCTCCGCCACCGCGCCGCCTCGGACCGCGCCGCGGCGCCCGGCGCCGCCGGCGGCTCCCTCGCTGCCCTCGCGCCCCTCGTGCTCCTCCTCGTCGTAGCCGTCGGCGCCGTCGCTCTCGCCGCGTCGGGCGGCGGCGCCGCTGGCGCCGGCTCGCGCCTCGCCGCCCAGGGCAGACCCGCGGGCCTCATCGGCTGGGTCGCCTTCGACCGCGCCCGCGCCGAATCCCTGGCCGCGGGAGGCCAGCTGGTCTTCGTCGACGTCACCGCCGACTGGTGCTTCACCTGCAAGGTCAACGAGCGGCTGATCCTGGACACGCCCGAGGTCGCCAGCGCCTTCGCGGCCCACCACGTCCTCCCCATGCGCGCCGACTGGACCAACCGCAACGATACGATCACTCGCTTCCTCGCCGACAACGGCCGCTACGGCATTCCCTTCTACCTGCTGTACCGTCCCGGCCGCGAGCCCCTCGTCTTCAGCGAGCTCCCCAGCAAGTCCGCCATCCTCGCCGCCCTCGACGCCGCCGCCACCCCCGGCACCCAGGCCGGCAAGCTCTAAAGGCCGATCGAGGCGCGCCATCGGCGGGCGCGCCGGCGACCGGTGCCGGCCGGGATACGATGAGTCCAGCATGGTCCTCCTCTTGAGGGAGCTGCTGCCGTTCCTGGCGGCGCTCTACCTGGTCGACTGCTTGACGCTCGTGCGGCGCGGCGTGCGACTCTTCTCGTCCTGCTTCGGGCTGGACCTGCGGCTTCGGCGGCGAGGGCTGGCCTTTGCCGGGGTGCTGCCGCTCGACCAGGTCTTCGCGGTGTCGCGTCTCGGCCTGGTGGCGACCGGCGAGCGGCTCTACCTGCCGCCGCGGGAAGCAGTGGGCGCGGCTCCCTATCGAGAGGAGGCCTGGACCCCACTGGCCTGGGAGGACGTCCGCGGGCTGGCGGTCGTGGGCCGCGAGATCCGCTTCGCCAATGGCCAGCGCCTCCGCCTCGCCACCGCCGCCGAAGCGCGGGACGTCGCGGCGATGGCCGCCGAGCTGCTGGCGCTGCCGCCGGGCGAGCGGGCGGCGGCGGCCGGCGCCCGGTCCGCGCAGGCGCTCGAGCCTGAAGCGCTGATCGCCCGCCGCGCGGCGTTCGAGGCCACCGTGAACCCGGTGACCGCCCTCGGCTGGGCGCTCTTCTGCACGATCTTCCTGGCCTTGCCGCCGTTGATCTATTTCGGCATGCCGCCGCCGTCGCTGATCGGCCCGCTGCTCGCCGCCGTGGCGACTCTCTGGGCGGGGACCGCGGCAGCGTCGGCCTGGGTGGCGCGCCGGCTGCGGCGAGAAGGACTCATCGGCGGCGAGGGAGCGCTGCTCGCCATCTGCCTGTCGCTGCCGAGCGCCGTGCGCGCCTCGCTCCACCTCGGTCACGACCTCCTGCACGGCTGCGACTTCCTCACCGCCGCCGCCGTCCTGCTGCCGCGCCAGACCGTGCTCCCGCTGCTGCGCGCCGAGCTGCACGGCGCCGCGTGCGCGGCGGCGGGTGGCGGCAGCGCTGGCTGGCGCCACTTCTGGGAGGAGCGCCGCAGCCAACTCGACGCCCTCCTGCGCCACCTGGAGGTGAGCGCGGAAGAGGTGCTTGCTCTTCCTGCTCGCCGCCAACCCGCGGCGGCCGAATTTTGTCCCTTCTGCAATTCGGAGTTCCTGCCCGGGACCGCGCTCTGCCGCGAGTGCCGCACGCCGCTGCTCATCTACCCGGACTAGTGTCTCGCCGCAACGAAACCTTCTTCCCCCCTCGCCGCGTAGTTGACGGCAGTGCCTACCTCGAGGATGCCGCAAGGGATTGACTTGCGCGGCGCTCATCTCCTTTGCCGTCCCGGCATCGAGCTCGGGGTTGCACCGGTGTGTCGGTCGCGGCCGTTACGATGGGTAGTTGCGAGCCTCCTGCTTCTGACCTGGCGGAACCCGGTAGGCGCTCAACGTCCTTCCGCGCCACTTCCCGCGGCCACGGCGTTCGTGGGTGCCAGCGTCATCCCGATGGATCGCGAGCGGGTCCTCAGCAACCAGACGATCGTGATCGAGAACGGCCGTATCGCCGCGCTTGGAGCCGTCGGCACCGTGCGGATTCCGGGCGGGGCTGCGGTGATCGACGGCCGCGGGCGCTACCTGCTTCCAGGGCTCGCCGACATGCACGTCCATCTCAGCCCTGACGTCGGCGCTCGCCCTGACTTCGGCGACGGGCCCATCTTTCTCGCGAGCGGCGTCACGACCGTGCTGAATCTGCACGGCGATGCGGAACATCTCCGCTGGAGGCGACAGATCGAGGGCGGCGAGATCCTCGCTCCAACCCTCTACACCGCTGGCGAGTTCGTCAACGAGCCGCGCATCAACACGCCTGAGGACGCCAAGCGTGAAGTGCGCGCGCAGAAGGACGCGGGCTTCGACGTGATCAAGTTTCGCGAGGTCGTGGCCGGCAGAGAGGTGCTCACGACTCACGGCCTCTCTCTCGAGACCTACCGGAGCTTGATCGCTGCCGCGAGGGCGGCCGGCATTCCGCTGGTGGGCCACGCGCCCAACAACCTGGGTATCGATGCCGCACTCGATGCTGGTCAGTCGCTGGCGCATGCCGGCCAGTTCCTCTTCAGCTATTTCTGGCCGAACGAGACGCCCGCATTCCGCACGGCAACGAGGTTCTCGATCGTGGGCGCGGCGCTCGTGCTCCTGGTCATCGTCCTCGCGGTCGGCGGTGCCGTTCCTCGTCGCGAACGTCTCGCGGCACCTCACGTGCCCAGCATCCGCAAGGCCCTGTTGATGGACGCGATCCTGGCCCTGGCCGTCGCAACCGCAGGTGCCCTGAGCGCCCGCGAGATCCATGACCTGCGCTGGCTTGATGACGATCTACGCCGTGTCGCGCTCTCCGTGGCGGGAGCAGCCATCGCGTTCGCCCTCGCGGCCATCGCCTGGCGCGCTTGGCGAAGGGCGCGCGCTCCGCTGCCGACAACGGCTGCTGGATCGCACCGATCTCTCGGGATCTACGCGACCGTAGCCGTCATCACGTTCCTGATCGTCGCACCACTCACCGCGTACTGGATGTCCATCCTGTGGCGCAGCAGCTCGGTGGGCATGGATCGCATCGCCGCTCGGACCAAGCGCGCTGGAATCTTCGTGATCACGACGCTCGTCGTGAATCGCTGGACCGACCTCGCCGATCGTGCGTCGCTAGGTCCGATCAACCCGCGCCTGCTTCGCGCCTGGCAGGAGCGGCTCCGCCCGATGATCACCGACGAACGCCGACGACTAGGGACCCAGGAGCTCCACCTCATCGGCATGCTGGTCGGCAAGTTGCAGCGGGCCGGGGTTCCCATCGTCGCGGGCACCGACACGTTCGGCTGGCCGTTCATCACCCCTGGGTTGAGCCTCCACGAGGAGCTCGCCTGCCTCGAGGGTACCGGGATGTCGCGTTTCGCGGTGCTGCGGGCGGCCACGGCGGAGCCGGCCAGTCTCCTCGGCCGAGGAGGGGAGTTCGGTACGATCGTCGTCGGAGCGCGCGCCGACCTCGTCCTCACCAACGGCAATCCCCTGCAGGACCTGAACACGCTGCGCACACCGCGCGGCGTGATGACTCGCGGCCGCTGGCTGTCACGCGAGATGCTTCAGGCGGGCCTCGATGCGCTCTCAGGCGGTACGCTGCCAACTTCTCACACGCGAGCTGCACCCTGACCAACCGCCTGGCAGCCGCAGCTTGCCAACCGCGAACGTGATGGCGATCTCGCAGGATCCGCTACGGCTGTTGAGAGGTCAGGGTCTGGTCACGCCCAATGGATCGGGACTTCGTACTTCGCGAACACCCGGTCGGCGGTGAGCAGGGTCATGCTTTCGATCTGGGCCTGGGCGATCAGCAGGCGATCGAAAGGATCCCGGTGGTGCGGCGGCAGCTCGCCGGCACGGAGGGCGTGGGCGAGGAGGATGGGGAGCGCGGCGAGCCGGTCTTCCGCCATCCACTCCGCGACGAGGGTGGCAGGCGGCCGTGGCAGGCGCAGCTTCCCGGTCGCGTACTTGATCGCGATCTCCCAGGCGCTGGCGGCGGAGAGGAACAAGTCGTTCGCCGGGTCGCGCAGGAGCCGGCGGCTCGCATCGGCCAACCGACCAGAATCTCCCACCATCCACAGCCAGCTATGCGTGTCGAGCAGGACCTTCAATCACGTCCCTCGAAGTCGGCCAGGATGTCTTCTGGGAGCGTGTCGAAGTCGTCGGCGATCCAGATCTCGTCCCGGTGCCTGCCCAGCTCTCGCGGCTGCGGCGGCGCCGCCACCGGGACCAGCCGGGCGACCGGCTTGCCGGCGCGCGCAATTACGATCTCCTCGCCCGCCGTGACCCGGCGCAAGAGCTTGGAGAGGTGGGTTTTCGCCTCGTGGATGTTGACCTCGGCCATGATCCGAGAGAGTAGACTAAGTCGTGGACTAAGTCAAGGAAGGAACCACCACCTCGGACCGCCGGCTTCAGCCCCCGGTCTTGGCGACGTGCTGCCGTGGCGGGGCGGCGGCCGGCGCGGACCCCTTGCGTGGACGTTCCGGTGGACTCTGCCGCCGGCACCGCGAGCGGCCTCCGCTCGCAGGAACGTACCGAGCGCCAGGGCCACGACCTCCTCCGACGCTCCCTGGAAGACACCCAGATGCCCCGCTCCTGCCACCGCCAGGTGGCGGCCACGAGCGAGATAAGCCAGCTGCCGGGTCTCGGCCGGCAGGACCCCCAGATCGCGCGTCCCGCTGACATAGGCAGCGGCGGCCAACCGCATGCCAGCGGCCTGGCGGCGGAGGTCGAGGAATCGGTAGGAGCGCGGAAAGCACCAGCGCACGAAGAGATAACCGGGCCGGCGCCGGGGAACCATGCGCCAGGACCACTCGATAAGGTGCGGCGAGACGTCCTCGAAGAAGGCGCCGGCCACGTCGTCCGTCCGCGTCAGGGCGAGATGGGCCCAGAAGCCGCCGCTGCTCACCCCCCAGACGTGGATGGGCAGGGAGCCGGCCTGGCGCCGCAGGAAGGCGAGCCCGGCGGCCACGTCGCGGTCGTAAAAGCCTGAGGGCGGCGAGCTGCCGCCGAAGCCGGCGAGGTCGAGGGTCAGGGCATGGTACCCGGCCGCACGCAGTGCCTCGATCCGTCCCCGGCGATGGAAGAAGGTCTTTCCCCACTTGATCCAGGGATGGAGCAGTAGCACGGCGCCACGTGCCGGACCGGGCGCCTCGTACCAGGTTCCGGTCAAGACGCCCTCCCCTTCCAGGCGCGGCACCGATACGGCACGCCAAGGACCGAGAGAGGCGGGCGGATCGGGTTGCGAGGCTCGCAGCAGGCGCGGCGACAGAAAGCGGAAAACGCGGCTCGCCAGCCGTTCTTCCCAGGCGGGGGGACGGCTAGGAACACTCTTGGCAGCGGTCACTGGGATCCTCTCTCGGAGAACAGACCTTCCGACCGGATAGGCGCCCGCCGCGGGCCCCACGTTACCGCGAGCGCAGCGGCGAGGAGTCAGTGCGGCACCAGCGAGGGCGAGTTGCTTCACCGCTGTAACGGAAAGACCGCGCCGACCGCCTACCCCTTACGCCGTCAACCACACCGCTGCCGCCGCGCAGCCGGCTGCCGAAGCCAGCGGCAAGGTACTGCTCAAGAGCGGCAACGCGCCGGCGCCGCAAGCCGTGATCGAGTTCAGCGCCGGCACTCAGAAAGCCCGCGCCGTGACCCTCGACGACGGCTCCTTCTACATCCCGAAGCTCCCGGCGGGCACCTACACGGTGACCGTCCGGTTCCGCGGCCAGGCCTTCGACTTCCCCAACAGCCGGGCGCAGAAGGGCCTGCTGTTCAGGATCTAGTCTAGTTAGTTAGCGGCACTCGTCGATCACCGGCCGGATCGCGGTGACCTCGCTGCCCGGGCGGGCCGCGATCTGCGGCGGCCATCTCGCATGCGGCAGCAGCGCGGGGCGGGTAGCGTAGAACGCGCACACGCGGCGGCGGCGCTCGGCGAAGCCCTGATCGCGCCGCAGCAGCACCGTCGCCGTGGGGTCGATCCAGGCCAACGCCCAGTGCTCGGAAACGAGTGCCGGCGCGGCGACCACGACGGCAGTGGACTGCACGACGACCGCCACCCGCCAGCGCGCGAACAGGCGGTCGACGTCCTCCCGTGAGCCCTCGCGACCGTACATCGTTCGATAGTCCTCGAGCATCTGCGGCCCGCCGAGAAGCCATCTGCCATCCGCAAAGACCTGCTGGCGCGGAAAGCGATTGAGCTCGAGGTAACCGCCCCAACCGAGGTCATGGAAGAGCCTCCCGTCGAGGTCGGTGGCGGCGAGGAAGGCGGTCGCCCGTTCCGGGTAGATGCCGGCGCGCAGCGGCCCGCGCGCCAGAGCGTCCGGCAGCTCGACGAACACCAGCACCACGGTGGTGGCCACCGCGGCCGCGGCGAGGAGCCGGCGCGCGGAGCTGCTGGCCGCTGACCAGACCTTGCGCGAGTGAGGCGCCAGCCACAGTGCGGGGACGAAGAAGAACACGATCATGCGGCGATGCTGGGCGGCGAGCAGGAGGCACGCCAGGCTCGCCCAGAGGCCCGGGAAGCTCGCGCAGACCAGCCGTCCCCGCCGCCGCTCCGCAATGCCGGCCGCGAGCGCCGCCGCCAGCAGCAGCCACCAGCCCACGACGGCGCTCGGAAACGTCCGCCAGCTGTCCAGCGTGAGCAGCGGCTGCCACTCCTCCGACAGCGCGTTGATCGCCGGCGTCGCCGCCACCTGGCGGAGAAGTCCCAGACCCGCCGGTTGCAGGGCGCAGGCAGCGAGGGCAATCGCCGCCGCGACCCCGCTTCCCCAGGCGGGTCGCTCGGCTCGCCGCAAGAGCCGATCGACGACCCCGCCCGCCGCCGAGATGCCGAGCAGTGCCGGCACGATCAACGCGCTGGCGTGCAGATTGATCCAGACGGCCGTTCCGAGCCCGAGGGCTACCAGCCAGAGCAGGCGCGACGCCCAGCCCTCGCCGCGGTCCCATGCCTCGACCGCCCGCCTGGCGGCCCCGGCGAGCACCGCCACCGCCAGCGGCCAGGCCACCGTATGCGGGCGCATGCTGGCGTTGGGGAGTACCCCGATCCAGGCCACCGCCACCAAGGCGAATCGTCCCGGCGCGCCGCGCTCCGGCGACAGCCGCCAGAGCAGCGCCAACCCCGAGACAACGAGAACGCTACACAGCGCCCGCAGCCCGCCAAGGCCGAGCGACCGCTCGGCGGCGGCCAGCAGCTCCTCGGACAGCCACTCGTCATGGACCCAGGGGTGGATCGCCGTGTAGGTGAATGGGTCGCGGTCCGGCAGGCTGTGGGCCGCCAGGGTCAGCCGCCCGTTGGCGAGATGCCAGAAGAGGTCGTCGTCCCACAGAGGCCGCAGGCAATGCAACGCCACGGCGGCGAGCAGCAGCCCGAAGGCCCAAGCCTGCCATCGGCCAGCCGGCGAGAGCTCATTCATCGCGGTGCGGTTCCACGCCTGACAGTCCTTGCCGGCCCAACGGAGAGTCCCGCGAGCAGGGCGTCGCGCGGCGACGACTTCGACTTTCGTGGAGCTTGCGTCGCCCCATGCTCCCGGTCCGCTGCGCCGCCGCCGGCTATGGCTTCTTCTTGCCGGCGGGGGCGGGGCGTGCCGGCAGGCTGACGGGCGACACCATGAAAGACGCCGACCAGGCGTAGCTCGTCGCGCCGCTCTGGGGGATGGCGCAGCTCTGGTTTGACTGGCCGATCTGGTAGTTGCCGTCGGCGATCGGGCACTGGCACTGGACGTGCTCGCCGTTTCGGGTCGGCGGCACATGGTTCGGGCCGTAGGCACAGGGTGCCGTCATGCAGCCCGCGTATTTCCCCGCGCAGCAGGTGCTGCCCTGGCCGTAGTCCGGGTCCATGGCGAAGCTGAAGGCCGAGATGAGGTCGGCGGCAGGGATCAGCGAGCCGGCCGGATTCTTTCGGTTCTGATTGGTGATGTACTGGCAGACGGGAGCCTGCGTCGGGTTGCAACCCGACTTCTGGCCGTCCCAGCCGCAGTTCGCCAGGTTGGCGCACCCCGAGCCATCCTGCCCGCAGAGGGCCACCGTCTGGTAGTAGGCGCCCTCGTTCAGGATGCCGTTGATGTCGACGAAGTACGGTCCCGTATAGGCCTGGCAGGTGCAATCCGCGATGTTCCCCTTCACTGTGCAGGGGAGGGGCTGGTTGGCGGAGTTCTTGCCGGTCGCGTACGGAGGTCCGGAGAAGAAGCAGAGCGCGTAGGTGCCGCCGTTACAGCGCAGCATGTTGCTGGCTTTCACCACGACGTCGTTCTGCGCCGGCCAGTACTGCGTGGTCCAGCAGTCGGTGGGGATGAAGGGCGTGTTGCTGCAGTTGACCTGGCTGCCGCAAGGTGGCGGATTCCGACAGAGCGTGCCGGTGGCAGCGGCCGGCGCCGGGCGCGCGGCCCCCGCGCGAGCTGCCGGAGCCAGCGTCGTCTTACCTTTCGGCTGCGCCTGGGAGCTCCGCTCACCGGCAGCAATCAGGAGCGCCGCCGCGAGGACGCAGCGCAAGATCGCCATGGGCCTGCACAGGGAAGCCGGCATCGTTCCAATCCTCCTTCGTCGTTTCACGTCAGATTAGCACAAACAGCCGGACGATCGCCGCCGGACCCTCGACCTGGGCGACGTCGATGTGGTCAACGTCGCCGGCTGGCGGGAGGACACACTGAGCCTCGCCACGATGGACGCTTGGAGTGGGCTTTTTCCGTCCATCCAGGTAGGATGGTTTGCGATCGTTACCGCGCCGCTGGCACCGCCTGCCCATGGACACCACGGCACTGCTCACCGCCGACGACCTTTTCCTCCCCGAGCTGGCCGAGCCCGACCTGCCGCACGAGCTCTGGCGCGGCGAGCTGCGCCTCGTGACGCCCGCAAGCGGTCCGCACGGGGCGGTCTGCTCTCGCCTGCTGGGTGCGATGGCCCAGCACGTGTATCCCCGCAACCTGGGCGCGCTGTTCACCGAGGGGACCCCGTTCCTGCTCGAGCGCGGCCCCGACACCGTTCTCTGCCCCGACGTCGCCTTCGTCGCCAGGGAGCGTCTCCCACCCGGCGGGCTTGCCGGGCGCTTCATGGAGGTCGCCCCGGACCTCGCGATCGAGGTCCTCTCGCCGGGCGATCGTCCGGCCGAGGTGCGCGCCAAGGCCGCCGCCTACCTGCGGCTCGGCGTGCGTGCCGTCTGGTTGCTCGATCCCCGGGTGCGCGCGGTGCGCACCCGGGCCTGCGTGGGCCGCCGGATCATCGAGACGACCCTCACCGAGGGCGACACGCTGGACGGCGGCGAGGTGCTGCCCGGCTTCCGCGTCCCGGTTGCCTTCCTGTTCGCCGACGTTCGCCGCTGAGGCGACGGCGCCGGTGCTCAGCTTGGACGCGTCTGCGGTCGTGGATCGCCTGGGGGCGAAGCTCACAAAGGTAGGCGGCAGATTCGGTTGACCCATTCGTCGGCAGCGCTCGCGGCCCAGATCAAGACGAGCTCTTCGGCGACCTCGGATACCGGCAAGCGCTGTGGCACGAGAAGGACCCCAGGGCATGTGGCATTCTTCAGGAAGTCGGCAAAGTGCCTGGGCATCGTTCTCAAGTCGTGCGTGATCAAGATTCTTCCTGCGCCAGCCGCCGCGGCCAGGACTTCAGGGTCCGGGAGACCGGTGATTCCCGCCTGCTGGGCGCTGGAAAAGTCGATGGCTGGTTCCTGACGAAGCACGGCGAGGACGATCGCGTGCCTGAGATTGGCATCCGCCAGATAGCGGATTGTCACGGCTGGTGCAGTCGGGCGGCGGCGAAACGCCGGTAAAACTCCGGGTCGGCGCGGCGCTCTTCTTCCCGCTCGCGCTCGAACTGTGCCTCCCCTTCGCGGAGGTAGGCGTCGATCTCTTCGCGGTGCCCGAGATAGTAGGCGATGGCCCCATAGACCTGTTCGAGGCTCAGGACCGGGAAGTCTGCCGCAATGCCCTCCGCAGTTTGTCCTTCCCGGAACTGGTAGACGATCGAGTCAAGGGACACGCGGGTGCCGGTCACCCAATAGGAGCCTTCCCGAAGCGAAACGTAGCCTTCTCGTTCCATCGTCTTCATCTCCCCAGGAGATCATACAGGACGTTCTTGTCAACTCCCTCGCCGGCGCCTTCGCCGCCACCCTACACCATGACCCCGCGCGCGGCATCGTCGCTTCGCCTTTCAGGATTACGCCCAGGGTGGCAAGACCTCCGCCACCTTGGAGCAGCTGCTCCATTTCCTGCGGCAGCATCCTCACCCATAGGCGATCTCCGTCACCAGACGCGGGCCTGCAACCCGCCGGCACCGGCGGACACAGCGGCGAGCGCGAGCGGTTCGGCGAAGGCAGAAGGGTGGCTTTGAGCCCAACTCGCGAGTATAATTAAAGACATCTCTGGAGGATGGAAGAGTCGGCCGCAGGCCTGAGAAAGGCCCGTGCCCGTCCGTCCATTCCTGCAACGGTGCCTTGCGGGTCCGAGGGGCACGACCGCACCCCCGACCTGCGAGCGGCGAAACATCATGAAGCTGGACCGGGCTCCCTGGCTGCTTGGGCTGACCTCGCTGGTCGCGGTGCTCTTTGCGCGCGCGCCGCAGGAGGTGGCTACGCCGGTTCTTGCCGAAGCGGGCGGGGTCTCTCGGTCAACCGCGCCGGCAGCACCGCAGGGGGGGCGGGTTCGTGCCAGTCCGGATGACGGATGGGCACCCTATATCCGTCTGTACGAGCAGTTCTTCGGGATCCTCGCGGAGAGCGAGGCGGCCAACCAGCAGATCCGCGGCAGCTGGGGTGCGCAGCGCATCCAGCTCGAGGTTCTGCCCCCGGCGACATCCGCCGGGAAGCGGGACCGCCACCTCGCGAAGAGGCGGAATAGCGACCTCGAACGGCTGGCGCGCCTGGCCCGCCAGGCCGAGAAGGAGCGATACGAGCTCGACTTCCTGGTCGCCCTGGTGCCCAATCCGATCTACACCCGCCTGGCGGCCAATTTCGACCTCGTGGTGGCGGGCATCCAGATGGGTCTCGGCCAGTCCAGGCACCATTACCTCTTCGACCGGCAATGGCTCCCGCCGGTCGCGGAGGTCGGCAGCGAGAGCAGCCCCGGGGCGGCGTCTCATGAAGCCGCGGGGATCATGTTGTTTCGCGGGGAGCCCGAGCTCCCCTTGGTGCATGGCGTGCCGCAGGGCGACGAGAAGAAGCATCTCCTGGCTGTTTTTCTCGTTGGCGAGAGGCCGATGATCGGCATCCAGAAGGAAGCCTTCCGGCAGGCCGTCGAGTTCATCGGCAACCTGAGAGAGGCGCCCGGGACGGGGAAGGCTCCACCGCCGCGTCCATCGCGGGCGCTACGGCGCCGGGCAGGGTGCGCAGGTTTCCGCGGGCGAACGAATCCTCCCAAGCCGACCGAAGCCCCTCCCCGTCCTCCGATCAAAGTCCTCGGGCCTTCCTCCTCAGGATCGGCGGAATCGCTGGCGATCGCCACGCGGTCTCTGCCGCAATACACGTTCAATATCGTATCGGGCTCCGCCACAGCGCCGGGTTTGGAGCAGCTGTTTCCAGACAGGGTCTTCAGCCGCACGATCCTTTCCGATGAAGTCCTGATTCCGAATGCGCTCTGCTCTCTCGAGAGAGATCTCGGGTGGGAACTCGAGTACGCCGCGCTGTTAATCGAAGAAGGCACAACCTACGCCGACTACTTCAAGCACAGTGTGGACCCGCCTCTCGACAGGGTTCGAGCGAGGATCCTCCTGCCGAGTGGAATCCAAGCAATTCGCAACGCCTGGGAGGAAAACGCAACCGAGCGGCGCCACGGCGAGTATAGCGGCACGAGCAAGCTGTCCATGCCGGGAGCTCGCCGGGCCGGCCCCGAGGTCAGCCTGGCTGATCCTATGACACCGCTCGATCGGCCCGAGGCGAGTTCCCTGAGCGCCCACATCGAGGACGTGGCGCTCGACAATCTCTTGCAACGGGTTACGCGTTATGGCTATCGCTACATCGGCATCGTCACGACGGATGTCAAGGACGAGATTTTCCTTGCCGAACGGGTCCACCGCTTAGCACCGGACGCAATTGTTTTCGTGTTCCAGAGCAATCTGCTCTATGCTCACGCCGGAGCGAGCGCCCCGATGTTCGGCGCGGTCGTCGTCTCGGCGTTCCCTCTTCTCACCAGGGGGACGCTGCCGCCTGGGTTCTGGCACTGGTACCCACCTGGGGAGCCCCCCGTACCCACCCGCGGGTTCGCCAGCGAGGGCCAGCATGGGGTCTTTCTTGCCACGAAGAAGCTGCTAGGTGAAGCGGTCGAGAACCCCTCCGTCTGGATCGCGGTGACCGGGAATTACGCGATGGCGCCGATCCAGCGGATTGATATCGAAGCGCCGTGCTTGAGCTCAGGCTCTCATGGCGCTGCGCAGCTGCAGACTGCGCTCCATCCCGCCAAGCCGCAACCAAGAGTGAAGGTAGCGGCGAGCGATCACAGCGACCTGGCCGTCCTTTTCTTTTTCATTCTCATTCTTGGTTTGGGGCTTCTCATTGTTCGGAAGCCTTACCTGCCGCCATCTCCCGCTCAGCCGAGCCCGCTGCTCGCGCTGGCCGCCGCGGTGCTGTGCGCCATGGCCAGCGGCGCGCTGATTCTGGAGCATCTCTCGAGAGCTCATCCGCGAGCGATCGTCGTTCGTCAGTACGTCGGTTTGTTGGAATGGCTCGCATTGGGCTCGAGCTACGTGGTTGCCGCCTTCCTCCTCTGCGTGCTGGCGATGGCGTCCGGGGTGTGGTCTCGGGGAGGTGTCACGAGGTGGTCGGTACGCCTGGTGGGCGTGATCGCCATCTTGGGAGGATGCGCTGTCTTCTTGTATCCGGTCCAGCGAGTTCTTGTGGAGGCGTGGAGCCTGGGGGCGCCCGACCTGCTCTATCTCCGTGCCGTCAACTTCAGCAATGGACTCTCCCCGTTCCTGCCGCTCGCATGGCTGGCGGCCACGCTCTTCGTCTGGCTTCTCCTCGAGCTCAAAAGAAAGCTGCTCGTGCAGAGGCATAGTATCCCTGGACCGGAGGACGACGCGGATGAGTCGGTGATCGCATGTCAGCAGGAACTTGAGAAGATCGATGGACTACTCGCACATATCATACCGCGCGACATCGAGTATTGGACCGCCTTTTCGTTTCCGGCAGCGGCCGTTCTCGTCACGACTGTCATAGCATTCTGGAATACGGCCCAACCCGTTGCCGAGCCGGCCGGCTACGGGCGCGTCTTTCTTGCTTTGCTGGTCTTCGTTTTTCTACTTTGCGTGATGTCCTTCTTCCGTTTCATGCGGTCCTGGCAGCTGCTTCGCCACGTCCTGGGGCGTCTGGAGCACTGTGGCTGCCAGCGCGCATTCATGCGTGTTGCAAAGATAGTAAACTGGAACCCCATGAGAATGTTCGCGCTTTATATCTCGAACTTCCGCGGTCTCTCTCACCCGATCGAGGCCATGGAGGCACATCTCAAAGATCCGGACTGGCACCACCAGCAGGCGCCGGTGCGGCAGCTAGTGCGTGAGCATCTGGACCAGGTTGGAGTGCGTTTGAATAATGCCTACCGGCACGAGAGGGAAGGCAACATCGAAGATGAGGGCAATGAGCGTCGCAGGATTGCAAACTCTCTCCTTGGGCTCGCGGGAGTCCTTCGCAACGTACACGACGACGAGGGGACAGATGAGCTGCGCGCCTATCTGATGGTCGCTTACTTGCGCCACGTCTTTGGTCAGCTGCGGTACGCGCTCATGGGAGCGATGCTGCCGGCACTGCTTCTCCTCGTCGCCCTCGACTCCTACGTCTTCGCGCCCAAGCACTACCTTTGGATCTTCTTCTGGACCGCGGTGATCGTGGCGAGCGCGCTGAGCCTCGTCGTGTTCATTCAAATGGACCGCGACTTCGTGCTGAGCCGGATCTCGGGAACCAAGCCGGGGAGGGTGACGTTCGACGGCGCATTGCTGTCGAATATCTTCGTCTACGCGATCCTGCCCTTGATCGCGTTGATCGCGAGCCAGATCCCCGAGTGGGGTCAGCTGGTTGGGCGCTGGATCGAACCGCTGCAGCGCATCCTGGAGACGAGCTGACCTATCGATGACCTGCTGATTACGGATCAGTTCTCCTCAGTCGCTCCCGCGCGGCGTCCCGCAGTGCGCGGTAACGCTCCAGGCGGGTCTTCAGGGCCTCCTCGAAGCCTCGGCCCTGCGGATCGTAGAAGCGGGTGCCGGCGATGGCGTCGGGGAGGCAGTCGAGGCCGCCTACGCCCTCTTCCGTGGCGTGGGCGTAGACGTAGCCGCGGCCGTAGCCGAGGCCCTTCATCAGGGGGGTTGGGGCGTTGCGGATGGTCATGGGCACCGGGTCGGCAGGGCGCTCCTCGACGGCGCTCAGGGCGGCGTTGAAACCGGCGTAGACGGCGTTGCTCTTCGGCGCCAGGGCCAGGTAGACGGCGGCCTGGGCCAGGGCGAGCTCGCCCTCGGGGGAGCCTAGGAGGTGGTAGGCGTCGCGGGCGGCGAGGGCCTGCAGGAGGGCCTGCGGGTCGGCCAGGCCGATGTCCTCGCTGGCGAAGCGGATCATGCGGCGGGCGAGGTAGAGGGGCTCCTCGCCGGCGGCGAGCATGCGGGCCAACCAGTAGATGGCGGCGTCGGCGTCGCTCTCGCGGAGCGACTTGTGCAGGGCCGAGATCAGGTTGAAGTGCTCCTCGCCGGCCTTGTCGTAGAGCAGCACCTTGCGCTGCGCCACCCGGCGCACCTGCTCGGCGTCGAGGCGCGGCGCGGTGCCCGGCTTGGGCGGACCCGACTCGGCGGCGTCCGCCACCGCCGCTTCGAGGAGGTTGAGCGCGCGGCGGGCGTCGCCCGAGGCCAGCTGGGCTACCGCGGCCAGGGCCTCTTCGTCCACCTCGATTTGGAAGCCGCCCAGGCCGCGCTCGCGGTCGTCCAGGGCGCGGCGCATCAGCAGCGTCAGATCGTCGAGCGACAGCGGACCGAGCACGACGACGCGGCAGCGCGACAGCAAGGCGGCGTTGATCTCGAACGACGGGTTCTCGGTGGTTGCCCCCACCAGCACGATGTCGCCGCGCTCGACGTAGGGCAGGAAAGCGTCCTGCTGCGAGCGGTTGAAGCGATGGATCTCGTCGATGAACAGCAGCGTGCGCCGGCCCTGGGCGCGGCGCATCCGGGCGGCCTCGGACATCACCTCCTTGACCTCTTTGATGCCCGAGGTCACCGCCGAGAAGGGCACGAAGAGCGAGGAGGTGGCGGCGGCGACGAGGCGCGCCAGGGTGGTCTTGCCGGAGCCCGGCGGCCCCCAGAAGATCAGCGACGGCACACGGTCGGCGGCGATGGCCCGGCGCAGGAAGGCATCCGGTCCCAGGACCTCGGGGTGCCCGACGACCTCGTCGAGGGTGCGCGGCCGCATCCTCTCGGCGAGCGGCGAGCCGGCCCCCGCGCCACCGACGGTCATAGCGCCGGCCGGCCCGCCCGCCGCCGCGGTGCCAGCAGCACCGGCGGCGCCGCCCGGCTGGTCGTCGAAAAGGCCTCGCCCCGCTCCCGCCATGCAGATCGGTGAGACCGACGGCTCAGGCGTCCGCCGGCCCCTCCCTGCTCGCCGCGGCGCCCGGCCGCACGGCACCCTTCTCGCCGGCGGCGAATCGATCGCCGCCGGAGGCACCGGCGGCGCTGTCGCGCTCCACCTCCACCCGCGTGTCGTTGAAGCAGGCGCCGGCGCCGAGGTCGGTCAGGGAGTCGGGGACGAGGGCGTTGGCGGTGGTGCCGGAGCGGGTGTTGTGGCTCCATAGCCCCTTGTGCAGCAGCGCCACCCCGGGAGCGAGGTCGGGGTTGAGGCGCAGGGCGGTGCGCACCTCACCCCGCTCGTTCCACACTCGCACCGGATCGCCCTCGCCGAGGCCGCGGCGCGCCGCGTCCTCGGGGTGGAGCTCGACCGGCACCAGCTTCCGGTGCAGCTCGCCGAGGGTCGAGCTGATGGTGCGGGCGCTGGCCGGCGAGATCAGCGCCAGCGGGAAGGCCGCGCTGGCCTCGAGCTCGCGGTAACCGTACAACCCCTCCGGCGCCTCGCGGTCGAGCGCCTCCGGCACCAGGTCGACCTTCTGGTCTCGCGTGCGCGGAAAGACATCCTTGAACTGGATCGGCGCGGGGCCGCAATCGGGGCTCGCGATGCCGTCGCGCGCCAGCTCGGCGCGCAGCCGCGGCGCCGGCGCGAGGAGCGCGGCAGTCAGCGCCGCCGCACCCTCCGGGTCGCCCGGCCGCGTCAGGCCGAGACGGTCGCAGAGCTCGGCGAAGACCCGGTAGTTGGGACGCGCCTCGCCCACCGGCTCGATTACCGGCGCCACCTGGTGGAAGACCATGGCGCCGTATCCCTTGACCAGCTCGTGATGCTCGAGGAAGGTGGTGGCAGGCAGCAGCAGGTCGGCGTAGCGCGCGGTGTCGGTGCGCACCGGATCGAACACCACCGTGAAGAGGTCGTCGCGCTCGAGGCCGCGGCGCACGCGCTCCTGCTCGGGCATGGTGGCGAGCGGGTTGCAGTTGTAGACGAACAGCACCCGCACCGCCGGCTCGAGCTCGAGATCGAGCAGCGTCTGGCCCAGGAGGTTCATGTTGATCGTGCGGGGCTGGCGCGGGCCATCCTGCGGAGTCGCCGGGGGCTCCGGCGATGCCGCCGCGGCGGCCGCGACGTCGACGTTCCAGACCCCCGAGTTGCTCATCGTGTAGCCGCCGCCGCGGACCCCGAACTTGCCGGCCACCGCCGGCAGGGCGAGCGTCGCCGCCACCGCCGAGCCGCCGTTGCGGTTGCGCTCGATGCCCCAGCCGGTGCGCATCACCGCCGGCGAGCTCTCGGCATAGAGGCGGG
>Ga0209118_1000411_pt1 | contig 24045 bp, 22 predicted proteins | sample BlaSpr_A8_Ref_M1_FD_187988 | JGI IMG/M metagenome (GOLD analysis project Ga0209118, IMG submission 187988) | Forest soil microbial communities from Thunder Bay, Ontario, Canada - Black Spruce, Ontario site 2_A8_Ref_M1 (SPAdes) (version 2) | ecosystem: Environmental > Terrestrial > Soil > Boreal...
GGCGCCGAAGATCCGTCGACGGCCTTTCGGCCGCGCCTCTAGGCCCGCGAAAGTCTGAGATAATCCCGGCGGCCCGTTGTCCATATCCACGTCGCTCCCCGAGATCGAGCCGTCGTCTCCGCCGGCACCGCCCTACCGGCGAAGCTCGCGTCGCCGCCCGCGCATGCCTCGTCGCGGCCTGGTGGCGATTGGCCTCGTAATCGTTGTCGTGCTGGTCGGCGTCGGCGCATTTCTCTTCTACGAGAACACGCTGCCCACGACGCTCACGACCAACTTGACGAGCGGGCAAAAGAACGTGCCTACCGACAGTCGAATTCTTCTCAGCTTCAGCCGGCCCGTTTCACTGGCCGCCGTGCAAGCCGCCTTTTCGATCAAGCCAGGAGCCAACGGCACCATCGCGAGCATGGACGGGCAGACGCGGTACTCATGGTCGCCGACCTTAGGGCTCAACGACCTCACGACCTACACGGTGACCATCAAACCAATCGTCGACGTGGGGCACCACCGCGTTCAGGGCAGCTCGTGGACCTTCACCACCCTGATCGTTCCGCACGTCACTGGGCTCTCCCTAACCGTGGGCGCCCCGCTCGCCGACGGAACCGAGCTCGACCCCGGAACCACGTTGAAGCTCACCTTCAACGACGCGATGGAGCCGACGACGATCAAGGTCACCGCGGGCGGCCAGGTCGTCAATCCCACGTGGGCGACCGATGACAGGAGCGCGACCCTTCCGACGGCCGGAATTCCATCCGGACCGTTGCAGATCCAGGTGAGCGCGGGCGGCCGTGACCAGACAGGACATCTTGTCCCCAGCACGTTCACGTTCAACACCGGGATCTACTACCACGACCGGGAGCACACGACCGCTTTGCGATATCCCGCGCTTATCCAGATCCCCAACGACGAGTTCGCGCGCGACCAGAACGGCCTTCAGGCGGCGGACATCGTCTGGGAGTACCTGGCGGAAGGTGGCATCACGCGATTGACCGCCATGTACAACAACGCCCCCGACCTGATCGGCCCGATGCGCTCCGCACGATTCATCTCGTTGAAGCTCGGCCGCCACTACAAGGGGCTTCTCTTCCAGTCCGGTGAGTCGGCGGCCACGCAGGCACGAGCCGCGCAGGATCCGACGCCACAGTTCTTCGACACCATCGGGTACCAATTCCGCGCCGGCCCGCCGCGCTACGCGCCCGACAACCTGATGATCAAGGGGCCGCTGGTCAAGGCGGCGCAGGACAACTACTTCTCCTGGATTCCGACATTCACCATCCCGAAGACAAGGCCGGTGCTCTCGGCGGGTGGGCCTCGCGCCGCGATCAACATCGACGAGCACTATTCCGTCTACAACTACGACCCGGTCACGGGCACCTACCAGAAGACCGAGGAAGGACACGCCTATGTCGACGCAAGTTTGAATCAACCTCTGCGGATCGAGATGCTGATCACGCTGCACACCACGGAATCTCTCTTGAACGTCGGCGACGGCCACGGCGCGCACATCCACGACTACGACCTCGACAGCAATGGCCGGATCGATGTGTTCTACAAGGGGATGCAGTACGGCGGCACCTGGAGCTCGACCGACAGCCACGGTCCGCTGACGTTCACGCTCGACGGCGGTCAGGTGCTGACCTTGCCTCCCGGCCTGGTCTGGATCGACGTAACCCAGTAACCCCTAGAGGCGCCGCGCCTCTAACGCGGTCAGGCTCGCGCCGCGTCCTTCAATGAGGTCACATACATGGATGCCGCCACCGCGGCCGTCGTCCCGTCGCCCACCGCAGTCGCGATCTGCTTCGTCAGCTGTGAACGCACGTCGCCGACCGCCCAGATGCCTTCCACCGACGTCTGCATGTTGCGGTCGGTGACGATGTAGCCGGCTTCGTCGTGATCGACATGTACCTTGAGGAGCGAGGAGTTCGGCACGAAACCGACGAAGATGAAGACTCCGCCGACAGCAAGCTCCTTGAGCTTTCCGTGCTGCTCGTAATGAACGACCTGGACCTTGCTGTCGCCCGCGATGTCCTTGACCTGCGCGTCGAAGATGAACTCGATCTTCGGGTTCGCCTTCGCGCGATCGATCAGGATCGGCTGCGCCCGCAGCCCGCTGCGGCGGTGAATGATGTACACCTTCGACGCATAGCGGGTGAGGAAATCACCCTCTTCCACCGCGGCGTCGCCTCCGCCCACGACCGCCAGCTCCTGGCCCTTGAAAAAGGCCCCGTCGCAGACGGCGCAGTAGCTGACGCCCCGGCCCCAGAACTCTTTCTCGCCAGGCACCTGCAGGTACCGCGGCAGGCCGCCGGCGGCCATGATCAGCGCAGGGGCCCGGACCTCCTCGCCTGACTCAAGGCGCACCACCTTGGTCTTGCCCTCGACGTCGATCTCCTTGACCGGCTCGAAATCCCGAACCTCGACCCCAAACTTCCGGGAGTGCTCGCCCATCTTGGTCGCCAGCTCCGATCCCAGGATCGACTCGAATCCCGGGTAGTCCTCGATCAGCTCGGTGTTGAGGAGCTGCCCGCCCAGGGGCCCGCGCTCGACCACCACGGTCTTCAGGTCCATCCGGGCCGTGTAGAGGGCGGCCGCCAGCCCGGCGGGACCCCCTCCGACAATCACCACGTCGTAATCGCTCACTGCATCAAATTGAATTGGGCCGGGGCCAGCTCGTATTCCGTTCGGCTAGCCGTGCTTGAACTGGACGCCGTAGCCCCCCCGCGGGCTGTGGCAGGCGATGTTGTCGAACGGGCAGCCGATGGAGCAGGCCCCGCACTCGATGCAGTTGCCGAAGCTGACCAGGTTCTTCTGCTGTTCCTCGTTCCATTCATAGACGCCGGCCGGACAGAAATGGTTGCAGTACTTGCCCTTGCACTTCACGGCGCAAACGTTCTGGTCGACGATCTCGATATGGGGCTTCCCCGTGTCTTCGTTGAACTTGTCGGTGAATAGCTTGTCGGTGAGCTTCTCCACGTCTAACCGGCTCCGAACCGTTCCCAGACGCGGCACATCAGGCGGACGGCGTTGACGTAGTCGGCGGCGTGGATGTTCTCGTTGGGCGCGTGAATCCTGTTGTCCGGCCGGCCGACGCCCACCGGCAGCACCGTCGGGATGCCAAGGTCTGCCACGACCGGGTGCATCGGTCCGGTCGCGGGCATGAACGGCCACAGGACCGGCTCGCCGTAGAGCTCGCGCACGCAGCCGATCATGGTCGTCCCGACGGCCGAATCCGGGTCTGAGCGCGCAGGCTTCTCGCCGTCGCTCCACTGGATCTCGACCTTTTCGAAACCGTGGGAGTCGAGGTGTTTGCGGAGCTGCATCGCGACGTCGGCCGGGTCCTGGTTGGGGATGAGGCGGAAGTCCAGCTTGGCCGTAGCCTCGGCCGGAAGCACGGTCTTGGATCCGGGCCCCTGGTATCCGGTCGTCACGCCGGCGATGTTGCAGGTCGGCGTGAAGAGCATCTGCTCGATGACCTCCTCCGGTCGTGGATCCCGGACGAGGCGATCGAACCCTACGAGCTTCTTGCGCTTGTCCACCTCGGGGTCGATCTTGGCCATCATCCGGCGGTCGGCCTCGGTCGGCTTCACGACCTTGTCGTAGAAGCCGTCGATCTTGATGTTCATCTCCTGGTCCCGCAGGCTAGCGAGCGCGCCGATCATGTACATCGCCGCCGACGGATAGACGGACGCCCATCCCGAATGCTGGTCGAATGCAAGCGTCTTCACGCGCAGCTGCACGTAGAGAAGTCCGCGGCAGCCGAACTGGATCTGCGGCCGGCCGGCGTCATCGAACGATGAACCCGACTCCCACAGGCACCCGTCGGCTGCAAGCTTGCCCGCGTGCTCGTGCGCGATCTTCTCGAAGGTCTTCGATCCGATCTCCTCTTCGCCTTCGACCAGGAAGCGCAGGGTCACGGGCAGCTCGCCTAGCGCCTTCAACGTCTCGAGGGCGTGGATGCGGGCCATCACGTCGGCCTTGTCGTCGGCGACTCCGCGCGCGATGATGCGCCCGTCTTTCTCAACCGGTTCGAAAGGCGCCGAGTCCCACAGGTCGATCGGGTCGACGGGCTGCACGTCGTAATGCTCGTAGAGGAGCAACTTGCGCCGCCCGGCGCCGGGCACCTCCGCGTAAAGCGCGGGCATGCCGCCTGCATCGAGCGTCTCCACCCGGTCCGTGTACCGCGAAAGGCGATTGGCGATCCAGTCGCGCGCCGGCTCGATGGCGTCCTTTCCGTGGTTGGAGATGCTCGGAAAAGAGCACAGCTCTTTCAGCTCATCGACGAAGCGCCGCGAGTTCTTCTCGATGTACTGGTCGACCGCGCTGGTCGATATCACGGTGCCATTGTTTCACCCGCGTAACCTTGTCGTGTGGTCGACGAGGCAGGTGAATTCCACTTTTCGCCGCGCCCGAACCGCGCGGCCGAGATCAACTGGCGCTCCTGGTCGGCCGGTGCTTTCGAGGAGGCGAAGCTAAGCTCCCGGCCGATCCTGCTCTCGATCTCCGCGGTCTGGTGCCACTGGTGCCACGTGATGGACGAGACCACCTACTCGCACGCTGGGATCATCGACCTCATCAACCGCGAATACGTGCCGATCCGGGTCGACAACGACGTCCGGCCCGACATCAACCAGCGCTATAACATGGGGGGCTGGCCGTCGACCGCATTCCTGACCTCGTCGGGCGACATCCTGACGGGCGCAACCTACCTGCCCCCGGACCAGATGGCGGACGCATTGACCAAGATCGCCTCCTACTACCGGACCAACCAGCCGGAGATCGCAACCCGAGTGCTGGAGGCGCGCAAGCGCACCGGCTCGGCCGTCGCCCGCAGCGCGGCGTCACTCGACGGCGAGCTGGTCGATTCGGTTCTGCAGGCGGTGACCGCAGCCTACGACCCGGAGTACGGCGGGTTCGGCAGCGCGCCGAAATTCCCACAAACCGACGCCATTCTCCTGCTGCTCGAACAGTCGCAGATCCGGTCGGACCCGGAGCTGCGCCACATGGCGGTCCACACGCTGGAGCAGATGGCCGGTGGCGGCACCTACGACCACGTCGAAGGCGGCTTCTTCCGCTACTCGACGACACAGGACTGGAGCGTCCCGCATTTCGAGAAGATGCTGGAGGACCACGCCGGGCTCGTCGCGGGACTATCGCTTGCGGGTATGGAGCCTGTGCTCGATTCGACAACGGGATATCTCGACCGCGTGCTCCGCGATCCGAAGACCGGGCTGTATGCCGGGAGCCAGGACGCAGACGAGCACTACTACTCGATGGATGCCGAGGAGCGCGCGGAGCGACCCGCACCGTACGTGGACCGGCGCGTTTACACATCCTGGAATGCCGCCCTCGCGATCAGTTATCTCGACGCGGCGGTCCGCCTGGACCGACCGCTGCTGCGCGAGCACGCCGCCAAGCAGCTCGAGCGCCTCTTTCGCGACGCTTACCGGCGCGGCCAGGGGATGACACACGCGGAAGGCGTCGGCGGCCAGCTGGCAGACCAGGTCTGGAGCCTTTGGGCCGCGCTGCGCGCCCACCAGGCGGGCCTGGGTGACCGGTGGATGCCGACATCGCTCGACCTTGCTTCGCACATCGATGAGGTGTACGGCGATCCCAACCTCGGCGGCTTCTTCGACCATGCGCGGACCGATTCGCTTGGCCGGCTCGCCGAACCGATCAAGCCGCTGGTCGAAAACTCGATCGCGGCGATGGCGCTTGTCGAGCTCGACATACTCACGGGCGATCCCGCCGCTCCTTACCTGGAACGCGCCCGACGCGCCCTGGAATCGGTCGCGGCCCTACCCCGGTCGTACGGCCTGATGGCCGCGGTGTTCGCTCGGGCGCTCGACCGCACGCACCACGCCATCAAGGTCACGACGTCAAACGCAGAGCTGGCACGAGCCGCTTTGTCGGCCCATCCGTACGCGGTGATCGACCCCTCCGGCGACAGGCGAGCCGTTGTCTGCTCCGGAACAATATGCTTGGCGCCGGTGTCGACACCAGGCGAAATAATGGAAGCGATTCAAGAAGCCAACAAAGAATCCAATAGATCGCGTGCCTGAAAGTCGCCGCCATTTCTCGCGCCGGGTCAACAAGGCGCTCGGCGACCCGAAGCTGCAGCGCGCTCTCGTGCAGGCGATGACGGGCCTCCGCGCGCGCCGCAACTCGGCTTTCGAGAGCTTCGACTTCGACAAGGGTCGCGAAGACCTGAAGCGGCGGCGCCGCGCGAACCTCGAACGCCTGCCGGAGCTCGTGGACCAGTTCAAGACGCGGCTGGAGGCCGTCGGCGGCAAGGTGCATTTCGCGAAGGACGCTGCCGAGGCGCGCGACATCATCGCCCAGATCTGCTGGAACGCCGGGAGCGGCAAGAAGGGCGGCAATCGAATGATCGTGACCAAGGTCAAGTCGATGGCGTCCGAAGAGATCGAGCTGAATCCACACCTCGAGTCGCTCGGCATGGAGGTCGTGGAGACCGACCTCGGCGAGCGCATGGTGCAGCTGACCCACACGCATCCATCCCACCTGATTGCGCCGGCGATCCACCTGACGAAAGAGGACGCTGCAAACGTATTCGGCACCGAGGCGACCGTCGAAGCTATCCAGCACCACGCGCGCGAGTCTTTGCGCCAGAAGTTCATCGACGCCACGGTCGGCATCAGCGGCGCCAACATGGCGATCGCAGAGACCGGGACCATAGTCCTCGTCACCAACGAAGGCAACGCCGACCTCACGACGACGCTGCCGCCTGTGCACATCGCGCTGTTCGGGATGGATAAGGTCGTCGCGACGCTCGACGATGCCGTCGCGGTGCTGCGCATGTTGCCGCGCAGCGGCACGGGCCAGATCATGACCAGCTACGTGAACTGGATCACGGGCCCATCGCGATCCGCGGACATCGAGCAGTCTCTGACGATCGGCGTCCACGGTCCGCGCGAGATGCACTGCGTGATCCTCGACAACGGCCGCGAAGAGATGCGCGCCGACCCCGTTTTCAAGGACGCGCTCACGTGCATACGCTGCGGCGCGTGTTCGAACGCGTGCCCGCCCTTCATGGCGGTTGGGGGCCATCAGTTCGGCTACATCTACAACGGCCCGATCGGACTGGTCCTGACGCCTTTCCATCACGGCCTCGAGGAGGCCGACCTGCCCAACACGCTGTGCACGCAGTGCAACGCATGCCAGGAGATCTGCCCGGTCGACATCCCTCTGCCGCGACAGATCCTCGAGCACCGCAAGAAGGGTCGCAAGTCGCTGCGCAAGAAAGCGGTGTTGAACGTGTGGAAGCGCCCTGAGCTGGCCGATCGCGTGCTCCGCGCCGGAGCACCCTTCAGCGGGCTGGTGCCGGGCGCGCCGAGGCTGGCTCGGGTCCCTTACCGCGACCGGGTCACGCCGAGCGAGGTCGACGGCGAGCCGCTCACGATCTTCGCCTCCTGCATGGTCGACCGGGTGCAGCCTCAGGCCGCGGTGGCGCTGGAGCGAATCGCCACGGCCGCGGGCTTCAACGTTGGTTTTCCCAAGGGTCAGTGGTGCTGCGGCCTCATCGCCGCCAACGCGGGCGACTTCAGCGGCGGAGCGGCCCTACATGACGATCTGGCTGAGAGTCTTGTAAATTCCAAGGGTCTGATCGTGACGCCGTCGGCATCGTGCTTCGGCGCATTCACGATCGACGCGCCAGACTGGGGCGCCTCCGGTGCGGAAAGCGTCCGCTCGCGAATGCGCGACTCGACCCGCTTCGCGCTGGACGTCCTGACGCGGCGCCCGGAGCTCGTGGACCCCGAGCGGATGAGCTTGAAGATCGCCTATCACGACTCCTGCCAGAGCCTGCGCCAGCTCGGTCTCAAGAGCGAGCCACGCCGGCTCCTCGAGCTGGCGGGCTACGAGGTGGTCGACATCCCCGACATCGCGAACTGCTGTGGCTTCGGTGGCACGTTCAGCGTCGAATGGCCGCGCGTCGCGGGCCGGCTGGCGCAGTGGAAGCTGGAAGCGATTGCCAAAACCGGGTGCACGGTGGTGGCCTCGGACAACCCAGGCTGCCTGATGCACATCGAAGCCGCCGCGCGACGGCGGCACATCAATCTCAGGGTCGCCCACGTGCTCGAGCTGGTCGCGGAGCACCTGACCGGATAGCTACGCTTAACCGCCAGTGAAGATAAGCCTGGTCGCGACGCCGGCCGCCGACCTCCACGTCGACGGGCTGGCGGTTGCCGTCGCGACCGGTCAGCGACTCTCGGGCAGCGCTCTCGACCTCGACAAGGCACTCGGCGGAGTCCTGTCCGACATGATCACCAGCGCCGAGTTCCGAGGTCGCATTCACGAGGTGCTGCCCGTACCAACGCACGGCAAGGCCGGTCCGCGACGCGTGATCCTCTACGGAGTTGGCGCACCCCAGGACCTGGACGGCCAGCGGCTGCGTTCGGCCCATCACGAGCTCATCCGCGCATCACGCACCTATGGGTACAAGCGCATTGGCCTGGTGCGGGCTGAGCCACCGCTGGGGATGGACACGCTGAAGGCCGTCGTCGAGGGCTGCGTCATGGGCACGTTCGAGCGGCGGTCGCGACAGACCGGCGCGCAGCCGGAGCGGCGCGAGATCGAAGAGATCGTGCTGACCGGCTTTGGAATCGGGCGCGAGCACGAGGTCGTCGCGGCGCAGGAGAACGGGGAGGCGACCAACCGCGCGCGGGAGTGGCAGAACGCGCCCCCCAACGAGCTCACCCCCGAGGCCCTGGCGCAGGAGGCGGTGAAGATCGCCCAGCGCCACGGCATGGAGATAGAGGTGCTGGGCCCGGCCGAGCTGCGGACCGGTGGCTACAACCTGCTTCTCGGGGTCGCCTCAGGATCGGCGCTGCCTCCCCGCCTCATCCGTCTGCGCCACCGCGGCAACCGCCAGCGCGGTGTCGCGCCCGATGCGAGCGCTACCGTGCTCGCGCTGGTCGGCAAGGGCATCACCTTCGACTCGGGCGGAATCTCCATCAAACCCGCGGAGAACATGAGCCGGATGAAGTCCGACATGGCGGGCGCGGCGGCGGTGCTGTCGGCCATCGACGTGATCGCAGCCCGCAAGGTGCCGCTCGACGTCATGGCGGTCATCGCGGCCACGGAGAACATGCCCGGCCCGACCGCCCAACGCCCCGGTGACGTGCTGGTCAGCGCCGATGGCAAGACGGTCGAGATCGTGAACACCGATGCCGAGGGGAGGCTTGTCCTTGCCGACGCCCTCACCCACGCCCTGCGCAACGGCGCGACGCACATCCTCGACCTGGCCACGCTCACGGGCGCCGCCACCATCGCGGTCGGCCACGCGGCCAGCGCGGGCGTGAGCAACGACGATGAGTTCTGGGCCCTGGTCCAGCGAGCTTCCTCGGATGCGGGAGACAGGGTCTGGCGGCTTCCGACCTTCGCCGACTACCGGGTCCTGCTGCGCAGCCAGATCGCGGACCTGCGCAATGCCGAGTACGGCGAGGCAGGCACCATCCTCGGAGGCATGTTCATCGGCGAGTTCGCCGGCGGAAAGGCATGGGCGCACCTCGACATCGCCGCCTCCAGCTGGAACACGAACGCCGAGCTGACCACCGTGCTGCGCGGTCCAAGCGGCGCGGGAACCAGATTGTGCATCGCGCTGGCGGAACTCATGTCGGGAGTCGAGCGTTAAAGCACCCATGGGCATCCTGGAGACCATCAACTCGCCGGCCGACCTCCGCGCCCTCGACCAGCCGCGCCTGGCCCAGCTGGCGGAAGAGGTTCGCGCCTTCCTGGTCGAGCAGACCTCCAGGACTGGTGGCCATCTGTCCCCGAACCTCGGCGTGGTCGAACTCACGTTTGCACTGCACAGGGTCTTCGACAGCCCGAAGGACGCGATCGTGTGGGACACCGGTCACCAGGCGTACGTCCACAAGATCGTGACCGGCCGGTCGAAGGATTTCGCCCGGCTGCGACAGGCCGGCGGCCTGTCCGGATATCCATCGCGTCAGGAGTCCGAGCACGACGTGATGGAGAACAGCCATGCCTCGACATCGCTCAGCTACGCGCTGGGGATCGCAGAGGCCCGGCTGCGTAAGAAGGTCCCCGGCTACGTGGTCGCGGTCATCGGCGACGGGGCGCTCACCGGAGGCATGGCTTACGAAGCCCTGAACCAGATCGCGCACCTGCAGCCGCCCAACCTGGTGATCGTGATCAACGACAACGGGCGCTCATATGCGCCGACGGTCGGCGGACTGGCACGCCACCTGTCGCAACTGAGGGTGGATCCGCGCTACGAGCGAATCAAGGACGACATCTCCCGATTGCTTCGAGACCTGCCGCTGGTCGGATCGACCGCCGACCAGGCCGCGTATCGCGTCAAGGAGAGTCTCAAGCAGCTCCTCCAACCCTCCACCATCTTCGAGACCCTGGGCATCAAGTACGCCGGGATCGTGGATGGACACGACGAGCCGGCGCTCGAAGAGGTGCTGTCCCGCGCCAAGAAGCTGCGCGAACCCGTGGTCGTTCATGTGGTCACCGAGAAAGGGCACGGCTACGGGCCGGCGGTCGACGACGAGGTCGACAAGCTGCACGGCGTGCCGGCGTTCGATCCCTTGACAGGGCGCCCTCGTTCGACCGAGCTGAAATACACCGATGTCTTCGGCGAGGCGCTGATGACAACCGCGACAAGACGGCCCGAGGTTTGCGCGATCACTGCCGCGATGGCGTCCTCGACCGGCCTCTTGAATTTCGCCAAGGAGTTTCCCGACCGGTTCTTCGACGTCGGCATCTGCGAGCAGCATGCCGTGACGTTCGCCGCAGGCCTCGCGCTCGCCGGCATGCACCCGGTGGTCTGCATCTACTCTACTTTTCTCGCTCGCGCCTTCGACCAAACGCTCATGGACGTCGCGATGCACAAGCTGCCCGTGGTCTTCGTGATCGATCGCGCGGGCGTCACAGGTCCCGACGGCTCTTCCCACCACGGAATCTTCGACCTCTCATATCTACGCCTCATCCCCAACATGAAGATCGCAGCGCCCGCAGATGCAACCGAGCTTTGCGCGCTGCTCGAGACGGCGCTCGCGTCCGACGGCCCGATGGCAATCCGCTACCCGAGCGGACCGGCGCCCTCGACTCCGGACCTACCGGTGGAGCCTTTGCCCGTCGGGCGTTGGGAGGAGCTGCGCAAGGGCTCGGACGCGGTCATCTTTGCTGTGGGACGCATGGTCGGGGTCGCGAAAGAGGCGGCCGAGCGTTTGGACATGCAGGGCGTCTCGTGCACTGTCGTGAACGCCCGCTGGGTCAAGCCGGTCGATCCGCGCATCACCGAATGGGCTCGCAAACACCCGGTGGTTGTGACCGTGGAGGACAACGTGGGCACAGGTGGTTTCGGAGGTGCGGTGCTCGAGACGCTGGCGCCGCATGGGCTGGCTGGGAGGGTGCGGATGATCGCGCTGCCGGATCGGTTCCTGCCCCAGGGCAAGGCCTCGGACATTCTCAAAGAGAATGGGCTCGACGCAGCCGGTGTCGCCAAATCAGTCTTCGAAGCGGTACGAGGAAAAGTCGCGAAGGAGCTCTAGAGCTTTCTCCGTCCGGCGAAGCCTTCGCCGATTTTGTGCCAGTGCTCGACCCGCTCCTCACCGAGCTTCCAGCACAGCTCGATGGGCTCGCCATCGCGACTTGAGGGAAAGTCGATCAGCCCCTCGAGCGGCCCCTTCAGCTGGATGCCCATGCCGTTGAGAGTGGCCACCGCCTTGAGCAGCTCGAGCTCCGCGCCGCCGACCGCGTCGTGAGCCTGCTGGTGCCGGTCGCGATCCTTGGCGCTGGCGGTGGGTCGCTTGGATTCGTACTCGGCGATGCGCGCCTCGTCCTCGAGATCGGGCAGGAGGGCCGAAAGCTCCGCGATCTGCGCGACGATCCTGCGCACGCGAGGCAGTTCCTTGTTCGCCTCGTCCACGGTGTAGGTGCGGAGCCTCTGCACGGCTCAACCATAGCCCCAATGCAGTCCACACTTCACCGCATGGAAGAGGCCGAGGCATTGCGCCGGCTTGCGGGCTCGAAGGTCGCGCACCTGGCGACGGTGAGCGCTGAAGGTCGACCTCACATCGTGCCGATCGTGTTTGCCCTCGACGGCGAAACGCTCTACTTCGCGGTCGATGCAAAACCGAAGAAGACGACGAGACTCGCGCGCTTGAAGAACATCGAGGCCAATCCCGCGGTGTCGGTGCTCATCGATCATTACGAGGGCGACTGGACCAGGCTCTGGTGGGTGCGCGTGGACGGAACTGCCCACATCGTCACAGGCGCCGCGAAGGCCGAGCAGGCAATCGACCTTCTCGCCGGGCGGTATCAGCAGTACGTGGCCGAGCGGCCAGGTGGTCCGGTGGTTGCGATTCACATCGATCGCGTGACGGGTTGGTCGGGGGCACGCTGATCACGTCGAGATGAGCTCGGGCTGCGCCTGCTCCACCGGGTAGACGAGCGGCCGGGCTGGAATCTCAATCGAGCCGAGTGTGTAAGGACCGAAACGGCGACCCCCGGCCACCGCCGACCACGTGACGTCATAGCGAATGAGGGCCCGCACCGCATAGCCCGCCTGGTTGTGCGCCTGGTACGTGTGCGTCACCGGGGATTGCCGCGGGTAGGGGCGGCCGAAACTGGAGCTGTCGGTCGACGGAGCTCCGGAGGCTCCATCACCGAAATCCCAACTTGCCGCTACCGGCGACGCGGTCACGACGTACTGCGTTCCCTGGATGGTCTCTTCCACCGTGAGACTTGCCGGCGCCGGAGCGAGCCAGAACCAGGTGTCGAGCCCGACCAGTCCGACGCCGCTCGGGTTCGCCGCGACGGCGATGTCCGGCGAACGCCAGGCTGGCATGGGAGGCGGGACGAGAGGCGAGGCGCACGAGACCTGGTCGGCGGTCGAGTTCTGCACCCGGTCGACCGCCTCCACATGAACGCACGCGCGCTCGCCCGGCGTCATGCCTGTGAGGGAGACCGTGCGCGGCGCCGAGGTCGAGGCCAGCTGCAGCTGACTCGATCGATCGCCCACAGTCAGCCAGGAGACGTAATGGTCGAGGCCTGAGACGAAATAGTCCCGGCCCGCGCCGTCACCGCGATCGGCCACCGGGTCCCAGGTGAACGCGACCGAGCTCGACGTGATCGATGACACGTACGGCTTGGGATCGAACGGCGGCACGGCGTCCACGTAGATGTCGACGACCGGGTATCCGTACTGGTCCGCCATGAAGGGCGGCGCGGCGTTGTTCCCGTACGCACCGAGCCCGCATTGCCCGCCGAAAGTCCAGTTGTAATACGCGATGTACTGCTTCACGTGGCCATGAACGGCCCAACCATTGGAGGCGAAGTTCCAGGAGTAATGACGCGGATAGGTTTCGTGCAGCAGCCGCACCCAACCTGACGAATCGCCCGGCGTCCCGCGAAAGTCCCCATAGAAGTAGCCGTACCAGTCGTCGTATCCGGGGTTCGGATGAAACCCGTAGAAAGTGTCCCGCTCCGGGTTGGTGCCGACAGATGGGTCGTTTGTCACGACACTGGCCGTCCACATATCAGAGAATCTCGTGCACCAAGAGGGCGGGTCGCCGTAACCGGAACTCCCCCAGGTCGAGCCGGCAGCGACCGGCGCAGGCTGCAGGGCAAGGGTCAGGGCGATCGTGATGGCGAGCAGGCATCGCATGGGGGCAACCTACCGACAGCCAGTCCGCTGGAAAACCCAGGTCGTTAAGAAATCGGGACTTGACGAGACAAGACGTCTTGTCTAGTATCGTCTCGATGCCCGTCGCGACCCGGGACAGGATCTTGAGCAAGGCGCGCGGCCTGCTGCGGGCTGGACGCAACCCGACCGTGGCACAGCTGGCCGCGTCGGCCGGCGTCTCACGCACGAGCTTCTATCGCCAGTTCGAATCACGGGAGGCGCTCCTCGAGGCGCTCGACCTGCAACCCGAGCCCGGCGCCCGCGAGCGCATCCTCGACGCCGCCCTCAAGCTCATTGGCGCCGACGGCCTGACCGCCCTCTCGATGGACGACCTCGCAACACAGGCCGAGGTGTCGCGCGCGACCCTCTACCGCCTCTTCCCCGGCAAGGCCGCGCTGTTCACCAGCCTCGTGCACGCATTCTCGCCCCTGGATCCAGTGACCGAGCTGCTGAGCACGCGACAGGACGAGCCGCCCGAGGTCCTCATGCCCGAGATCGCGAGGACGGTCTACCGCACCTTGTACCGGGACGGCGAGAGTCGCATGGGCGTGCTGCGTGCGCTTTTCTTCGAGATCAACTCCCTCTCACCCGACACCGCCGAAGGCGCGCAAGACGCGATCCGCGGACTGGTCGGATCGCTCGCCTTTTACGTGATGGGCCAGATGCGCGATGGCCGCCTGCGACAGATGCCACCCCTTCTGGCCCTCCAGTCATTCGTCGGTCCGATTTTCTTCCACCTCCTGACGAGGCCGCTGGCCGAACGAATGCTGGGCCTCGACATCGATGGAGAGACGTCGGTGACTCTGCTGGCCGAGAGCTGGTTGCGGGCGATGGCGCCCGAGGAGGCGACCTCATGAACGACTCGTGGGCAGTTGACGTCCAGGGCGTCTCGAAGAATTTCGGAGACGTCAAGGCGCTCGATGCGGTGACGCTTCGGGTGCGGCAGGGCGAGATCTATGGATTGCTCGGTCCGAACGGATCGGGCAAGACGACGCTCATCCGAATGTTCGTCGGCCTCGTGGCACCCAACGCCGGGACCGTCACTGTGCTGGGAAAGCGAATGCCCAACGTGGCGATGCTGAGCCACGTCGGATACATGACCCAGGCGGCGGCGCTGTACCCCGGTCTTTCGGTCGAGGAGAACGTCGAATTCTTCGCGACGATCAACGGGGCGGAAGGCGGGGTCAAGGCGGCGCTGGAGTTCGTCAAGCTGTACGACCGGCGCGATTCCGTTGTTTCCACCCTGAGCGGCGGCATGCGGCAGCGCTGCTCCCTGGCCTGCGCGCTGGTCCACAAACCGCAGCTGCTGCTCCTCGACGAACCGACGGTCGGCGTGGACCCTCAGCTCCGCGTCGAGCTCTGGGACGGCTTCAAGCAGATGGCGGACGCGGGCACCACGATCATCGTGTCGAGCCACGTCATGGACGAGGCCGAACGCTGCCAGCGGCTCGGTCTCATCCTCTTTGGAAAGCTGCTCACCGAGGGCAGCCCGGATGAGATTCGCGCCCAGGCCGGAAGGCCGACCCTCGAGGAGGCATTCCTCAGCCTGTCGGAGAGGCGGGCATGAGCGCCAAGCGCGTGGCGGCTATCACGAAGCGCCTGCTGGAACAGTTTCGACGCGACCGCCGCACCCTCGCCCTCCTGTTCGTGGCGCCGATCGTGATCCTGGGACTCCTCGGCTACCTCATGCGCGGCTCGTCTTCGTCGCCTTCGGTAGGCATCGCGAATGAGGACCAGGGCCTGCTCGGCGCAACCGTGGCCAGCGCGCTCGCCACGTCGAGCGGTATCACCACCACCACCATCCAGGCCTCGGACGGAGATGCGAAGCTCAAGGACGGATCGCTCGTTGCGTACATCGTCTTGCCATCCGATTTCAGCAGGCTGGCGCAGGCTGGCACGATTGCTCCCGAGGTTCACCTCGAAGGCTCGCAGCCGAACACAATCGCACCAGTGCTGCAGGCGCTGCAGCAGGCTTTGATCGCAATCGCCTCGGCGGCGCCCGGCCAGAGCCTGCACGTCCAGCCCCACGTCACCTATCTCTACGGCGGCCAGGGTTTCGATACGCTCGATTACTTCGGCGCGGCCTTCATCGGGCTGGTCGTTTTCTTCCTGGTCTTCGTTGTCACGATCGTCTCGTTCCTCAACGAGAGGTCGCAGGGCACGCTCGAGCGTTTGATGGCGAGCCCATTGAGGCGGGGCGAGATCGTGGTCGGCTACATGCTCGGATTCACCGTGCTGGCGCTGATCCAGTCGGTGGAGGTCCTGGTCTTTTCGCTGGCGGTGCTGAAGGTGCACAACAGCGGCAACGTCGCGCTCATCTTCGGCATCGAGGCGCTGATGGCGATCGCGGCTGTCAACCTCGGGATCTTCCTCAGCATGTTCGCGCGCACCGAGTTCCAGGCGGTTCAGTTCATCCCTCTGGTGATCGTCCCCCAGGTCCTGCTTTCGGGGATCCTCTTCTCGATCAACTCGGAGCCGAAGCCGCTGCAGGTGCTGTCCGACGTGCTGCCTCTCACCTATGCGGTCAACGGCCTGCGGGACGTGATGATCAAGGGCGCCGACCTCACCTGGGGCTCGCTGCAGCTCGACGTCGGAGTCGTGGCGGGCTTCATCGTGCTGCTCGTGGTCGCCGCGGTCGCGACTTTGCGCAGGCGGATCGCATAGAAGGCTCCACGCGGCCCGGGCCGAGACCTACAGTCGCTGCGTGACTGGACGTGCGTTGCTTCTCACCGGCGGTCTCGCAACGGGAAAGACAACTGTGGCCAAGGAGGTCGTCGCCATCGCCTCGGTGGTTGGCTTGAACGTGGCAGCGATCGACCTCGATTGGCTGTGCTGGACGACACCCTCTACCGTCGGAGTCGACGCCATGATCGCGCAAAACCTGGCTGCGGTTGCCGGCAACTTCGCGGCGGCAGGTATCGACCACCTGGTTTTGGCCCGAGGCATTGTGAGTCCGGGCGGCCTGAAGGCCCTTGCTGCGGCTATACCCGGGTGGGAGCTGAGCGTGGTCAGGCTTGTGGCCCTCAGGCCAACGGTAGAGCGGCGAATCCGGGCGCGAGACTCGGGCGCCGAGCTGCAAGCGCACCTGGCCGAGCTCGACGACATTTCACATCGAGTTGCCGAGGCGACTCCGCAGGCGCACGTCGTGGTCAACGACCAACGCGATCTCGGCGACCTGGCTCGCGAGGTCATGCGCTCGGCACATTGGATCGACGAACAGGATGTGACTGAACCCAGGCGTCCTGAGCCCGTAACCTGAAGAGGTGCTCCTCATCTGCCCCAGCCGCTGCGGCGGCACCCTCTTTCGCGCCCTCTTCGCCGAGGTCGATATCGACTCGGGCGGCGCGTACGCGGACCACCGGGTGACCCAACCGGCCTACGTTTGCCTCAACTGCGGCTCGCCGGCCGTCGACCTCGGAGAGGTGCCGGGCGAGATGGCGGCCGAGGCCGAAGCCGACGAGCCGCCCACGACCACCGACATCCTATGCCCCGTCTGCGAGACGCTCGTCCAGGTCGAAGCGGACATGGAGTGTCCCAACTGCGGCGCCCCACTCGAGGTTGGCTAGGCCTTCTACACGAGGGATGCGCTGCCCGCGAGGATGCTGAGCATCCAGCGCACGGCGGCGGCGTCGCGGCGGCGGATCGCCAGGCGCAGCGCTCTCACGGCGCGAGGCGTGTCGAGGTCGTCAGCGAGGGCGGCGTTGAACTCCTTGATCAGCGCCGGCGCCGCCTGACCATCGGGCTGCTTCAGCACCGCGCGAGCCTTCTCGATCAAGCGCGCATATCTCGTCAGTCCCGCCCAGTCGAAATCCCAATCCCGCTCGTAGCGATGCGACACGAGATACAGGCGCACCGCCGCGGCGGGCGCCCGCGCCAGCGCCTGGCTCACCTTGACCAGGTTGCCGAGCGACTTGCTCATCTTCCGGCCCTCGTAGCGGACCAGCCCGGTATGCATCCAGGCCCTCGCGAATGGACGCTTGCCGGTCAGCGACTCGGACTGCGCCCGCTCCGACTCGTGGTGGCTGAACTTGAGGTCTCGTCCGCCGCCGTGAACGTCGATCTGATCGCCGAGATAGCGCATCGCCATCGCTGAGCATTCGATGTGCCACCCGGGCCGTCCCGGCCCGAACTTCGAGGGCCACGACGGCTCGTCGGGCGCCGAACTTCGCCAGAGTGGGAAGTCGAGCGCGTCGCGCTTCGCGTCCGGACCCACGGTCCCAAGCAAACCCTCCTCGCGCAGCTTGCGCAGCATGGACAGTCGCGTGCGGTGCGACAACCGGCCGTAGCCGCGATAACGGCTGACGTCGAAATAGAGTGCGTCCGTGCGGTAGGCGTAGCCGGCCGCGTGAAGCTTCGTGGCGGCTGCCTTGATGCGGCCGATCTCCTCTGAGACCCGAGGCATCACGTCGGGCGGCCGCCACCCCAGCGCCGTCATATCCCGCATGTGAACGGCGGTTTCGCGCTCCGCCAGGATCCGCCAGTCGTCACCGTCACGCCGCGCTCTCTCGAACAGCGGGTCGTCGATGTCGGTGATGTTCTGAACGTAGCGCACCCGCACGCCGCCTGACTCCGCGAACCGGACCAGCACGTCGAACATCGAGAACGTGAAGGCGTGGCCCATGTGCCCGGAGTCGTAAGGCGTCACGCCGCACACGTAGAGGGTCAGCGTCGGTTTTCCGCGCCGGGTTTGTGGCGCGAGGCGAACTTTCTTCTCCGTCAGCGTGTCCCGCACACGCAGACGTAGGGCAGACTGAAGGCCGCGGCCGTTCAGCGTGGGAGCTATTTCCCGGACCGGGCGGCGACAGGCGCGTCGGCGCGCAGAGCCTCGACGCGGTTGGTGAGCTCCCAGGGCACACCCAGGTCGTCGCGCCCGAAGTGCCCATAGGCCGCGGTCGGCCTGTAGATGGGGCGCATGAGCTTCATGTTCGAGATGATCGCGCCGGGCCGCAGGTCGAAATGGCGCCGGATCAGCTCGAGCAGCTCTTCTTCGGTGGCGACTCCAGTGCCGAACGTCTCGACAGCAATGGACGTCGGGTGCGCGCGCCCGATCGCATACGACACCTGCACCTCGCAGCGATCCGCCAGACCCGCCGCGACCAGGTTCTTCGCCACGTGTCGCGCCGCATAAGCGGCCGAGCGGTCCACCTTGCTGGGGTCCTTTCCGCTGAACGCGCCGCCGCCATGCCGGGCGATGCCGCCGTACGTGTCGACGATGATCTTGCGGCCGGTGAGCCCGGCGTCCGCAGCCGGACCGCCGAGTAGGAAGTTACCGCTCGGGTTGACCATGATCTTGGTCTGCCCGTCGACCACTAATCCCTCGAGGACGGGGTCGATGACCAGGGCCCGCACCCCCTCTGCCAGTTCCTTCTGCGTGACGGACGCGGCGTGGTGGGTGGAGACGACGACGGCTTCGATCCGCTTGGGGCGCCCTCGCTCGTACTCCACGGTGACCTGGGTCTTGCCGTCCGGCCGGAGAAATGGCAAGGAGCCATCCTTGCGAACCTCGGCGAGCCGGCGCGCCAGCCGGTGCGCGAGCGAGATGGTCAGCGGCATCAGCTCGGGGGTTTCGTTGCAGGCGAAGCCGATCATCATCCCCTGGTCTCCCGCGCCCTGCAGCTCGAACGGATCGTCCTCGAGCGTGCCTTCCCGCTCCTCGAGCGAGTGGTTGACGCCGGCGGCGATGTCCGGCGACTGCTCCTTGAGGTAGACCTGGATCAGCGCGTGGTCGGCGTCAAAACCGATCTCTTCGTTGTTGTAGCCGATGTCCCCGATCGTGCCGCGGATCGTGCGCTGAATGTCGAGCTCGGCATGAGTGGTCACCTCGCCGATCACCACGCACAGGCCTTTGGTGATGGCGGTTTCGCAAGCGACCCGCGCGTGGGGGTCCTGGGCCAGCATGCCGTCAAGGACCGCGTCCGAGACCTGGTCGCAGACTTTGTCCGGGTGCCCTTCGGTGACCGATTCAGACGTCAGGAGGAACGACTTCGATGCGCTGAATGAAGTTGTCACAACGGCAGCCAATCATACCCGCGGAGGTCTAACGGCTTCGCAGCGTGGCATGGGCGGCCGGGCTTAGCCCGGCCGCAACTTTGTCCTTAGGTCTCCTCGCGTCGTCGGGCTTCAGCTTCTTAGTTAAGTTCCATCGATATACCGGAATGGGAGCGGCCACGCGCGAAGCGCCTGGCGATGAGGGAAAACCATCCGGGTTTTCCCTCATATTTCAGTTTCCGTTGCGCTGCCGGCTGTCCTCGGGTGTTTGACCGAGCAGCTGCGCCTGCAGCGCGAAGATGTCGTCGAGCACGCGATCGATCCGCCTGCCCTCGAGGCGATGGTCGGCAATGACGCCGGCACGCTCGAGATGCTTGCGCAGCGACGTCCCCAGCGGCCCGTCGATGCGGGCCTGCCCTCTCACCTGGGCCTCTTCCAGCAGCTGCAGGCAGCGATCGAGCGCAAGCTGCCGGGACCTATGGCTTTTGAGCTGCATGTCAGGCCGTTCCGAGTACCTCGACCCGGCCCGCCGGCGTGACCCTCACGTGAACCGTGTTCAGGGCCGGCAGCGGATACGTCGCGTCGGTTGACTTCCCTTCGGGCGTGAAAGACGCCGGATGGCACGGGCAGTCGAGCAATCCCTGCCCGCGGTTCCACCACAGCTCGCACGGGAGGTGCGAGCAGATCGAGGACACCGCCGTCACCGATTCGCCGCGGCGGAAGAGAAACGCGCTCACGCTCCCGGCGGCAACGCGCTTGCCCTGGCCTTCGACCAGGTCCGAGATGGCGGCCACGTCGACCCACTTGCCCGGGATCGGGTTGATCGGCTCTCCGCCTGCAACGCGAGTCGCGACGGCGGCCGGCTCCATCGCCCTGCCCAGCAGGCCTCCGGTGACCGCGCCCGCGGCCAGGCCGAAGCCGGCGACGAGCGCCGCTCGGCGCGTCAACCACGGCTCGGTCGGGGCCGATTCCAGGGCTTGCTCCAGTCGCTTGCGAAACGCCGGGTTCATGCGCTGCGGGCCCTGCTTGGCAGCGACCAGCCGGGCGGCGGTAGTGATCGCCGCCTTCTCGTCGGCGTCTCCGCCGCGCAGTTTCAGACGGCGCCCGCGCAGGAGGTCGGAAACGATCTTGTCGACGCGGTTTTCGGGCCTGTTCATTCCATTTTCACTTTGGCGGCGGCGCGCAAGGCGCGAAGCTGCATGACCTTGACTGCTCCAACGGTCGAGTGCATCTCCGCGGCCACTTCCTTCAGTGAATACCCGTGGAGGAAACGCAGCTCCAGGACCCGCCGGTAGTTGTCCGAGAGCTCGGCCAGGATCCGCTGCACGGTGTCAGCGCGCTCCTCGGACGGCGGCGTTTGCGGGACCGCGAGCGCCAGGTCTTCGTGGAGCTCCGCTTCGGAAAGGCCGAGCCGTGTGCTCCAGAAGCCGCCGAGCACAGAACGGGCGGTGGCGAAAAGGTATCCGCGGATCGCGCTCGCCGGGGCACCCTCGCGGAGCCGCGGGATCGCCTTCATCGCGACCTGCTGGGTGAGGTCCTCGGCGTCGGCGCGGTTGCCGACCCGGGCATAGATGAAGGCGTACACGATTTCGAGCTCGTGGAGCGCGATGTCCGTGGCGCGGGGCGCCATCGGGAGCTGGAGAAGATCACCCGGTTCGTCCGATGAGGGCTCGTGCTCGCCGGGCGGATGGCCGGCGCTCATCTCCGCCCGTCAGGGCATTCCTCCTCGTCGACCCACACCGTTCTTGGCACTACCGCTGCAGGTTACGGGAGACACCGCGCGATTCAGATGAGTTAGGCGCGGGCCGGGGTGTTTTCCCCGGCCCGGCCCTGGCTGCTATGCGTGTCGGGGAAGCCAGCTGCTGCGGCGGCGCCACAGCAGATAACCGACGCCGCCGAGGAGGATGAAGGGTCCGACAATGCCCAACCCGACCACCACGTAGTTGACGGTGGCCACGAAGTTGTGCGCCGCGTCCCTCAGTGCGGTCGAAAAGCCCCAGTTGTCCGACGCCGGCGCCGGCGCTGTCGCCGCGGCTTCGGTCATCGTGATGGTCAGGGCGCTGAAGGCGGTGTGGTCGTTGAGGTACTTGATCTGACCCTTGAGCTGCTCGATCTGCCCCGTGATCTGGGCGATCTGGTTCTGCACCGCGATCATGTCGTTGATGTTCTTGGCCTGGGGCAGGAGGGCCAGCATCGCGGTCCTCTGCGCTTCGGCGTTGTCAAGGCGGGTCTGCAGGTCGAGGTACTGTGCGCTCACCTCGGTGCCGGAGATCTGCTCGTTCTGGACCTGTCCAATCTTCGAAAGCTGGTCGATGGTCGTGTCGAAGTTCGCCGCCGGGACCATGAAGTTGATGACGCCGGTCCGGATCTGGCTGTCGACCGGCCCGGCCTGAGCGGTGGTTCCAGCGATGTAGCCGCCCTCGGCCTCGACCAGGGTGCGCGCAAGGCTGAGCTTCGAGTCGAACGTCCCGGCGCCGACGCTCATGTTCAGCTGCGCCTGCCGGATGACCGGCGGACCCTGGAGCACGGGAACAGTCGTGCCCGACCCTGTGGGGTTGGCCGTGCCGGAGCCGCTCGGGTTGGTCGTGTCGCCGGGTTGCCCGTTGATGGTGGTCGGCTGGCCGCTTGACGAGCCGCCACCCGCAAAAGGAGCTCCCTTGGGCTGCGGCGCGGGCCCGTTCGCGGTCGAAGCGCCGCCGGCGCCGCCGCATGCGGCCGCCGCCAAGAGGATCGCGATGACGACGAGGACTTTCTTCATTCGACGGCCTCCAAAGTAAATTCCGAACTGTCTGACCAAACGCTGGATCTACCGGCACGTAACATTCGGCGTCGTGCTCCAGGTCAGAAACCTCGCCATCGACGTCGTCGCGCGCCGCGTGCTCTCAGACGCCAGCTTCACCGTGGCGCCGGGCGACAAGGTCGGACTGGTCGGCCGCAATGGCGCCGGCAAGACGAGCCTGCTCAAAGTGCTGGCCGGCGAGGACGACCCGGCCGCCGGCCTCGTCCTGAGGCAGGGCACGCTCGGCTACGTGCCCCAGAACCCACGCCCGCGGGCCGAGGCCTCCAAGACAGCCCTCGCGCACATCCTGTCCGGACGGGGGATGGATCGCGCGGCGGTGCATCTCGCGGAGCTCCATGCTCAGCTCGAGCACGACCACTCCCCGGCCGTCCTCGAGCGTTTTGCCGATGCGGAGGAGCGGTACAGGCTCGAGGGGGGCTACTCGTCCGAATCAGACGCCCGGCGCATCGTCACCGGGCTCGGGCTGCGACCCGACCGGGTCGACCTCCCGGTCAGCGTTCTGTCAGGTGGTGAAGGCCGCCGGGTCGAGCTCGCGAGGGTGCTGTTCGCGGAAGCCGACCTGCTGCTGCTCGACGAGCCGACCAACCATCTCGACAGCGACGCCAAGACCTGGCTGATGGATTTCCTGCGCGACTACCGCGGCTCGGTGATCGTGGTCAGCCACGACCTGGTTTTGCTGGACGCCTCGATCACGCGCGTCCTTCACCTCGACGCCGGACGCATGCGCGAGTACCGCGGCACGTACTCGCAGTATCAGAAGGCGAGGGTGCTCGAGGAGAAGCGGCTGACGTCATTGGCTCAGAGGCAGGAGACGGAGATCAACCGGTTGAGCGTGCTCGCCGAGGTCATGCGGCGCCAGACCGCCAAGCGAGCGCGAACCGCAAAGTCGATCTTCAAGCGTGTCGACCGCCTGAAGGCCGACCAGGTCTCCGCGCCCAAGCGCGAGCGCAAGGTGAAGGTCAAGTTTCCCGAACCGCCGCACAGCGGTCGTGTCGTGTTGACGGCGAACGGGCTCAGCAAGGGCTACGGCGGCCCGATTGTGTTTCGCGACGTGACGTTCGAGGTCGAGCGTGGCCAGCGAATCGTGATCATGGGACTCAACGGCGCCGGCAAGACGAGCCTGCTGCGCATCCTGGCGGGCCAGACCGAGCCGAACTCCGGCAGCTTCCGCCTGGGGCATGGCGTCTCGCTCGGCTACTACGCGCAGGAGCACGAGGGGATCCGGGCCGGCATGCCGGTGCTGGCGCACATGCGAGAGCAATCGGATGCCGACGAGCGCGTGCTGCGCGCGCTGCTGGGCTCGTTTAACCTGACCGGCGACATCGCGCGACAGGATGCCGGGACGCTGTCGGGTGGCGAGAAGACCAAGCTGGCGCTCGCGCAGCTCGTCGCGGGAAAGCACAACCTGCTCTTGCTCGACGAGCCAACCAACAACCTCGACCCGCCATCGCGGACCGGGGTCGCTCGAGCGCTCGCCGAGTGGCCGGGAACGATGGTGATCGTGAGCCACGACCCGGAGTTCGTGGAAGCGCTGAAACCGCAAAGGGTCCTATTCATGCCCGAGGGCCGCGTGGACTATTGGGAAGAA
>Ga0209118_1000412_pt1 | contig 23890 bp, 27 predicted proteins | sample BlaSpr_A8_Ref_M1_FD_187988 | JGI IMG/M metagenome (GOLD analysis project Ga0209118, IMG submission 187988) | Forest soil microbial communities from Thunder Bay, Ontario, Canada - Black Spruce, Ontario site 2_A8_Ref_M1 (SPAdes) (version 2) | ecosystem: Environmental > Terrestrial > Soil > Boreal...
CCCCCGCCGGGGCCTTCACAGTGTCTAACGCCAGAAATCCGATTTCCGGTCATTGAGCCCGAACTGGTGTTCTACCGGGGCTGTCCGCCTATCGGGTCCACCACGGTTTTGACCGCCATCACCGTGGCCGTCGCGTCGGCGATTCTGGAACCGTCGTTCCGGTTCTCCACCACCGCTGTGCAGTGGACCAAGGTGCGGCGGACGTTCTCGACCTTGCCCACGATCCGGACCGGCTCGCCCAGCTTCAGCGGCCGTCGGTAGCTCACCTGCAGCCGCCCCGTCACCCCCGGGTGCCCCGCGTGCCACGCGGCCCACCCCACCGCCTCGTCCAGCATCAGCGCCACCACTCCCCCATGCGCCATGCCCGCCCAGCTCTGAAACCGATCCGGCACGTCGTATTCCGCCACTGATCCGTCCGGGCCCGGAGTGAAAACCAGACGCAAACCATCCATGTTCAGAGGGCCGCAGCCGAAACAGTGACCGTCGAACCTGACTTCCATTCCGGGCACTCTAGACTGAACCGCGCAAGGAGGTTTGCATGCCTGAAACGCTCGAATACCTCTTGGTTGAAGACGCTCCGCCCGCCGCGGTCATCACCCTCAACCGCCCTCAGACGCTCAACGCGCTTTCGACCGCGCTCATGACCGAGCTGACCTCCGCGCTCGAGCGCCAGGCGGCGCGGCCTGAGGTGCGCGCCATCGTTTTGAAGGGCGCGGGGCGGGCTTTTTCGGCCGGCCACGACCTCAAAGAGATGCAGGATCGCTCGCTCGATGAGGAGCGCGATATCTTCGCGGTTTGCAACCGGCTCATGGCGACCATCCAGTCGGTGCCCGTGCCGGTGATCGCTGCCCCGCATGGCATCGCGACCGCGGCCGGCTGCCAGCTCGTCGCCCAGTGTGATCTCGCCATCGCCAGCGACGACTGCCGGTTTGCCACCTCAGGCGTCAAGTACGGGTTGTTCTGCTCTACTCCTGGCGTCGCCGTCGCTCGCAACGTCAGTCGCAAGCACGCGATGGAAATGCTGCTGACTGGGCGGTTCATCGATGCGGCGACGGCGGAGCAATGGGGATTGATCAATCGGGCGGTGCCGCTCGAGTCGTTGGATAAAGAGGTGATGGCGCTCGTCAATCAGCTCGCGCAGCTGAGTCCTTACGCGCTGCGCATCGGCAAGGAGGGGTTTTACAAGCAGGTCGAAGCCACGCAGGACGAGGCTTACCGGCTCATGGCTGAGGCAATCTCTTGCAACGCCGTGGCGCCCGACGGGCAGGAGGGCATCGCGGCCTTTGTTGAGAAGCGTCAGCCTGTTTGGCGGGGCTAAGGAGTTCTTCCACCACCCCCCACCCCGACCCTCCCCCTGCGGGGGAGGGAGAACGTTCTGCCCCGACCCTCCGCCTGCGGGGGAGGGAGAGCGTTCTGCCCCGACCCTCCTCCTGCGGGGGAGGAAGAACGTTCTGCCCCGACCCTCCTCCTGCGGGGGAGGGAGAACGTTCTGCCCCGACCCTCCCCCTGCGGGGCTGGGAGAGCGTTCTGCCCCGACCCTCCTCCTGCGGGGGAGGGAGAGCGTTCTGCCCCGAACCTCCCCCTGCGGGGGACGGAGAACGTTCTGCCCCGACCCTCCGCCTGCGGGGGAGGGAGAGCGTTCTGCCCCGACCCTCCTCCTGCGGGGGAGGGAGAGCGTTCTGCCCCGACCCTCCTCCTGCGGGGGAGGGAGAACGTTCTGCGCGGGAGAGGGGGGACTAGCCTCGGCAGTTCCAGCGGCCTGTTACGTGTTCGGCTCCGACCTTTCCTGTGGTTGCGTTTGTCAGCGTTCCATCGATCGTGCCTGATTGTTGCGTGCGGTCGATGGTGAAGGTGATCTTGTCTCCGTCTTGCGTGAGCCACACCTGTGTTGCGTTGAGGCTGTGCATCTCGACTGTGATCGCGCCTGAGGCATAGGTCCCGGGGCCGCTGAAATTCTGGACCTTGAAAACGACTCCCCAGATCTGGCCGCTCGAATCGAGCGTCCCGTAGAACGTGTCGGCCCAGATGTCTCCCGTGCGGCTCTTTTCTCCCGTGCACGCGCTGAACTGGTCGCCATTGTCCGCGACGATTCCCGTCATCTGGCCCGGCATGTCACCAGCAAAGGTGAGGCCTTCGGTCCACGTGCCCTGCGCGATCACAGGCGAGGGCGAGGCCACCGTCGAAACGGGGGTCGAGCCGCAGGCGGTTGCTAGGACGATGAGGGCGACGATGCCCGCGACGCGGAGCATGTGGTCGAATGGTACCCGTGACGGCCGGCTCGGAACAACTCACCCGGGCCATGCAGCACCTCGAAGCGCTCTTTTTGATCGGCGTGGAAGGCGTGACCGAGGTCTGGCTCGTCCGCCACGCCGACTGCTATTTCGAGATGACGGACAGCTCCGACCCGCCCTTGAGCTCAATCGGCCGCGACCAGGCGGAGCGCCTGGCCAGGCGCATGCAGGGTGTGGAGCATGCGGCCGTCTACTCGAGCCCATACCAGCGAGCGATCGAGACCGCCAAGGCGATCGGCTATGACGTACGGGTCGATGATCGACTCGTGGAGATGGCTCTCGAGGTGAACGACGACGGGTCGCTCGATTTTCGCGAGCTGCCGGCGGACGTGGTGGGCAGGATGACGGCCGCGGTGGACGAGATGATCTCGCGGCACCCGGGCGAGCGCGTGGTCGCGGTGAGCCACGGCGCCGCGATCATGACGTACATCACCAACGTGCTGCACCTCGACCCCGGCCAGCTGCGCATGTACCCCTACTTCACGAGCATCAGCGTCGTGCGGGCATCGGGCGACCGCCGCATGCTGGGCGCGCTGGGCGACGTGGCGCACCTCGAATGAACGAACAGATCCGTCAAGACCTCGAAGCCCAGTGCCGCGATAAGCTCGATCGCCCGCAGCTGCGCGTCATTTCGGTCGAGCCGATCCCCGAGGGTCACTCAGGCTTCACCTACTTCGTGGAGATCGAGGACAAGGACGGGCCCTCGCGCTACGTGCTGCGCCTGCCGCCGCCAGGTGCGCGCATCGCCGGGCCGGCGGACGTCGTGCGCCAGGGCCGCATCATGTCCGCCCTGCATGATGCGGGCCTCCCCACCCCCCACATCCCCCTAATGAATAGCGACCCCGTCCTGGACGGCCGGCCGTTCATCCTCATGGAGGCGGTCGACGGCACGCGCATCGAGAAGGCCGCTACCGAGCACAAGGCGATCGACATTGCTTCGTCGGCCGTTGGCGTCCTCAAGCGTCTCCATGCGCTGCCGCTCGGCCAGACCGGGCTCGGCGATGAGGAATCGGTGGGGTTGCAGTCCGAGATGATGCGCTGGGCCATGCTCATGCAGCGCGCCCCGGAGGAGCTGACGGTGCGAGCCGGCGAGCTCGGCGGCCTGCTCGCCGTGCAGCTGCCGGTGGAGCGCGCGCCCACGCTCGTGCATGGCGACTACCACTACGGAAACATGCTGTTCCGCGGGCCCGAGGTGGTCGCGGTGCTCGACTGGGAGATCGCGCAGCTCGGCCAGCCGCTGCTCGACCTCGGCTGCCTGTGCATCGTCTCCATCCGCCGTCAGTACCAGGGCGCGCCCAACCCTGGCGGCGCGATCGACGTGTCCATCGACGAGCTCTACCGCCTCTATGGCGCCGACGCCGACGAGATGCGCTGGTATGCGGCGATGAGCCTGTACAAGTACGCCTCGATCTTCGGCTACAACCTCATGCTCCACCGCCGCGGCAAGCGCCCCGACCCCATGTACGAAGGGCTGACGACTACCATCACCGGCATGATCGAAGAGGGCATCCAGCTCCTCGATCGGGGGGTTTAGAGATGACCTGGGATTTTTCGACTGAGCCGGAGTTCGAGGCCAAGCTCGAGTGGATGCGGGGCTTCATGCGCGACGAGGTTTATCCGCTCGAGGTGCTCGAGACAGACGAGGCGGGTTTCATGCGCGCCATCCGGCCGCTGCAGGCCGAGGTCAAGCGGCAGAAGCTCTGGGCCACGCACCTTCCGCCCGACCTCGGCGGCCAGGGCTACGGGCAGGTGAAGCTCGGCCTGATGCACGAGATCGAGGGCGCCTCCATGTGGGGCCCGATCGTCTTCGGCAACCAGGCGCCCGACTCGGGCAACTCAGAGGTCCTCGCCCACTTCGGGACCGAAGCGCAGAAGAAGCGGTGGCTGCACCCCCTGCTCGAGGGCCGCATGCGCTCCGCCTTTTCGATGACCGAGCCGAACACCGCGGGCTCAGACCCGACGCTGCTCTCGACCACCGCCGTGCTGGATGGTGACGAGTGGGTGATCAACGGCCACAAGTGGTTTTCGTCCAACGGCATGATCGCGGACTTTTTGATCGCGATGGTCGTGACCGAGCCGGACGCCGGGCCATACCAGCGCGCGTCGATGATCCTCGTGCCCGGTGACACGCCCGGGCTCAAGAAGCTCCGGAACGTCGAGACCATGGGCGGGCATGAACGATTCGGGTACGGCCACGCCGAGATCCTGTACGAGAACGTGCGGGTGCCGGCGGCCAATCTCATCGGGGAGCGCGGGCAGGGATTCCTCATCGCCCAGGCCCGCCTCGGCCCTGGCCGCATCCATCACTGCATGCGCTGGCTCGGCCAGGCTCGCCGCGCCTTCGACATGCTGTGCGAGCGCGCGCTGCAGCGCGAAGCGTTCGGCAAGAAGCTCGCGGGGCACCAGACGGTGCAGAACTGGATCGCCGATTCCGCAGCCGAGATGCAGGCCGCGCGGTTGATGACGCTGCACGCCGCGTGGGTCATCGACACCGATGGCGCGGCGGCGGCGCGCAAGGACATCTCGCTGATCAAGTTCTTCGGCGCCAAGGTGCTGCACGACGTGATCGACCGCGCGATCCAGGTCAACGGGTCGCTCGGCTACTCGTCAGACCTCCCGCTCGAGGAGATGTACCGCCACGCGCGGGCGGCGCGCATCTACGACGGCGCCGACGAGGTGCATCGCGTCTCGGTGGCGCGGCAGATCCTGGGCGGCTACAAGGAGCCGAAGGGGATGTTCCCGACGGACCACATCCCCACGCGCCGCGAGGCGGCACGGCGCAAGTTCGCCTCGCTGCTCGAAGCGGCCGTCGCGGATGCCTGAGGAGGCGCTGCCGGACTACGCGATCCGGAATCGCGCGAGCTGGACCGCGGCCAACGCGCAGTACACGGCGGGCAACGCGCGCGAGCAGTGGGCGAAGGACGTCCATTGGGGTGTGTGGCAGGTGCCTGAGACCGAGGTGCTGGCCCTGCCTGACGTACGCGGCCTGGACGTCATCGAGCTTGGGTGCGGGACCGCCTACGTCGGCGCCTGGCTCAAGAAGCGCGGCGCGAGGCGTGTGGTTGGCGTAGACATCACTCCGGCGCAGCTTGCCACCGCACGGGAGATGAACGCCGAGTTTGGGTTGGGGCTGGAGTTCATCGAGGCCAACGCCGAGAATGTCCCGCTGCCCGACGCCTCCTTTGATTTCGCGATCTCGGAGTACGGCGCGTCGATCTGGTGCGACCCCTACCTGTGGATCCCAGAGGCGGCGCGCCTGCTGCGTCCAGGCAGCGAGCTGCTCTTCATGCGCAACAGCACCATCCAGATCCTGTGCTCGCCGGATGATGAAGTCGTGGGCGAGCGCCTGGTCCGGCCGCAGAAGGGAATGCACCACGTCGATTGGCAGGACGAGGAGGTCGGGCCGTCGACCGATTTCCACATCAGCGCGTCGGAGCAGTTCCGGCTGCTGCGCGACACCGGCTTCGAGCTCGTGGATTTCCGCGAGCTCTACGCACCTGTGGATGCGGTCGACCATCCTTACTACAAGTGGACTCCGGTCGCGTGGGCGAAGCAGTGGCCGGCCGAGGAGATCTGGCGGGCGCGCAAGCGGTAGGTTCGGCCCCACCCGGACGCCGCAAGCGGCGTCCGACCTCCCCGCATGGCGGGGAGGTGAATTGGGTCAGCGCTCGACCCGGCGGCGGGCTAGAACTCCCCGGTAGGTGCTTCCGATCGCGAACGCCAGCAGCATCAAGAACACGTGCGCCGGCGACACGATGAGCATCACGAAGCTCGATCCGTTGGCTGAGACGCTGCCCGCGAACGGACCGAATCCGTTCCAGTACTCGAACGAATAGCTGCCGGCATGCGCCCCGACTGCGGCGACCCCGGCGTGGAAAGCGAGCATCAGAACGATCGCGAGCACCTGGATCGCGGCGTAGGTCGCAACCGCGGCCCACGACCCGGCCTGGAAATCGAACCGTCCGCGGTAGAGCTCGAGGTAGGAATGAGCCAGCGCCTTGATGTCACCAAGCTGCTGGATCGCTTTGTCGATCCCCACGTCCTGCGCGGCTTCGATGAGGTTGGAGCGCAGCTCGGTTCGAATCTGGCGCCGTTTTGCCATGGGCACGCGTCCGTCGAGCACGTAGTCCACGCGCCTGACGACAAGCTCGATGCGAAGCCGGTCTTTCATCGACAGGTCGCGATTCATGGCAATGCCTCCTTGGGCTTGGTGAGGCGGGCCAGGATTCCGCGGTAGGTGCTTCCGATCGCGAAGGCGAGCATCACGATGAGGATGTGCGCGGGCGAGCCGATGAGCACCTCGAATGTGTTGCCATCGGCTCCGACCTTGCCGGCAAATGGACCGAAGCCCGACCCGAAGCCCGACCAGAGCTCGAACGAGTAGCTAGCGCCGTGCGCGCCTCCGGCGGCGACGCCCGCGCGGAATGCCAGGAAGAGTGCAAACCCCAGGAGTTGAATCGCCGCGTATGCGATGAAGGCCCAGAAGGCGCCGGCCCGGGCGTCGAATCGGCTGCGGTAGAGCTCGAGATAGGAATTCGCCAGAGCTTTCAGGTCCCCCAGCTGCCGGACCGCCTGCTCGGCGCCCACGTGCTGGGCAGCTTCAGTCAAGTTGGACCGCAGCTCGTTGAGGATCTGGCGCCGACGTGCCCGCGGCACGCGGCCGTCGAGCTCCCAGTTGATTTTCTTCACGGCGAGCTCGATTCGCATGCGTTCTTTCTTCGTCAGCGCCCCCTCGTTCATGGCAGTGCCTCCTTGGGCTTGGCGGGTACCGGTTTGGACAGCATCGGGTCGAGGGCGCCGACCAGGCTCTGCCAGGCGAGCTCGATGTGCTTCAGCGCCGCGTAGCCCTCGGCGGAGAGGCGGTAGTACTTGCGAGCCGCGCCGCTCGTGGACGCCACGAGCCGTGAGGTGACGTGGCCGTCGCGCTCGAGGCGGCCCAGGGCCGGGTAGACCGAGCCGTCCTGAACCTCGGTGAGGCCCAGCTCGTGCAGCCGGGTGACCAGCTCGTAGCCGTAGGACTCGCGGTCGGCCAGCAGGCGCATGAGCGCCAGGGACAGGACGCCTTTCAGCAGCTGGCTGTCGTGGACCCCGTTCTCGGGCATGGGGTGAATATAGCACGGTAGCTTGTTATGTCAAGTACCTGAGTTAGTTGCGGTCGAGTTGGTTGTGGTTTCTCAGCCTGTCGCAATACATTTTCCGATCGACCGTCCAACGTGAGGGGGAGGTACTTCGACAAATGTCTACTGCCGGCAAGGTGATAACGGAAGGGCAACAGGCGGAGCGTGACGCCCTTGTCGGGCGTTTGTTCAACTCGACCATCGGCGCACTCGAGCTGTTCCACGTCTACCTGGGTGAGCGCCTCGGTCTTTACCGCGCACTCGCCACCTCGGGCCCGCTCACCGCGGCCGGGCTCGCGGCGGCGGCGGGGATCGACCAGCGCAATGCGCGCGAGTGGCTGGAGCAAGAAGCCGTCGCCGGCATCGTGGTCGTCGAGCCCGGGGATGGCGGCGCCGAAGGGCGCCGGTACAGGCTTCCGCCCGGCCATGCGGACGTCCTGGACGACCCCGACAGCGTCAGCTTCATGGGCCCGGTTGGCCGCGCGATGGTGGCGATCGGTTCGGCGATGCCCCTGGTCCTGGAAGCCTTTCGCTCCGGCAAAGGCGTGCCTTACGAGGCGTACGGCGCTGACATGCGAGACGCTATCTCCAGCCTCAACCGGCCTGCGTTCCTGAATCTCCTGGGCAACTATTGGTTTCCCGCGATCACAGACGTGGACAAGCGGCTGCGATCAGAACCGCCAGCGCGTGTGGCGGATGTCGGGTGCGGCACCGGCTGGTCCAGCATCGCGATCGCCGCCGCGTATCCGCTGGTCAAGGTCGATGGCTTCGACCTCGATGCTGCATCGATCGAGGACGCGCGACGCAATGCCAAGACGCGGCCGGTGTCGGACCGGGTGACGTTCGAGGTTCGTGACGCGGCCGACCCTCGCCTGGCCGGTGAATATGACCTGGTCACGGCTTTCGAAACGATCCACGACATGTCCAATCCCGTCGGCGCTCTCAAGGCGATGCGCGCTCTTGCCAGGGACGGCGGAGCGGTCGTGGTGATGGACGAGAAGGCCGCGGAAGAGTTCACCACGCCTGGCGACGAGCTCGAACGCTTCCTCTTTGGCTGGAGCGCAGTCCATTGCCTCCAGGTAGGGATGGCGGAATCGCCATCAGCGGCGACCGGGACGGTGATGCGACCGAGCCGCTTGCGCGAATACGCGCGCGAAGCGGGTTTCAGCGACATCGAGATCCTGCCGGTCGAGAACGACTCGTGGAGGTTTTACCGGCTGATTTAGCCGAGGGAGAGCGGGGCTGTCGTAAGCAGGATCCAGACTGTGATCAGCGTGATCGCCGCCGCTCCGCCGTAGAAGATCGCTTGCGCAGGCAGGCTTTTTGCGGCCGGCACTCCGAAGTCGACCAGCAGGTAGCGCAGGCGGTGTGCGAAGTGGAAGAAGGACAGGGCGACCAGGACCAGGATGTAGAGCTTCACGAGGGGGTTGCCCAGGATCTGGATCCAGGTGTCGTAGTGCTGGTCCACCACCGGCGCGACCTTCAGCGGACCGAGAATTCCCTGCACCAGGATGTGCACCGGGAGCACGAGCGCGGCCAGGCCTCCGCCGTTCGCGAACAGGAACCAGAAGAAAAGGTGCGACAGCGCGGTCTTGTGTCGGGTCGCTTGCACGCTCATCTTGCGAACCCGATCAGCACGGCGCCGATGACGATCGAGGCCACGGCCCACAGGCCGAACATCGTGAGGACGATGACCCGCGGCGGCACCGTCTTGTCCATCACCCTCAGGTGGATGATCACGCCGGCCAGCTTGAGAAACGTGTAGCTGTGATACGTCGCGAAGAGAAAGCAGACGGCGCTGAAAGCCACGAAAGCGGCTGACCTGGGTGGCTGGAAACCCGCGGCCCCGGAACCCGCGCCCTTGATGTCGTACAGCAGCCACAGTAGCCACAGCGCCATCGGCAGCGCGGTGAACTCGCGCACCACATAAAAGAAGTAGCGGCGGTTGCGGGTCCACCAGTTCGCCGGCATGGACCAGCGGTAGCTGCGCGGCTCTGCGCTGGCCATTTGGGCAGGCGCCTTCACTAGTCGCGGTTACCGAACGGAAGCGTGAAGCGCAGCGTCGTGTCGAGCTTGGTCTGCTGGATCGCCTTGGCCGGGTCGACGCCCTTCGGGCAGACGACCGAGCATTCGCCGACGAAGCTGCACTCCCAGACACCCTCGGACTCAGCGATCACCGGGAGCCTCTTGGTCAACCCTTCGTCGCGCGAGTCGAGGTTGTAGCGACGCGCGAGCGCGATCGCAGCCGGTCCGAGAAATTCGTTGTTAAGACCGTAGACGGGGCAGGCCGAGTAACAGAGCATGCAGTTGATGCACTGGCTGAACTGCCTGAACTCGTCGATCTGGGCATTCGTCTGACGATGCTCGCCCGCCCCGAGCGGAATCTCCTGCTTGCGGATGATCCACGGCTGGATCGTCTTGAGCTTGTGCATGAAGTCTTCCATGTCGATCACGAGGTCGCGGATGATCGGGAAGTTGTTGAGCGGCTGGACGGTCACCGGTTTCGGCCAGTAGTCGCGCAGGAATGCGCTGCAGCTGAGCTTGGGCGTGCCGTTCACCATCATCCCGCAGCTGCCACAGATCCCCATGCGGCACGACCAGCGATAGCTCAGGCTGCCGTCGACGTGCGCCTTGATGTAGTTCAGAGCGTCGAGCACGACCATGGAGTCGTCGGCGAAGGGGATGTCATACGACTGCAGGTGCGGCGCCGCATCCTTGTCCGGGTCGAACCGCGTCGCCTTGATGGTGATCGTCTTTTCGGCCATTTCTTGCTTCCCCTAGTACGTGCGTGCCTGTGGCTTGAAGTTCGTGATGCGGACGTCTCGATATTCCAGTCGGGGCCGTGGGTCCTCTGGCCCGCGGCTGAAGGCAATCGTGTGCTTGAGGAACTTCTCGTCATTGCGTTCGGGGAAGTCCCTGCGCGCGTGCGCCCCGCGCGACTCCTCTCTTGCGAGCGCCGACGCGACGATCGTCTGGCTGATCTCGAGCATGAAGTCGAGCTCCAGGGCGGCGGTGAGCTCTGTGTTGAAGGTACGGCTCGAGTCCTCGACCTTGATGCGCTCGAACCGCTCGCGCAGGCCACCGAGCTGGTCTGTCAGCTTTTGAAGGCCTTCCCTGGTTCGGAACACGCCCGCTCCTGCATCCATGTCGCGCTGCATCTCCTCCCGGATCGTGCCGATGCGCTCGTCGCCGCCCGTCTTCTCGATGTAGGCGGACTCGACCCGCCGGGCCTCATCCCAGAGCATGGCGTCGACGGGGTTGGCCGTGACCGGCCTGGCGGAGCTCGCGTACTCCGCGGCCGCCTGGCCGGCCGCGGCGCCGAACACGAGACACTCCGACAGCGAGTTGGAGCCGAGGCGGTTGCCGCCGTTGAGCCCGACGTTGGAGCACTCGCCCGCGGCGTAGAGACCGAGCAGCGGGGTGGCGCCGGAGATGTCCGCGTCGACCCCGCCCATCATGTAGTGCTGCACCGGGCGCACCGGGATGGGGTCGCGAACGATGTCGATGCCGACGAACTCGCGGCCCAGCTCGCGCATGAACGGCAGCTTGCGGTCGATGACCTCCTCGCCGAGATGCCTGACGTCGAGGTTCATGTACTTGCCGTGCGGGCCCTCAAAGCCACGTCCCGCTTCGAACTCGGTGACCATGGCGCGGCTGATGATGTCGCGCGGGCCGAGCTCCATCTTGTTGGGCACGTAATCCTTGAGGAACCTGTCCCCGTTTTTGTTCGTCAGGTAGCCACCCTCTCCGCGAACCGCCTCGGTGATGAGGATGCCAGTGAACGGAAGGCCGGTCGGATGGAACTGGACCATCTCCATGTCCTTCAGGCCGACGCCCGCGCGATAGGCGAGGGCCATCCCGTCGCCGGTGCAGATGTTGCCGTTGGTCGTGAATGCGTAGACGCGGCCCAGCCCGCCGGTGGCGAGGATCACGGCCTTGGCGGTGATCGCATCGAACCGCCCGCTGCGCTGGTCCAGTGCTACCACGCCGATGCAGCGCTCGTCTTCCACGAGGAGCTTGGTCACGAAAACCTCGTCGTGGCGGTGGATCTGCTCGTACTTGAGGGAGGTCTGGAACACCGTGTGGAGCATGTGGAAGCCGGTCTTGTCGGCGGCAAAGCACGTGCGCCACGTCGTCATGCCTCCGAAGGGGCGGGCGGAGATCTTGCCGTCGGGATCACGACTCCAGGGGCAGCCCCAATGCTCCATCTGGATCAGCTCGATCGGCGCCTCCCTGACAAAGGCCTCGACTACGTCCTGGTCGGCCAGGTAGTCGGAGCCCTTGATGGTGTCGTAAGCGTGCGTCTCAAACGAGTCCTCGGGGCGCAGCACGGCCGCGGCCCCCCCTTCGGCTGAAACCGTGTGACTGCGCATCGGGTAAACCTTGGAGACCATCCCCACGCTGATCCGGGGGTTCGCCTCCGCGGCGGCTATCGCTGCCCTGATGCCGGCGAGCCCTCCGCCGATCACCAGGACGTCATAGCTCTCCAATGCCCATCAATGTTATTCGGAGCCGAGAATTGACCTTCATATGGGGTCCCCGCGAACTCACGGCGTAGCCTCAGAGTTCGTGGGGTAAACCAGTGGACGGGATTTTCTGGGCGCCGCCGCCGGAGAGCTACCCGGGTGGGCTGCCGGCACGGACGGACATCCTGGTCATCGGAGGCGGGATTGCGGGGACGAGCCTCATGCACCACCTCGCGAGGCGCCGCTTTTCCGCCGTGCTGGTCGAGTCGCGGCACCTCGCCTTCGGGGCCTCTGGGCGCAACGCCGGATTCGTGCTGGCGGGTGTGGCGGACTGCTACGCGGAGGCGGTGCGCATCCTCGGGCGCTCGAAGGCGCGCGAGGTATGGCAGATCACCGATGAGAACCACGACAGGATGATCGAAGCGACAGCAGGCGTCGACGTGGGTTACCGGCGGCTAGGGAGCGCGACGTTGGCTTCGGGCTCTGAGGAGCGCGCGCGACTGGAGGAGTCGGCCCAGCTGTTGAAGGACGATGGATTCCCGGCGCACTGGGACGGTTTGCGCTTGCTGAACCCGCGCGACGGCGAGGTCGACCCTTCGGCGGTCGTGGGCGCGTTGGCGGGGCGGCTTCGAGCGGGCGCGATTCGCGAGGGCGTCGAGGTCACCGCGATCGAGCCCGCGGGCGAAGAGGTCACGGTGCGCGCGGGTGAGAGCGAGTGCCGGGCGGGCGTCGTGGTGCTGGCGACCAACGGCTACACGTCGCGACTCATGCCGCAGGTGAAGATCCAGCCCACGCGGGCGCAGATGCTCGCGTCCGGGCCGCTGTCGAGGTCAGTGTGCGATGTGCCGACGTACTCGCATTTCGGGTATCGCTACTGGCGGCAGCTGCCGAGCGGCGAGGTGCTCATCGGCGGATGGCGCGACACGTCTTTCGATACGGAGAAGACGTTGGACGACAACACGACGCCTGAGATCCAGGAACACCTCGACCGCAAGCTGGCGGAGATGGATGGGAAGGCCGAGGTGACCAATCGCTGGGCGGGGATCATGGGATTCACGCAGACGGGACTGCCGCTGGTTGGGCCGGTCGAAGGGATGAAGAACGTCTACACGTGCGCGGGGTTCAACGGCCACGGAATGGGCTTCGCGTTCATGAGCGCAAAGCAGCTGGTGGAGATGCTTTAGCGCACCACCCCCCACCCCGACTCTCCCCCTGCGGGGGAGGGAGAATGGGGAGGGAGAATCTAGGGGAGGGATCGCCCTAGGAACTCGAGCCAGTTTTGGCCCATCACTCCTTCGATCTGAGTGCGGTTGAAGTGGGAGCGCAGCCGCGTGCGCAGCCCTTTCAGCTTCGCGAGGTCGTCGAAGGGCGCATAGCGTGAATCGAATCCCCCGTCGAGGTCCGTGCCGATCCCAATGTGCTCGGGCCCTCCCGCGGCGTGGGCGTGATGGACCATGTGTCTCACCACGTCGTCCAATGTCGCCCGGCCCGACCGTCGCAGGTGGTCCTTGTAGAAGCTCACACCTATGATGCCGCCGCGCCGCGCGACTTCCGCGACTGTTTGGTCGGTCACCTGGCGGTCGCCGGGCACCAGCTCGCGGGCGTTGCTGTGCGAGGCCATGATCGGGCCGCGCCACGTCGATAAGGCGTCGGCCACCGCCTGGTCGGCCATGTGACTTAAATCGAGGATCACGCGCTTGCGGCGCATCGCCTTCAAAAGCTGCACGCCGAGCTCGGTCAGCCCACCCGGCGCGCCCGTGCCGCCGCTGTATCTGGTCCCGCCCCAGGCCGGGCCGATGATGCGTACGCCCATCTCGGTCCATGCGCCCAGCTGGGAGGGGTCCTCGATGGGGTCGGCGCCCTCCATCAGAATCACGGCTGCCAGCTGCCCTTTCTTCCAGCCGCCCACGTAAGACTCGAGCTCGGCCTTGTCGCGGATGAACCGGAGGCCGCAGGCCCGGTAGTAGTTGACCTCCGCGACGGCCATGATGTGCGCCTCGTGGGCGTTCTCGTAGACGAATCGGGTGCGCATCGAGCGGCCGGCGCGCGCCGGGGCGGTGTAGAGGGTCGCGAATACCAGCCCGACGCCGTTGGTTATGAGTGAGGAGCGGCTGACCAGGTAGCCCGGCGCGGGCGGCCCGAGAAAGCCTCGGCCTGCTGATACGGCGTTCCAGGCGATGTCGAGGTGGGCGTCGACGATCACCGACCGAGAATAAATGACTCCGGAACCCTGTATAGAGTCATAATGAAGTCATTCACTATGAATAAGGACACTATGAAGCCCGCCGAAGCTCCCAAAATCGCCCGCGAGCTGGCCCGAGACGAGTCCGGACGCCTCTACAGCGCCCGGATGCGCGAGCTGTTCGGCTCGCTCGACGTCGACATGAGCGCGATCGAGGCGATGGGCGCGCTCAAGATGGCCTCGCACGCCCTCTCTCAGCTGCACGAGCGATGGGCCGAGCAGTACGACTTGAGCGAGGGGCGGCTGGGCGTCCTGTTTCGCCTCCATCGGTGCGGTGCGACCCCGCTCGGGGACCTCGCGTCGGACCTGGGTTCAACGCCGCGCAACATCACCGGGCTGGTCGACCACCTCGAGAAGGACGGCCTCGTCGAGCGCGTGCCAGACGCGGACGACCGGCGTTCGGTGCGAGCCAACCTGACCGCGGCCGGCCGGGTGCGGATCGAATCGATCTGGAAGGAAGGCATCGAGAACCAGCACCATCTCGCGGAAGGATTTAGCAAGGAAGACCTGGCGCAGCTGCGACACCTGTGCCTGCAGCTGGTGGAGAACGCCAGGAAGGAGCTTGGGAAATGAGCCAGGTGATGACGCAAACGCCACTGACCCAGGGACTATCCCGGAACCGTTTGATCCTCGCGACCGCCGGCACCATGCTGGCGTTGCTGCTGGCCGCCCTCGACCAGACCATCGTCGGCACCGCGATCCCGCGGATCGTGGCCGACCTCAACGGGCTTGACCGCCTCGCCTGGGTCACGACCGCCTACCTGGTCACATCCACCACCATGACGCCGATCGCCGGCAAGCTCGGCGACCTGTTCGGCCGGAAGCCGTTCCTCCTCGCGGGGATGATCGGGTTCGTGGTCGCGTCCGCGTTCTGCGGGTTGGCCCAAGACATGACCCAGCTGATCGTCGCGCGCGGCATCCAGGGCATCTTCGGTGGCGTGCTGTTCGCGACCGTGTTCACCGTCATCGGCGACCTGTTCGCGCCGGCCCAGAGGGCGCGCGCGCAGGGGCTGTTCGGCGGCGTGTTCGGCCTGGCCTCCATCGTCGGCCCCACCGCGGGTGGCTTCATCACCGACCACTGGAGCTGGAGATGGGTGTTCGAGGTGAACATCCCCGTCGGAATCGTCGCCGTCGCCGTCGTGGCGGCCGGCCTCCCCTACGTCAAGTCCAAGGCCTCGTGGCGCGACATCGACTACTTCGGCGCCGTCACGCTGGCCGCCGGCGTCGTGCCCCTGCTGATCGCACTCACCATCACGCGCGACCACGCGTGGACCTCGTTCCCGGTCGTGAGCCTGCTGGCGCTGGCAGCCGTGATGCTGGCTGCCTTCGTGTTCGTCGAGTCGCGGGTCGGGCAGCCGATCGTCCCGCTTCAGCTGTTCAAGAACTCGACCTTCTCGGTCAGCATGCTGGTCGGATTCCTGACCGCGTTCGGCATGTTCGGCTCGATCCTGTTCACGCCCCTCGTGTTCCAGGGCGTGCTCGGTATCAGCGCCACCAACTCCGGAGCCCTGATCACCCCGATGATGTTCGGCCTGATCGGCGCGAGCACGCTGACTGGTTTCGTGATGCGGCGCATCAGGTACTACCGGTTCCTCGGCACGATCGGCGTGGCCGTGATGATCTTCGGAATGTGGCTGCTCTCGCAGATCACGCCCGTCTCGGCTGAGTGGAACGTCGTCGCCGACCTGATCGTGGTCGGGCTCGGCATCGGTACCACGTTCCCGCTGTACCTCACCGCGGTGCAGGTCGCGCTGCCGCGCCAATACCTGGGCGTCGCCTCGAGCCAGATCCAGTTCTGGCGGAACCTCGGCGGCACCGTGGGCAGCGCCATCCTCGGCGCCGTGCTGGCCAACCGCCTCCCCTCCTACCTGACAACGCGAGTCGCCGCGCTCAACCTGCCGACGCAGGTGACCAACAGCCTGCCCAAGGGCGGCAGCGCGAACTCGATCCTCGACCCCGCGCTGCTCGCCAAGCTGCCACCCGCGTTCGTCCACGCCATCCGCCTGGCCCTTTCGGACACCCTGCACGACATCTACTTCTTCGCCGGGGCCATCCTTGTGATCGCTCTGATCTCGACGGTGTTCCTCAAAGAGGTGCCTTTGAGCGGGGACAAGGCCGAAAAGGGCTACGACGAAACGCCGGTGATCGTGGACGAGGACGAGCGGGAGGCGGCCCCGGTCACCGCCTAGCTTCGGAAGCCCCTTCTCCAAACTCGGTTCTGGCGCATTACAATCGCCACCGAAACGCTGGAGGGGTAGACCGGCCTTTTCCGTCCGGGCCTCAAGCGAGATCACATGGGGAGGCCAGACGGTGAGTTTCGTGGATCGGACCTTGACGTGTCGCGACTGCGGGCGGGAATTTCTGTTCACGGCTGGGGAGCAGGAGTTCTATCAATCACGCGGGCTCCAGAACGAGCCGAGGCGCTGTCCGGAATGCCGGGCAGCCCGCAGGACGTCTGAGGGCAACGGTCGGTCGCGGGTCATGCACGACGTGATCTGCTCGAACTGTGGCAAGCAGACACAGGTGCCTTTCGTGCCGACGGGCGCGAGGCCTGTTTATTGTCTTGATTGCTTTCAGACGGCGGGTCGCCGCTAGGGACGACCCTCCAGGTAGGAAGGGGAGGGAATCGCTTCGGTTCCCTCTTTTTTATGCGGTGACGATCACCGCCATCTGCTCGAAGGTCGCGTAGGCCGCCTCGAACTGCGCTTTCGAGTGCCAGTGCTGGCCGAACCACGGATCGTTGATCAGGACGGCATCAGGCCGGACGCCGATCACCGTGACGGCATGTTCCGTGAGGGTGTACGAAACGGTGGCCCCGTCGTAGGCGGTGTACTGCTTCAGGCCCACAGTGCGGTAGGTGTTGCTGATCCAGGCCACGACCGGCTGGCCGTCCAGCACCGCGTCGTAGACCTGTGACGGGGCGATTGGCGAGCCGTACAGGCCGCCTCCGGCGGCGACCACGTTGGCGCCGGCAAGCAGGGCCGCGAACGCGACCGGCCGGTCATACACGCCGTACCCGGTGTAGCGCTCGATGTGCCCGTCCGGGTTGCCGACGAAGCCTTGCTCCGGATCACCCCAGTTCGCGAGGTGGCCGTTGGCATCGAACCTGGCCGGGCTCGGATCCCTGGTCATGTAGCTGATCAGGGTCATCTCGTCCACGTTGATGCCCTCGTAAGCAAGCGCCATCTTCAGCGCGGCTGCCTCGCAGGTGAGGTTGTGCTCCTGGTAGTGGATCTTGATGTCGAGCACACGCTCGGTCGGACGAGGCGAAGGGGATGGCTGCGGGATCGGACTTGCCTGGGGCGAGGCGGTGGCTGGACTCGGGCTGGGCGGAGCGGCAGCACGCGCGGCACCGGGTACGCAGCTTGCGAGCAGCAGGGCAACAACCACCAACCCGACCGCCGTGCGATTGGCCATCAACCAGATAAACGCGCGGACGCGCCGGTCGGCTACGCCAGGGCGATTGGGCGGACGGGCGAGCCTGTGGCGCCGCGCATCTTCAGCGGCAGGCAGACGAAGGCGAACTCGTGGACCTTGGCGGCCGCGAGCTCCTCGAGGTTCAGGTTCTCGATGATCGGGATGCCCGCGCGGACGAGCAGCAGGATGTGGCCCGGCAGCGTCACGCCGAGCTCGGGATCCTTGGGGCCCATGACGTCCCAGGCCATGTTGTCGGCACCCACCGCGCCGACCTTCTTGTCGATGAGCCAGCTCGACCCGGCGGCGCTGACTCCCGCGGCGCGCAGGTATTCGGCCGGTTCCGACCACAGCGCCCCATAGCCAGTGCGCACGAGCACGACGTCGCCCTCACGGATTTCGACGTGGGCGGCCTTGGCGGCGCGCTCCAGCTCGTCGACCGTGATCGCGTGCTCGGGATCAAGGCGCTTGGCCCCCGCCACGTCGAGCAGCACCCCGCGCGTCACCAGCGGCGCCATCGTGTCGATGCCCAGCACGCGAAATCCGACGGAGGTCTGGACTCCCTCATCGACATGCACGCCGCCGTGCAGGGTGAGGTTCTCCGCCTGGTGCGCCAGCGCGTCGATGTGAGTACCCGAATGCTCCGGCATGACGACGATGCCGGAGGCTCCCGTCCGCGCCTCACCCGCGCCGCGCGCATGGTGGCGGTGCAGGAAGTAATTGAATCCGGGCAGGTGGGCCGGGTGCGAAGGCGCGCGAGCGGAGCCTAGAGCCTCGAGGAGTTCCGGCACTACTCGCGATAGCGGTAGACGATGCGGCCGCGCGTCAGGTCGTAAGGCGACAGCTCGACGCGGATGCGATCGCCCGGCGTGATGCGGATGAAGTAGCGGCGCATGCGGCCGGCGGCATAAGCGATGAGCTTGTGGCCGCCTTCGAGCTCGACCTCGAACATCGCGTTGGGCAGCGCCTGCGCAACGACCGCGTCCATGACGACAGCCTGCTCTTTCTGGCCGCCATCGTCCTTCTCAGGCTTGGCCGCCTTCGGCGGGCGCCGCGGACCCCTGCGTTGACTCTTGAACTTCCCCAAGACTCGTGAAGTCTAGTGGGGCCGGGTCGTGGAGGCGAGGCGCGCCTCGATGGCGGCCACGACCTCGGGTTTCACGATGTCGACCGCCGCGAGGCGGTGAAGCGTCTCCACCCAGCGAGGATTCTTTCGCGCGGCCTCCGCGATCAAGGCGCACCCGCCGTCGAGGTCGCCCGCGCCGGCCATGGTGACGCCGGTCATGACACGAAGCTCGGTCATCTCCGGCGCGATGGCCAGCGCTTCGTGCAGCTTGGCGATCGCGCCCTTGATGTCGCCACTCTCCTCCAGGGCGTCGGCGTCCCCGGCCGTCATGTATGCGCGTTTGATGCGGAGCAGGCGGCGAAGCTCCGGCAGCGGCTCAGCGGCGTCCTCGACGCGAAGGTCGATGATCCGGTCGTTCCAGGGGCGGCCGGTGCCGCTCGCGGCCACCACCACCATCGCCGCCGACTGCTTGCCGCGGATGTCGCCGCCCTCGGCCTCGGCGGCTTCGAGAGCAGCCATCATGCGCTCCGCGAGCGGGGCGTCGGTCGACGTGAACGCCCTGGCCATGGCATCCCAGACAGTGTCTTTTTCCATGAGGTTCGCCTGGCAGCTGAAACCATCGCCGAGCGTGTGGCCGGCGGCCGGGATGCACTTGGCGCCGGTGTGCGCGGCGACGTGGCCCGCGGCGTCAACGATGGCGCACTGGCGCACTTGGGCCTGCGGGTCCCCGGCTGTCAGTGCCGCGAGCGCCTGCTCGGCCGTGTATCCAGCCTGCAGCAGCTCGAGCCCGAGCTTGCCGTAGCTGAGGTTGACGCGGGATTGAGTTGCGACCGCGCCCACTCCGGCCAGGGCCCATGGCACGGCCGGGCTGACCTGGAAGTAGTGGGACTGCACGGCGACTCCGAACTCACCGGTCTTCTTGTCGCGGGCAACAATGGAGTAAGTCACGGGGCCTTATCGTAAGTCGCGATGGCCTACTACCTGAAACCCGATTGGTTCAACAAGAACGTTTTCAATCCAGCCGTCGCGCTGATGACGCGGATCGGGATCAGCGTCTGGGGCTCGCGCATCCTGCGGGTGCGGGGTCGCAAGTCGGGGGAATGGCGAAGCAATCCTGTCAACCTGCTGACCTTTGAAGGCAAGCAGTATCTCGTCTCGCCGCGAGGGCATACGCAGTGGGTTCGCAACATCCGCGTGACCGGCGGAGGCGAGCTGGTGCTCGGCAGCAAGGTGCAGGCCTTCACGGCGGTGGAGATTCCTGACGATGAAAAGGCGCCGATCGTGCGCGCTTACTTGAAGCGATTCAGCTTTGAGGTCGGGATGTTTTTCAAAGGTGTCAAGGCGGACTCGCCAGACGAAGATCTAAGCCGGATCGCTCCGGACCATCCCGTTTTTCGGCTCGGCTAATCCTCGTAGCGAAGCACGCGCGGCTTCGACGCGTTCCAGCGCTCGATCCACGAACCCTGGAGCTCAGGCTGGCGTAGCTCGGTCGCGAGCGCGCGAACGGCCTTCTCGACTCTCACGGTGAACTCTCGCGAACCCTCCTTGGGCTCGAGCGACATCGGCTTTCCGATCCGGACTCGCACCGGGCCCGGCAAGGGCAGCTTCTGACCTTTCGGCATGATCTGGTACGCGCCGCGGATGTGCATCGGGACGACCGGCGTGCCGGTTTCTCGGGCGAGATGCCCGACCCCCGGCTTGAACTCCTGGATCCGGCCGTCCGGCGACCGGCTGCCCTCGGGAAACAGGACCAGGTTCCATCCTGATTTGAGCAGCTGGCTGGAGCTGTGCAGCTGGGCCTGGGCGCCGCCCGTCCGCGAGAACGGGAAGGTGTTGAGGAAGAGGCTCACGATGTTGCCGAGCAGCGGGCGCTTGAACCAGTAGTCGGCGGCGGCGGCCACCACGGTCCGGTCGCGCGCGCGATCCGTGAGCGCGTGAAGGATCAGCGAGGTGTCGGCGTGGCTCGAGTGGTTGGCGGCGAAGATGACAGGCCGCTCCAGCTCGCGGACCCATTCCCGACCCTCGACCTTAGGGTGGGCCATCGCCTCGGTGAAAGGCAGCAGAAGGCCGCGCTGGATCAGGTAGCGGATGGAACGTACCGGCTCCTGGCGCGCCCAACCGAGGTCGCTTGCGGGCGCCGGCACGACCGCGCCCTGCTCGGGCCAGGTGTGCGGGCGCGGCGTGTCCCAGTGCCACGCCCGGCGCACACGCGTCACGTCATGCGCAATGCCGCCGATGGTGCGGGCCAGCCCGCTCAGTCCACCCTCACCCGAGTACCACGGCACGGTCAGATCATTCTCTGGTTGACATTCTCGGCCGCGCCCTGTGCTTCGAACGCGGGCAGGTCGTAGGCGATGAAAAACGAATCAAATGCCCTGTTCTGCCAGAACGCGAAATAGTAGGTCGAGCCGACCGCCGAGGCGGTGCCGATCACCGATTGCGGCCCGAGGCCCGTATCGGTTCCGGTGGTGATGACGCCGCCCACCAGCTTGATGAAAGTGATGTCCCTGGGCCCGAAGCCGAGCAGCGTGGAGGCGAGTCGATAGTTTCGGGCTGAGGCAGAAGTGTCTTTGAACTTGACGACCAACCCGGCCATCAGCCCGCCATGCGGCGCGCCATTGCCCGTCGCCGAGAACACCTGGCAGTCAGCGGCCGTGCGGCCGTACACAGCGAAATAAGCCTCCGTCGCGCCCTGGGTCTTCCATTGCTGCCATTCGGTGGCGTTCTGGTCGTACAAGAACTTGTCGATGGACTTTTCCTTGGTGAGCACCGTCTGCATGTCTCCGCCTGCGTCGCACCTGTGCAGACCGGCAACGTCACCCGGCTGGAGCGCGATGCTCTGGGCCGATGCGGGCTTCGCATGAGCCGCCGGCGCGCATCCCGCCAGTGCCAACACCGCCACCAGACCTACGAGGATGCGTGCCATCTACTCAGTGCAACGCGCGCCTTCTGCTCATTCGACATCCGCGAGCATGATCGGCGGCATGCGCATGTGAGTGATGCTCGGGTGGCTTCCGACTGTCTGCTCCGCCATCTCGAAGGCATCCTCGAGAGTGGTCGCGGCCTTGAACCCGAGCCGGTGCACGACATCCCTCTCCCCACCGACGATGATGATTTCGCCGGCGTGGTCGATCCCGTGCGCTGCCCAGATCCACGCGTAGTGAGGGTGGATGCCGTGGTAGGCGTGTGACTTGCGGTAGAGCTGCCGGAACCACGGGTCTTCCGCGAACCGCTGCTCGTACTTTTTCTCGATCTCGAATGGGTCGCGCGTGTCGGCTAGCACCTCGTCGTAGTAGTCGATATAGCTCGGGTGTTGCACCGCGTCGAACTCATAGCGGCACGGGTGCGTGAGGATGAGCACTCCACCCTTCCTGAGCACCGGCTTGCCGCGATAGAAGTTGAACATGTAGCCGACGCCCATGCAGGCCACGAGCAGGGGATTCATGGGAGCGTTCACGTTGTAAGGTCCGAGGTACGGCACGCCCATCGTGACGATGTCTGTCTGGCCCTCGACGCGCACGCTGAGCTGGTTGCGCACCGCCTCCATAGTCTTGTCGTGCACCGCGTCCACCTGGCCCGCCTGCACGCTCGTCATTCCATATGGGGCGCGCATCGCATGAAAGACGCTGCGCTTGAACGCTGGTGGCGCGAGGTCGGTCATCTGCTTCATCGCGAGAAACATCGCCTGGTCCTGGCCCGACCAATCCGTCTCGCGCTTCTGCATGAAGTTTGCGATCGCGGGAAACGCGTGGTTGTTGACGGTCGTCTCAATGTGGAAGACGCGCACCGTGTCCTCGATCAGCTGCCCCTGCCGGATGCAGGAGTGATGCAGCGCGGAGTCCGGCGGGTTCATGTACGAGCGTGACGCGAGCAGCGTCTTGACGTTGTGATGGGCCCGGATGCCGCGGTAAGACGCCAGGCCTGTGGACATCGATTTGTGCCCGCCGTCCATCGGGACCAGGGTCAGGTTTACATACACGACCAGGTCGGATTCGGCAGCCCGCTTGTGCAGCGTGACCTCCTCCCCCTCGGCGGTTTTTCCGATGTACACGTTCAGCTCGGGATCCTCGCCGTCGTGCTGGTACAGGCGGTCCGGCCAGAATGTGCTGAAAATTCGCTCTCCGACGATGTGGCGGATCTCGTCCTCGGTCATGCGGCGGTGCAGTCCGAGCGCCGCGATCAGGTGGATGTCCTCGACGCCCGCCTCGGCGGCCATGTCGATGACCTCCTCCATCACCAGCTGCCGCACGTCGGGCGCGGCCATCGGCGGCAGTGGGAGAGACAGGTCGTCGAAGGCGATCGTCAGCTTCATCCCGCTGCGCAGCAGCGACTTCAGCGGGTCGTCATCGAGCGGCTTGGCGAGCGCGCGCTTGATCGCACGCTCGGGATGCGCGATCGCGTCGAGTGGATCCGGCGGGTAGACGATCCGCGCGCCGAGCGGCAGCTTCTCGAGCCGCACCCCCTCTCCGTAGTGAAAGAGCACTGGTGGAGTGTTCCGATCGACTTCGATAACGGCGCCGGGGCGAGACATCTAGATTTTCAATCCTCGCAGATCGAATGCGACCTTCACGGCGCCGAGCTTGCCGGCGCTCATCGCATAAGCGATCGCGTCGCGATACTCGCCAAGGCCGAACAATGGCCCGGTCAGCGTCTCCAGGTGCACCTCAGGGGCCGCCTCCAGCGCCAGCTCAAACGTGCGCTTTCCCTTCTTCTTGGGCTCTGCGCCATAGGCGTACGCGCCCATCACGGTCAGCTCTCGCTGCCAGATCGGCGCCCAGTCGACCTTCTCTTCGCCTGGCATCCCGACCACCACCACGGTCCCGCCCGCGCGCGTGAACCGCACTGCCTCGTTGAGGCTGTCGGCGCGTCCGACGCACTCGAAGGTGATGTCGGCGCCACCAAGCAGAAGCGAACGATTCATTCCGTCGAGCCGCCGCGCGCCGGTGGCGAACCGGACTCGCTGAAAGACCTCAGAAGGCGAGATGACCTGGTCCGCGCCCAGCTTCAGCGCAAGATCGCGCTGCGTCGGGTGCTTCGCGATCGCGATGAGGCGACGTGGAGGCGTGAACCGCTTGATCGCCGCCACCGTGAGCAGCCCGATCGTGCCCGCACCGGTCACCACGACAATGTCGTTTTTTCCCGCGCCTCCGCGCAAAGCCGCATGCACGCAGCAGGCGAACGGCTCGATGAGCACCGCCGCTTCGTCCGACAGGCTTTCGGGCACCGCGTGCAGCTGCGAAGGATGCGCCACCAGCACCTCGCCCCATCCCCCACCTGTGTCGGCGCAGTACCCC
>Ga0209118_1000413_pt1 | contig 23853 bp, 18 predicted proteins | sample BlaSpr_A8_Ref_M1_FD_187988 | JGI IMG/M metagenome (GOLD analysis project Ga0209118, IMG submission 187988) | Forest soil microbial communities from Thunder Bay, Ontario, Canada - Black Spruce, Ontario site 2_A8_Ref_M1 (SPAdes) (version 2) | ecosystem: Environmental > Terrestrial > Soil > Boreal...
GCGGGCGGCGACCGGCGGGCCGCTTCGCGCCACCTACGCCCTGTCGCCGGTCGCCGTCCTCGGACGCTTGTCCGCGGCCGTCGCCAGGACCCTCCCTCCTCCCCCTCCGGCTACGGTGCTCTTCGGCCGCCGTTCCCTCGAACAGGTCATTGGAAGTAGCCGCTGATGTCGAGGATGAACTGCACAGTGCCGGCTGACTCACAGCGCACCTTGAGTGTGCCCAGACCATCGCGGCTGAGGGACATGACCGCGTTGTTGGTGACCGTCTCGCCCAAGGCGTAGTTGATGTTGCTGGTTGCAGGCAGCGCCTGGTCGCCGGGGTAAAGGCGCAGCAAACCCGGCGCCGTGCCGCCGGTGACGGTGAGATTGAGCGACACGGCCTGAGCGGCGAGCGGCACGCCGCAGACGCCGGTGAGGGCGAACAGGCGATCGCCGGCCGGCTGCAGGGGCGGGCCGCCGAGCGGTGCGGCGGGCCCGCGGGTATCGATCAGCCGGCAAGGTGTCAGGGTGTAGTACCGCAGCGCGGCCGGCGGGCTGGGCGGGCCGGCCTGGCAGGCGTTGGTGACGCTCACCGAATCGACGTACCAGCCCACCAAGCTATACGAGGAATCATCGCCCTCGTGCCAGCGCAGCTGCAGGTTCTGGCCGGCGAAGCTGGAAAGGTCGGCGACCACGCGGGTCATGGCGCCGATCGTGCCCCCGCACCAGGCGGGCAAGGCGCCGATCGGGTTGCCGAAGAAGGTTTCCGCCGTGCCGGTGAAGCCGCCGCTGAGAAAAGCGGCGGCGGGGAAGGCCGACCAGGTGCTCCCGCCGTTGGTCGAGGTCTCGAGGGTGCCGCCGTCATAGCAGAAGCTGGTGGCCCCTTCGAAGGCGTAGGTATGCCAGAAGCTCAGCGTCATCCCCGCCTGCACCGCGATGGGGGGACTGACCAGGACCCGGTCGGAGATGAAAGGCCTGTCGACCGAGAACCACGAATGGGTCGGACTCTGCCACTGGTCGGTCGAGAGGGTCCAATCGTAGGGACCCGACTGGGCGGCATGGCTCCATCCCGGGTTGTCGAACCCGAGTCCCGAGAACGCGCCTTCGAAGGTGTCGGAGAAGGCAATCGGTCCCGTCGGCATGGCGCTCGCGAGCACCGTGTTGCCGTCCTCGGCCCCATTGCCGACGTCCACCGCGCGCACGATGTAGTAATACGTCGTACTGCCGTTGACGCCCGCGCTGTCGGCGTAGCTCGTGCCGCTGACACCGGTCGCCACCCGGTCGCCCGCATAGGGCACGAACGCGGGGTTGCTGGAACGGTAGACGTTGTAGGTGACCGGTCCGCCGCAGTACGGGATGGCCGCAGCCCAGGAGACGTCGAGCGTGCAGCTGCTCGCGGCGGCATTCGTCACCGCCGCGACGCCGGCGAAAGCGGGCGGCAGCGTGCACACCCCGGTGGCCGTCGCCTGCACGCAGGCCGAGGGGGCCGATTCGCAATTGCCCGTGGCGTCAAGGCCGGTGACCTGGTAGGCGTAGGTCACCGTGCCCGAGACCGGGTTGTCGGTGAAGGGGCTGCCCGCCAGCGCCGTGCCGGCCGGCGTGAAGGGGCCATGGGAGCTACAGGTGCCGAGCGCATGATAGACGTTGAAGCGCGAGGAAGCCGGCGAGCCGTTGCCCCAGGTGACCTGGATCTGGTTGGGGTTGGTCGCGGTGGCGGTGCCGATCGCCGGCGCGCCCGTCGCCGTGCAGGCGGGGTCCTGGATGCCCGCGGTCCAGATCTCCTCGGAACCGTTGACGTTGCGGCGATCGGTCCAGCTGGGAAAGAACAGGCCGGCATAGCCGGAGAGGCCGATGTAATCGCCGTACTGGTTGCCGAAGTCGGCGGTGCCGGTGGTCTCGTTGGTCTGCGCGGTGGTGATCTTGATGGGGCTTCGCCAGGTCTGGCCACCGTCGAACGAGGACTGATACCAGACGTCGGTCTTGAAACGTCCGGGATCGCCAACCGTGTCGTAATAGACCACGCCGAGAGCGCCGCTGACCGGGTCGACGTTCAGCCAGGGGAAGAACTGATCGTTGAGCGAGGGCTGGTTGTTGATCATCAGCGGCGCCGACCACGTCGCGCCGCCGTCGCTCGATCTGGTGAACCAGATCCGCGTCTTGCAGTTCGAGGACGGGTTGTTGCCCGGCTCGTCGCTCGGCAAGATGCAGCCCGGCGCTCCCGAGAGGTCGTTCCAGGTCACGTAGACGTTGTCGTGAGCGAAGTCCCGGTGGGTGGCAGTGCTGGCGTAGATCAGCGCCCGCCGGGAGGCGTCGGCCGGAATGCCGATGTCGAAGCTGCCGAAGGTGCTCGCCACCTTGACCGGCACGCTGTAGGAGCCCCCGCCGTTCGTCGAGCGAACGGTCCAGATCGACCGGCTGCCGGTGTCGGGCCAGGTGCCGAAGACCACCCCGGCGCTGTTGGTCTTGACGTCACCGCCGATGCCGGTGCCGGTGGTCTCGGCGCCGCTCACCTGGACTGGCGTTTGCCAGCTGCCGCCCGCGCGGCGGCCGATGAAGACCGGCGCGCCGTTGTGCCAGATCACGTAGAGGTTGTCCTTGTAGGGCGAGGTGCTGGAATGGTCTCCCCAGAGAATCTCCTTGTCCGTGAGGGTCTGGCCTCCCGACAGGGTGGTGTCGAGCGTCCAGGTGGCGCCGTGGTCGCTCGACTTGTAGGCGCGCAGCTTCAGGCTGTAGGCGTTGAGGTCGACGCCGATCGTTACCGACCAGGCGGTACCGTCGGAGGTCCAGTCCACTGTGGGGTCGGACTGGAAGGAATCGCTGGGGTACAGCGACAAGGTCGTCTGGCCCCAGCTGACGCCGCCGTCGGTCGAGGAGTACTCCGCCTGGGCGCCGTTGCCGCCGATGTTGTTCGAGGAGGCGATGATCTTGCTCGCGTCCCAGGGGTCGACGCTGATGCTCGACTCGCTGCGCGGATCGAGCTGCGCACCGGAGATGCGCTCGTCGGCGCCGCTGGTGGCGCTCTTCCCCTCCACGACCGCCGCCGGCGCTCCCGGGCGCCGGCCCGGCTTGCCCGGCACCAGGTCCTGGTGAGTGATCATCCATTCGTGGGCTTCACGCAGCACCAGCGGATAGCCGCCGGTCGGATCGCCGGCAATGACCTTGGCTTGGGGACGGCTCTTGCGCCACAGCACACGCAGCCAGGGAGGAAGCGGGATGTGGTCGTTCTGCTCGGCGGTGCGCAGCAGCGCGAAGTCCTGGTTGGCGGCGATCAGCCGGGCGAGAGCGCTGCCCGGATCCACCCGGTCCTTGGACAGCTGCTTGTCGAGCGAAGGCCAGTCCGCCCACGCGGCTGCAGGAACGAAGACGGCGGCAAGCAGTGCCAAGGCAGCCAGTCTGGACACGGTGCCCGGCCTGGCATGTTCGCCCAGCTTTCCCAATTCGGATCGGCTCATCGGTTGGTCTCCACGCTCGTCTCGTATCAGGTGGCTGTGCCGTACATCTGAGGCACGCTGCGCGCACTCAAGCTGACGCCTTGCGCACAGCTTAGGAACTTCAGGAGCGCTTTCTTCTACTGCTCAACCGATCATAATACACTACAGGATAGCCCAAAGGCAAGTATCGCCGGTTGGACCGATTGGGCGATTGCCCCTGGGGGAGACCCAGGTCAGGTTCCGGGCGTAGGGGTGCGCCCGGACCAGCCGGCTAAGGGCGTCGCGGAATAAACCTGCCACCGGGCGGTCTAAGGGTGCGGAGGCGGGTCGTAGGCCCGCGCCGGCACGACCATCGACGACCGCCATGACCGCCCGATGCCCGCTCGACTCCTCAAGGTGGCCTCTTGCGGCCTGTTGGTATGATTGACCGAGGCCGACTGTGACCGCGAGCACGATTCCGTTCCTCTTCTTCCGCTCGACGGAGGCGGCGGCAGCGCGAGAGATGCCACGAAACCTCGAGGAGGACCGGCGCCGAGGCCGCTTCGAGGCGGTGGTGCTGCCGCACCTCGATGCGGCCTACAACCTCGCCCGCTGGCTCACCCGCCACGATCACGACGCCGAGGACGTGGTGCAGACTGCCTGCGTGCGGGCGCTGCGTTTCTTCGACGGCTTCCAGGGCGGCAATGCGCGCAGCTGGCTGCTCACCATCGTGCGCAACACCTTCTACAGCTGGGTGGCGCAGCACCGGGAGCAGGAGCTGGCCCAGCCTTTCGACGAGGAGATCCATACCGTCGAGCAGGCGGTCGGCGATCCCGAGGCGGACCTGCTGCGCCGTGCCGACGCCGAGCTGTTGCGGCAGGGGTTCGCGACGCTGCCGGTGCCTTTCCGGGAGGTGATGGTGCTGCGCGAGATCGAGGGCCTGCCTTACAAGGAGATCGCGGCCATCGCCGAGATCCCGATCGGCACGGTGATGTCGCGCCTGGCGCGCGCCCGCCGCCATCTGCAGCTCTATCTCATCGCCAATGGCGCCGCGGGAGGCCGCTCATGAGTCCCACGAGTTGCACCGGCAACGGTGGCGAACGCGAGCTCCAGATCACCGCCTACCTCGACGGCGAGCTCGACCTGACGGCCGTCCTCGATCTCGAACGCCACCTCGAGGAGTGTCCCCGCTGCGCGGGGTCGCTGGCCGCTCAGCGCGCCATGCAGCAGGCGATCGGCGCCGCCGACCTGCGCTTCCGTCCGACGCTGCCGCAGGCCCGGCGTCTGCGCCAGGCGCTCGGCGCGCCGCAGGCAGAGACCGGGCCGGGGTGGTCGGCATGGCCGGCGTGGTCGCGGCACCCTCAGCTGCGCTCGCTCGCGGCGCTCCTGCTGCTGGCGATCGGGACGGCGGCCGGCTGGAGCGCCGGCCGGCGGTGGCCGCAGGCGGAGAAGGCTGCGGCGCACCCGGGCCGCGCGAGCTCGGCGAACTCGGCGACAGCGGGGACTTCGAGGAACCCGGCGAACGCGGAAACCGCGGCGACCCCGGAAACCCCGGCGATCACCGAGCAGGTGCTGGCGAGCCACGTCCGCGCCCAGCTCGCCGGCCATCCCGAGGACGTCGTCTCGAGCGACCGCCACACCGTCAAGCCCTGGTTCGCCGGGCATCTCGACTATTCGCCGCCGGTCGTCGACCTCGGCGCCGAAGGTTTCCCGCTGCGCGGCGGGCGCCTCGAGTACGTCGGGGGCCGGCCGGTGGCGGCGCTGGTCTACCAGGCTGGCAATCACCTGGTCAGCGTCCTGGTGTGGCCCGCCGGCCAGGATGCCTCGTCAGGCGGCGCGGCCGCCGCCAGCGGCGCCGTGGCGGCGAGCTCGCGCCGGGGCTTCCAGCTGCGGCACTGGTCGCAAGCAGGCATGAGCTGGTGGGCGGTCTCCGACGTCGCCGGGGACCGCCTCGACGAGCTGGTAGGCCGCCTGCGCGCCCAACTCCCGCAGCGATAGCCGCCCCTCTCCCCTTTCCTGAGGCGCTCGATCGCCCGCCCAGGTCTCCTCTTCCCGGGTCCTCTAGCCGCGCCAGGTACCTGTCTGAGTAAACCGTGGCCGAAGGGCAGTGGTCGCAGGGGGGGAGACAGGTCCGTGGGCGGCGGATTCCCCGGAGGCGCGGGAATATCTCGGCAAGACCGGAGTCTAGGGGTGCGAGGACGCAGGCGAGCCCATACCGGGCCGCACCCCGAAGGAGGGCAATCATGGCCGACACCGACACCGATTCCGATACCGCCACCGCGCAAGACAGAATCCTGCACGACCACAACCACGACGGCGTCGACCGCCGGGGCTTCCTGAAGTGCATGGCCTGGGCTGGCACCGGCACCTTCCTGGTGCTCCAGGGCGGAGTCCTGAAGTCCTACGCCCTCGGCAGCACCTCGGAGATCGGCAAGGCCGCCGCCCAGGGGGGCCTGAGCTTCGTCCAGATCAGCGACAGCCACATGGGCTTCAACAAGCCGGCGAATACGGATGTCGCGGCAACCCTGAAGGCCGCGGTCGACAAGATCAACGCGCTGCCGGTGGCGCCCGAGTTCCTGCTGCACACCGGCGACATCAGCCACCTCTCCAAACCCGAACAGTTCGACACCGTCGATCAGATCCTGAAGGGCGCCAGCGCCAAGGACGTGTTCTTCGTGCCGGGCGAGCACGACGTGCTCGACGACGACGGCAAGACCTATCTCGAGCGCTACGGCAAGGGAAGCCAGGGCAAGGGCTGGCGCAGCTTCGACAAGAAAGGCGTGCACTTCATCGGCCTGGTCAACGTGCTCAACCTGAAGCAGGGCGGGCTGGGGTCGCTGGGCGCCGAGCAGCTCGAGTGGCTGGAGGGCGACGTCAAGCACCTGAAGGCGAGCACGCCGATCGTCGTCTTCGCGCACATCCCCCTGTGGACGGTCTATCCGGCCTGGGGCTGGGGCACGGATGACAGCGCCCAGGCGCTGTCCTACCTCAAGAAATTCGGCTCGGTCACCGTGCTCAACGGGCACATTCACCAGGTGATGCAGAAGGTCGAAGGCAACGTCACCTTCCACACCGCCATGTCCACGGCGTTCCCGCAGCCGCAGCCGGGCAAGGCCGAGGGGCCGGGTCCCATGAAGGTGCCGGCCGAGCAGCTGCGCAGCGTGCTGGGCATCACCGATGTGAACTATGTCGGTGGCCAGCACGCCCTGGCCCTCGTCGACTCCACCCTGGCCTGATCCCGGACCGGGACGCCCAGGGACGAAGATCCATCTCTGAGACGTAAGACTCTGCGAAAGGCAAGAAGATGATCGTCCATCGCGCATTGCGCATTCTCGGATTGGCCGGCCTGTTCATCCTTGCGGCAAGCGCCCTGCTGTGGGGAGCGGAAACCCTTGCGGGAGGCGCGCCAGCGCTGGCCGCCAGCTCGCCACAGAAGCCCGCGGCCGGCATCGAAGTCAAGATCGACAACTTCAGCTTTGCGCCGGCGGCGCTCGAAGTGGCTGCCGGAACGACGGTGACCTGGGTGAATCACGACGACATCCCGCACACGGTCGTCAGCACGGACAAGGACAAAGTCTTCAAATCGAAAGTCCTCGACACCGACGAGAAGTACTCCTTCGTGTTCGCCAAGCCAGGCCGCTATCCCTACTTCTGCTCGGTGCACCCGAAGATGACCGGCGAAGTCATCGTGCGGTAGCCGGGGAGGCCGACGTGCATCCCTTCGACATCAGGGCGGCGCTCCTGGCCAAGCACGCGCAACACGTGGTGTTGATCCACTTTCCCATCGCGTTGCTGCTGATCGGCGTGGCCTTCGACGCGGCGTCACACTGGACGAAGCGCCAGGCGCTCGCCGCCGCGGCGTACTACAACTTGACGGTGGCGGCGGCCTTCGCCGTGCCGGTCGTGGTGACCGGCCTCCTCGCCTGGCAGTTCCAGCTCGAGGGACAGAAGCTGAAAGGCGTCCTCCTGCTGCACCTGGTGCTCGGCGCGGTGTCGGCCGCCATGATCTGCCTGGTATGGTGGCTGCATCGCCGTGCACGCGCCGCGCCGCAGCCGGCGTTCCCAGCCTACCGCTGGCCGGTGGAGGTCCTGGCCGTCCTCCTGGTCACGGTGACCGGCCACCTGGGCGCTTTCCTCAGCGGCGTGAATGGCCCGGGCTGATCAAGACCAATCCTCGACGGCAAGACCCTCGATGCGCTCGAACTCCTTCAAGTTGCGGGTGACGAGGGTCGCTCCGTGCCGCAGCGCCGTGCCGGCGATCAGAGTATCGAGAACGCCGATCGGCGTGCCGGCTCGTTCGAGTGCTCTAGAGCGGCGCTGAACTGAGAGGCGGCGACCCGTCACCAGCCCTCAGGTGGTGCCTCTTGCGCTATTCCCTGCGCTCTGGATGAGTTGACAGCTTGCGGGGGATCGCCTAAAATTAGCTAATTCTGTGTAACCGTAGACCCGCGGGGGTCGCTCCCGCCTACGCCTTGGACTTGGGTGCAGGGCGGGCTGAACGTTCTTCCGGGTCAGGGAGGAGAGCTCGTGACGACTTTGCGACGCTGCATCAGCACGCCCGACGCCCCGCCGCCGATCGGCCCCTATTGCCAGGGCAACATTGCTGGACCGTTCGTCTTCACCGCCGAGGTCGGTGGTGACGACCCGCAAACCGGCAAGCCGGTCCCGGGCGGCATCACCAAGCAGACAGAGCAGACGATCAACAACATCCAAGCCATCTTGCGCGCTGGCGGCTGCGATCTCGGCGACGTGGCGAAAGTCACCGTCTACCTTGCCGATCTCGCCGACTTCAAACCCATGAACGAGGTCTACAAGCAGCGCTTCCGAGAACCTTTTCCCGCTCGCGCCATCGTGCAGACGAAACTGCCGAGCGCGGAAGCGAAAGTGGCGATGGACGCGGTGGCGCTGCGGCCCTAGTTCTGAGCCGCTGCCAAACCCGACAAGGCGAGATCCGCCAGGATCGATCGCCGGTCAGACGCAGGCACACTTACGAGGAAGAAGACATGCTGCCCATCGATGACGAGGCCGCCGCCGACGTACCTGCCTACCCGCATATTCCCATTCAGGAGATCCTTCGCCAGATCAAGGACCACGACGCCGGTCCGCGTAAGCACGTGGTCATTCTCGGCGCCGGCATGGCAGGCCTGGTCGCCGCCTATGAGCTGCAAAGACTCGGCCATCATGTCGAGATCCTCGAGGCCAGCTCCCGCGCCGGCGGCCGTGTCTGGACGCATCGCTTCAAGGATGGCAGCTACAACGAGCTGGGCGCCATGCGCGTGCCTGTCACCCACGACTACACTCACTACTACATCGATCAGATGGGCCTCCGGCCGAAGCTGATCCCCTTCATCAACTCCACTGCCCAGAACTTCTGGGACATCCGGGGGATCGTCTGCCGCAAGCCCGACGCGCCGGCCCAGATCTATCCTCACTACAAACTCTCCCCTTACATCCGGCAGCACACCAGCTCCGGCGGCGAGATCTTCGGCTGGTTGCAAGACACCCTGATCAATACGCTGACCGACGCCGAGCGCGTCGCGATGTTCGCGGGACGGGCCGACACTGCCTACTTGCAGTACCTGTCGACCGTGTCGCTGGGCGACTTCCTGAATCAAAACGCGGGAATGGACGCCAAGGACGTGGTCGGCGTCTTCACCAGCCTGGACGTATGGTGGGACAAGGCGCTCAGCATGTTCCTGCGCGACGAGATGGTGGGCACCGGCACCGACCTGACGACTCTCGACGGCGGCCTGGACCAGCTGCCGACCGCGCTCTATGCGGAGGTCACCCCGACGGTACAGCTCAACCTCGAAGTCCTGTCGATCCGGCGCGCCGAGGGCAAGGTGGAGCTCCAGGTCCGCGACGCTCGCGCCGGCGACGGCCGACCCGGCGAGCCCCGACCGAAGAGCTGCGACTACGTGCTGTGCACGATCCCCTTCTCGGTGCTGCGCCGCCTGGATCTGGTGGGCTTCACCAACGCCAAGATGAGCGCCGTGCGAGGCATGACCTATGCCAATGCCACCAAGGTGCTGCTCGACTGCGATCGACGCTTCTGGCAGGCGCCACCCTACAACATCTTCGGCGGCTCCTCGATCTCGGACCGGATCCAGCGCCAGACCTACTACCCGATGAACGATCTGCGGGCCGCCGCCGTCGAACCGGAGGCGCGCCTTGGAGCGTCGCCGCGGCAGCGCCGGCTGGTCCAGCCGGAGCTGCGGCAGCGCCGGCTGGTCGGCATCCACACCACCGCGATCGAGGCGCAGAGCGCTGTCAGCAGCAGCGCACCGCCGGAGTCCAGCGAGGCTCCGGGAGCGCTGACCGGAGCCTACGTCTGGGACCAGGACGCGCGTCGGCTCGGCGTCCTGAGCCCCGACGCAGCGGCGGGCGTGGTCGTCGAGAACCTCAGGCGCATCCATCCCGAGATCGACCGCCACGTCGTGGACTACGCCCTGATGGATTGGGAGACCCATCGCTGGCATGCCGGCGCCTTCGCCTTCCTCAGGCCGGGCGAGATCGAGCAGTACTTCGGCACGGCCATACGCCCCGAGGGCCGGGTGTTTTTCGCCGGCGAGCACTGCTCGACCGATCAGGGCTGGATCCAGGGCGCCCTGATCGCCTCGCTACGGGCGGTCGACGAGATCGTCTCGGCGGGCTGACCGCCGGGCAGAGGCGACGGGTCAGCCGGCGCCTCCCAGGTCCACCTCGGATGTGCCGGCGTCGAGGACCGCGACGTCGGCCTCGCCGCCGCAGTGGCGCTTGACGCGGCTGGCGAGGTCGGCGAGGGCTTGCTCGAGGTCGGGGCGGCGGGTCGGCGGAAGGGCCTCGATCACCAGCACCGCCTGGCGGGTGGCGGCGGTCAGCTTGGTGCGGTCCGCCTCCTTCCAGTTCCACCGCCGGCAGACCGCGGAGAGCTCGTCGCGGTAGATGACCTCGCCGGGATGCGGCGAGCGCGGCTCGGCTTCGCCGAGCAGCAGCACCGGCGGCTCGGCGTCGCCGGCCCTGCACAGGACGAGGTCGCCCTGGATGCGCTCGAGGTCCTCGCCGCCGGCGGGCAGGACGCGCTCGAGTGAGACCGCGTTGTAGAGGTCGACCAGCGGGTTGATCGGACGCAGCGCCTCGCCTTTCGCCACGCGGCGCAGCAGGTTCTCGATCGACGACGGGCTCTTCTTCGGGCTGGCGCCGAACGCGCGGTAGGCTTCCCGCCAGCAGGCGATGCGGGGCTCTTCCGCCAGCGCGGCGCCGGCGAAGGCGGCCCGCGCGCCGGCCTCGGTCTGCCGCAGGAGCGCCGCGATCTCGGCGCTCTGGACGGCGTTGTCGCAACCGCGCACCCGCACCACCCCGATCAGCGCCTCGGGGAACAGCGCCAGCACGTCCTGGGCGATCCTCAATCTCATCAGCCGGTCATGGCGCGAACATGGCGCTGATCTCCCGCGGGCTCGCGGCCTCCCGGGCGAACTCGAACGTGCCGTGCTCGCGCATCTCCCGGGCGGCGCGCAGGAAAGCGCCGAGAGCGGCGCGGCAGAGAGCGCTGCCGACGCTGACCCGCTTGACTCCCATGGCGGAAAGCTCCGTCAGGCTCAGTTGCACGCCCTTGAGTCCCATCACGACGTTCACCGGGCGGTCCACGGAGCTGACCACCGCGGCGATCTCGTCCTTGCCAGCCAGACCCGGCGCGTAGAGCACGTCGGCGCCGGCCACTTGATAGGCCTGCAGCCGCCGGATCGTATCTCCCAGGTCGGGCCGGCCGTGCAGGTAGTTCTCCGCGCGTCCGGTGAGAGTGAACGCAAAAGGCAGGGCGCGCGCCGCCGCCGCCGCGGCGCGGACTCTGTCCGCCGCGTGCTCCCGGTCGTAGATCGGCTGGTCCGGGCGCCCGGTCGCGTCTTCGATCGAGCCGCCGACCACTCCCGCGGCCGCCGCGAGCCTGATGGTCTCCGCCGCGATCTCCGGGGAATCGCCGAAACCGTTCTCGAGATCGGCGTTCACCGGCAGGTCGGTGGCCGATGCGATCGCCGACAGGTGTTGCATCATCTGGTAACGCTCGATCGTATTGTCCCGCTGGCCGGCAGAGAAGGCATAACCCATGCTGGTCGTCGCCAGCGCCTCGAAGCCCAGGTGCGCCAGCAGCCGCGCGGTGCCGACGTCCCAGGGATTGGGAATGATGAACGCGCCGTCACGCTCATGGAGCGCACGAAAACCCCGTCCCTTCTCGGCCTGTGTCGGCATCGGCGATCTCCTGCTCAGACCGCTTCGCCGGCTCGGCGGCCGGCGATCTCCCCCCGTTCATCGCGCATTGCCGTCAGGATGGCCGCCGCCGAGAGCTCCGCATCGTCCGCCGTCGTCGACCAGTTGGAGACCGAGATGCGCATGGCGGCCATCCCGTGCCAGGTGGTGCCGCCCAGCCAGCAGACGCCCTGGCGCTGCACCCGGCGGATGACCGCACGGGTCAGCTCGTCGGCGGAGCCGCCGCCGGCCTGGTCGTGGAAGCGCACCAGCACCTGGTTGAGCACAACCTCGTTCAGCACCTCGACCCCCGGCTCGGCGGCCAGGATCTCCGCCATCCGCCGGGCGTGCTCGCAGCAGCGCTCGACCAGCTCGGCGATGCCGCGCCGGCCCAGCGAGCGTAGCGCCGCGTAGACGGCGAAGCCGCGCGCCCGCCGCGAGAACTCCGGCACCCAGTCGAGAGCATCGCGCCCCTCGTGCTGCTGCAGATAGGAGGCGGTGGCGCTCATCGCGGCGCAGTGCGCGCCGGTGTCGGCGACCGCCACGATTCCCGAGTCGTAGGGGACGTTGAGCCACTTGTGGGCGTCAGTCGCCCAGGAGTCGGCCAGCACCGCACCGGCGACGAGGTGGCGCAGGCGGGGGCTGGCCGCCGCCCACAGGCCGAAGGCGCCGTCGACGTGCAGCCAGGCGCGATGCTGGCGCGCCAGCGCGGCGATGTCGGCCAGCGGATCGCAGGCGCCGGTGTTGACGTTGCCCACCTGGGCGCAGATCAGGGCAGGCCCGCCGCTCTCGGCGTCGAGCCGCCGCGCCAGGGCCAGCGGGTCCATCCGGCCCTGCCCGTCGGATTCCACGCGCTCGACCGAGCGCGTCCCCAGCCCGAGCAGCCGCAGCGCGCGGAAGACCGTCACGTGGGCTTCGGAGCCCGCGAGGATGCGCAGCGGCGGCGCCCCTTGGAGACCGCGCTCGCCGACGTCCCAGCCGATGCGCGCCAGCAGCGCGTGGCGGGCGGCGGCGAGAGCGGTGACGTGCGCCATCTGGCAGCCGGTGACGAAGCCGACGCTGGCACCGGCGGGAAGGCCGAGCAGATCGAGGATCCACTCGGCGGCGATCTCTTCAACCACCGCCGCCGCCGGCGAGACGGAATAGAGGCCCGGGTTCTGGTCCCAGGTGCTGGTCAGCCAGTCGGCGCCGAGGGCGGCGGGCAGGCTGCCGCCGATGACGAAACCGAAGTAGCGCGGGCCGGCGCTGCCGATCAGGCCGGGATCGGCGTTGGCCGCGAGGTCGCGCAGCACCGCCGCCGGCTCCTCGCCCGCTTCCCCCAGGGGCGCGCCGAGCCAGGCCCGAAGCTCCGCGAGCGTCGCCTGCTCGCCCACCGGCCGCTGCGGAAGAGTCTCCAGATAGGACAGCGCAAGCTCGCAGGCCAGGCGCAGCGTCGGGGCCGCCGGCGCCTGCTGTCCGGCGTCGAGAGCGGAAGTCGTCGGAAGGTCCATGGTCGGGTTTCGTCCTGGATCGCTGATGCCAGTGCCGATCAGTCCACTTTCGGTCGAGTGCAGTCCGCTTTCGGGGTTCATGGAGGGATTATCTTCGGGCTTGGGCCTCGATTCCAAGATCCACTTTGCTATAATTGGACTGATGCGGGTCATGGCCTTCACCTCCTGCCTCGGCGCGTGGCAAGCGGCTCCGGGGCCGCTCTATCGCCGCCTGGGCGCCGCCATCGCCGCGGCCGTCGCCGCCGGCCGCCTGCCCGCGGGCTCTCGCCTGCCGGCGGAGCGGCCGCTGGCGGCGGCGCTCGCGGTCAGCCGCACCACCGTCATCGGCGCCTACGACGTCCTGCGCGAGGGGGGTTGGATCGAGAGCCGCCGCGGCAGCGGCACACGGGTGCGTGCGTTCCCCGCGGCGCTCCCGGCGGAGGTCGCGGCGCTGGCGGCGGCGGGCGGAGCGACCGCGGCGCCGGCGCCGATGGCGTCGATCGCCGCGGGCGCTGCCCACGACGGACCAGGGGCTGGCGGCGCGGGTGAGCTGACGCGGCCGCTCCGGCGCATGGACTTCTTTCGCGGCCTGGTCGAGGCGAGCAGCTCGCGCATCGATTTCCTGGGCGCCCATCTGCCGGCGGCGCAGCCGTTCCTCGCCGAGGAATGGGCAGCCGCGGCGCCCGACCTCGCGGCGCAACTGGGTCATCACGGCTACCTGGGCCTGGGCCTGCCCGCCCTGCGCCAGGCCATCGCCGGCCACCTGACCGCCGGCGGTCTGCCCACCGCCGTCGAGCAGGTGCTTGTCACTTCCGGCGCCCAGCAGGCGATCGGCCTGGTGGCCGCGCTCTATCTCCAGCCGGGCGATGCGGTGGCGCTCGAGGACCCCAACTACCCGGGTGCCATCGACACCTTCAACTACGCCCGGGCGCGGCTGGTCCCGATCCCGGTGACGGCGGACGGCGCCAACGTCGAGCGCCTGCGCGAGGCGGTCGTCCGCGAAGCGCCGCGGCTGATCTATCTCGTCCCCTCCTTCCACAACCCGACCGGCGCGCTGATGCCGGAGGCGCAACGCCGGGCGGTCGCGGGCCTCGCCGCCGACACCGCCACGCCGGTGGTCGAAGACCTGACTCTCGCCGACCTCGACATCGACGTCGCGCCGCCGCCGCCGATCGCCGCCGCGGTGCCCGGCGCGCCGGTGCTCACCATCGGTTCGCTGAGCAAGCTCGTCTGGGCCGGTCTGCGCATCGGCTGGGTGCGCGCCGAGGCGCCGGTGATCGCGCGCCTGGCGCGCTTCAAGGTGCTGTCGGATCTCGGCAGCTCGCTGCCGGGCCAGATCCTGGCGGCGCGCCTGCTGCACCGCGCCGCGGCGATCCGCGAGGCCCGCCGCCGGGAAGCGCGGGAGCGCCGCCGCGCGCTCGAGCAGGCCCTGGCCGCAGCCCTCCCGGACTGGACCTGGCGCCGCCCGGCGGGAGGCCTCTGCCTGTGGGTGCGCCTGCCCCGCGGCAACGCCGAGGAGCTGGCGCGCCACGCCCTGCGTCACGGCGTCGCCATCGTCTCAGGCCCCACCTGCTCGCCGCGCGACGCCTGGCAGTCCTACCTGCGTCTCCCCTTCAGCCTCGAGCAAGAAGAAATGCGCGAAGGCATCGCCCGCCTCGCCCGCGCCTGGGAGGCCTACGCTCCCGCCTTCCGCCCAAGCCCGGCCCGCGCCGCCCCGGCGCTGGCGGCAGTAGACGTGCTGGTCTAGCGCCGTTCGCCTGGTACGATGGCTCGTTAGGTGATACATCTTCGAGTCCTGGGTTAAAGGCAAGTGACGCAACCGAGAGTGATTGCGCTGGCTGGACCCAATGGAGCGGGCAAGTCCACTACCGGGCGCCCATTGCTGCAGGAAACCCTGGGCGTCACGCAGTTCGTCGATGCCGACTTGATTGCCTCGGGCCTTTCGCTCTTCGAGCCGGAGCGGGCCGCTTTCAGCGCCGGCAAAGTCATGCTCGCGCGAATCAAGGAGCTGGCAGCAAGCAAGGTGACGTTCGCCTTCGAGACTACGCTCGCCGGCCGGTGGTATGCCGCATGGATTCCCGAGCTCGCCAAGGAGGGTTACAGCTTCCATCTCATCTTTCTCTACCTGCCAAGTCCGGAGTTCGCTCTGGAACGGGTCGCAGATCGTGTCCGACGAGGCGGCCATAGAGTGGTGGAAGCAACCGTCCGCAGGCGCTTCCACGCGGGACTGAGGAACTTCTTTTCCCTATACCGGCCCCTTGCCGCCGAGTGGCGCATGTATGATAACTCGGGTGCGCCGCCCCACCTGGTGGCATCAGGTAGGCGGTGTGATGAGGTAACAATCGAAGACGAGGTAACCTGGAATGCGCTACAGCGTAGTTACGGAGGTGATGATGTCCGCTGATAAGGCGCGTGATATTGACGCCCTATTCCGAGAGGGAACACAGATCGACGAGGCAATTGGGAAAGCAGCCATGGAAGCAATCAATGCCCACAAACGCGAGGGTCTGCCGGTACCGATCTGGCAGGATGGAAGGACGGTGCTCGTTCCGGCTGAAGAACTCGAGACGCTCGCGGCCAGCAGGAACCGCAATGCGCATGACGTAGGTGAAGAGACTCCGCCTACCGACTTAGATTGCGCAAATAGGCATTCCGGGATTCCGCGGCATAGACTAAAAGCGCTGCTAGCGGACTTACTGCAGCTCAACGCCATTCTACAAGCTGACGCGCTCAAGAGCTTCACGGCTTTCTCGGATTCGGCGCTGCGTTACTCCAAGAGGCAAGGAAGCGTCGATGACGCGAGCTTCCATGCGAAGAACGCGATTAGCACTCTGCTGGGATACATAGACGGACTCTCGTTCGCCATGCGTCGAGCTGTGGTCGACTTGGGGGAGCAGGCAGGCTTAGCTCTTTCGCCGAAGGTGTATGCCGACCTGGCGGAGAAGCAGTATGACCCTATGACTCAGTCTGTGACCAGCCACGATGCTTTCGTAGGGCCGGAGAGGAGTCTCAGGCTCGCGTGTCAGTACTTCCCTGCCCTCTGCGGAGTGGAGTCTCGGCTCGACACCGGTGGCAAAGATTGGCGCGGCTTCAAGCGCCTCGTCAAGGTTCGTAACGCCTTCACCCACCCTCGTCTCTTCGATGATCTGTCGCCCCTGAACGGCACCGATGCTATCCAGCCGACTCTCAATTGGTTTCTCGTGGTTATCTATACCCTCTTTCAGGAATGCGGTACGCGGGCGGGTTTCTCCTTGCCGACGCCTGCTTTTCCCGTCAGGGAGAGATATCGGGAGAGAATTCACCCTTGGAGAGAAGTCTTCAGCGAAGATGACTATCGGACCATCAAAGAACATCCGAGTCGCTCTCTTGAATATGTCAAGAGGATGCTGGCGAGGGCAGCCGACGACTGCAACCGGGCAATGGCGTTGGTCAGTGAGAGTTCGCCCGTGCTCGGAGAGAGGCATAGCTGGGCGTTCCGCTGTGCGGTCCGCGCGAGGTTCGTGGAGGTTGAAGTTAAGACCTCGGTGGCCGAGTTCTTCTCCCGTGCTGCGGTGGAACGGCGGACAGGAGTCCCGGTGTCTGAAGAGAAGAGATCCGCACCGCGCGTAGGCGACATCGACCAAAAGTTTGTTGAGGCGTTGAACGCGTGGACGGAGAAATTCGGCTATAACCAGAAACTGCAAGCCATGGGACCCGCTTGGGAGGGATTTCGCCGGCTGCGTCTTTATCGCGACCGGCTTGCGCATCCCCGCTCGAGCGGCGATCTTGCGGTGCGGGTGGAACACCTCCAGGACCTCATTGATTTTCTCAGATTCACAGCGCTGTCTTTGGAAGCACTCAAGATAGCTCCAGAGAGATGGGCTGCGAGCGAGACGTGGGTGGCAGACGCCATCACGTCTGGCACTGCGGAGGTGAAGAAGCTCCAAGCGACCGGGGCAGGCGAGGGCGACGGCGACGAAGCGGAAGCGAACGATTGCTGACAGCGGCGACTCCGAAAGGCAGTGCTCGCGTGCTTCCGGCTCCCGACCGCGCAGCTCGCAGGGGACGCTCCTGTTCTCCAGCTGCCGTCCGAGCCGGTAGCCGAAGGCCGGTCGCCGGAATCTGATGGAGGTGCAGGACCACTTCGGCGGCCGACCTGCACGGTTCTACCCCCTTCCCTGGGCGAATGTCCTTCATGCCCCGAGGTGACGGCTGGTGTTGTTCACCGTTGACGCTACTTATTAACTATGGTAGAGTCGCGTAAGTCAGAGCCGCGGAGGAGGCCAGCTCCTTTGTAAGCCGGCAGCGGGCAGACATTTCCCGCCAGCAGTGAGGTCATCCCATTGATTTCACCGGCGGTGTGGCAGACGCTCTTGCCCTCTACCGCTGAGCCGCAGGCCGTTAGCTGGAAAAAAGGAGCGCAAGATGACGGCACAGAAGCTCGAAGACGCCGACGAAGCTCTCGAAATCGCCATCGAAGCCTATGTCTACGCCTATCCGCTCGTACTCATGGACGTCACCCGGCACGTGGCGACCAATGTCGAGACGCCCGGCAGCGGCCGCGCGCCAATCAACCAGTTCGTGCATATGGCGGAATTCCCCGACGCAGAGTTCTCCGACGTCGTCCGGCCGAACGCCGACACGCTCTACTCGATGATGTGGTTCGGTGTGTCGAAAGAGCCGTTGGTCATCACCGTACCCGATTCCGGCGGGCGCTACTACCTGCTCCCGATGCTCGACATGTGGACCGACATCTTCGCGTCGCCCGGCAAGCGGACGACCGGCACGGGGCCGCAGCAGTTTGCCATCGTGGGACCGCAGTGGGCCGGCAAACTGCCGCAGGGCGTGGAACTGCTGCGCTGCCCGACCGGCATGGGTTGGCTGATGGGCCGCACGCAGGCCGACGGCCAGGAGGACTTTGCCAAAGTTCACGAGTTCCAAGCAGGCCTCGCCGCGATCCCGTTGAGCGCCTGGGGCAAGGCCTACACGCCGCCGAAAGGGAAGGTGGATGCTCCCAGCTCCAAGATCCCGCCGTTGGAGCAGGTGAACAAGATGGGCGCAGCGGAGTTCTTCGTTCGGTTTGCCGATTTGATGAAGGAGAATCCCCCGCACGCCAACGACTATCCGATCTTGGCGCGCCTGAAGCGGATCGGGATAGAACCTGGCAATTCGTTTGACCTGGTTAGAGCTCCAATAAGCGTGCAGCGGGCAATGAACACGGCCGTTCCGCTGGCCAGGAAGCGGATCGTCAATGAGCTCGATCGCGCCCCGATGGTCGTCAACCATTGGAGAATGATCGTCCCGCCCGTCGGAACGTACGGGACCGCTTACCTAAACCGGGCCGGCATCGCCTATTTCGGTATCGGGGCCAACGTCAGCGAAGACTCCATCTACCCGACGGCGACGGTTGATGCCGACGATAAGCCGTTCGACTCCTGCAAGAAGTACCTTCTGCACTTCAAGAAAGGCGAGACCCCGCCGGCTAAGGCGTTCTGGTCACTGACGATGTATGACGAGCGGCAATTATTCGCAGAGAACCCGATCAGCCGCTATGCGATCGGCGATCGCGACGAGTTGAGACTCAACGTCGACGATTCCCTGACGCTGTATGTCCAGCGCCAGTCGCCGGGAAAAGACAAGGAATCTAACTGGCTTCCGGCCCCCGAGGCCGGCGCGTTCAGCATGAACTTGCGGTTGTACTGGCCCCGAGTTGAAGCTCTTGATGGGACGTGGCAGGTGCCGCCAGTGGAGCGGAGTGGTTGACAACGCGGGCCGCGGCCAATCAACTGAACGGCAAGCAGCCCTGCGCATCCCCGGCCCCTACCGTACGTCGAGAAATCCGGCGCTCGCGTATTTACCGGCGATGGACTGCGCCGCTCAGTCCCCGTCTACGGCCTTGAGGCCGGCTTTCTTGGCGTAATAGCGGAAGCTGCGGAAGCTCATGCGCAGCAGCTCGGCAGCCTGGGTCTGCACGCCTCCGGCGCGGTCGAGGGCTTGCGACATCAGCTGGGCGCGGATGTCCTCGAGGTGGGCCTCGAGGTCGAGGCCGTCCTCGGGCAGGCTGATCAGGTCGGGATTGGAGTGACGGTGGTTGAGCAGGTTCGCCGGCAGGTCGCGGCTCGAGATGGTCTCGGCATGCGACAGCGCCAGGGCGCGCTCGATCACGTTCTCGAGCTCGCGGACGTTGCCCGGCCAGTCGTAGCTCTCGAGCAGCCGCATCGCCTCCACCGAGATCTGGCGAGGGGTGAGGTCCATCTGCCGGCTGTACTTCTGCAGAAAGAAATCGACCAGCAGCGGGATGTCCTCCCGCCTTTGCCGCAGCGGCGGCAGGTGGATGGGCAGCACGTTGATGCGGTAATAGAGGTCCTCGCGGAACTCGCCGGTCTGCAGGCGGCTCTCGAGGTTCTGGTTGGTGGCGGCGATCACCCGCACGTCGATCGGCTCCTCCTGGTTGCCGCCGACCTTGCGCACCGTCTTCTCCTGCAGCGCGCGCAGCAGCTTGACCTGCATCGAGGGGGTGAGCTCGCCGATCTCGTCGAGGAACAGGGTGCCGTGGTCGGCCTCCTGGAACAGGCCTTTCTTCTCGCGCACGGCGCCGGTGAACGCGCCGCGCTCGTGGCCGAACAGCTCGCTCTCGAGCAGGTTCTCGGGCAGCGCGCCGCAATTGATCGACAGGCAGCGGCGGCTGGCGCGCGGCGAAGCGAAATGGATGGCGCGCGCGATCAACTCCTTGCCGGTGCCGCTCTCGCCGTGGATCAGCACCGTCGAGCTGGTGCGTGCGATGCGCTCGACCAGCGCGAAGATCGCCTGCATGCGCGCGCTCTTGCCGATGATGTTGTTGAAGGTGTACTTCTGCTCGAGCTCGCGGCGCAGGTAGACGTTCTCGTCGGCCAGCTCGGCGCGCTCGAGCGCCTTTTGGGTGATGATCTTCAGCTCCTCGACATCGAACGGCTTGGAGACGTAGTCGTAGGCGCCGAGCTTCATCGCCTCGATCGCGGTCTTGGTCGAGGTGAAGGCGGTCATCATCACCACCGCCGTGTTCGGGCTCGCGCTCTTGATCTCCTTGAGCAGGTCGAGGCCGTTGCCGTCGGGCATCAGGATGTCGCAGAGCACCAGGTCGTAGCTCTTGCTGGCCAGGGCGCGCTGCGCCTCGGCGGCCGAGCGGGCGGTCTCGACCGCGAACCCCTCGCCCTCGAACAGCATGGCGAGGAACTCGAGGATGCTGGCCTCGTCGTCGACGATCAGCATGCTGGCGCGCATGGCTCGGAGCGGCAGGACTTCAGCTGGCGATCTCCGCCGGCTGGGCGGGCGGGATGCTCCTGAGCAGCGGTGAGCCGGGGCCGGCGGCGGGCAGCTCGACCGTGATCGTGGTGCCGCCGCCGGGAGAGCTGTCGACCCGCAGCCGGCCGCCGTGGTCCTCGACGATGCGATAGACGATCGCCATGCCGATGCCGGTGCCGCCGTCGAAGAAGGACTGGAAGGGATGGAACATGTTGGTCCGCTGCGCCGCCGACATGCCGCGGCCGGTGTCGACCACCTGCAGCCGGTAGGCGTCGCCGTCGAGTCTGCCGACGAGCCGGAAGGTGCCGCCGTCGGGCATCGCCCGCAGCGCGTTGCGCGCCAGGTTCCAGAAGATCTGGCTCACCTGGTCGGGATCGGCGATGAGGCGCGCCGAGGGCGGCTCGAGGTCGAGCTCCAGGTGGTGGCGGGACGACACCTCCTCGCTGTTGGCGAGCAGCTCCATGTTCTCGGACAGCAGGTGGGCGACGTCGAAAGGCAGGCTGGATCGCTCGCGCGGCCGGGCAAAGCGGAGGAAGCCCTTGATCGTGCGGTCGAGCCGCTGGCTCTCCTTGAGCAGGATGTCGATCAGGCGGCGCTGCGAGGCGTCGCCAGGCAGCGCGCTCGACAGCATCTGCACCGAGCCGGAGATCGCCGCCAGCGGGTTGCCGATCTCGTGCGCCAGGCCGGCGGCGAGCTCGCCAACCGCGGCCATGCGGTCCTTCATCCGCAGCTCGTCCTGCATCCGGCGCCAGCCGGTCAGGTCCTGGAAGATCAGGATGTAGCCGCGATGGGTGCCGAAGGCGTCGTTGAGCCGCGAGATGGAGAAGCCGATGAACGTGCTGTCGCCCTCGGAGGGCAGCTGCACCTCGACCCGGAGCTTCCCCTCGTGCTCGCTGGCCGCCGTCATGTCGGCCCACTGGCTGGCGGAGATCAGCCCCGATTCGGTGACCGGGGCGCCGATCAGCCGGTCGTCGGGCTGCCGGAGGATCGCCAGTCCGGCCTGATTGATGCTGGTGATCGCTCCGGCGAGATCGGTGGTGATCAGGCCGCTGCTGATCGACTGGATGACGTCGCGGTGTACGACCTGCAGGTCGGCCAGGTGCTCGCTCTTGACTTCGAGCTCGCGCTCGGCGCGGGTGGCGTTGTGCGCCAGGTAGGAGGTGAGCAGCGCCATGGCGTAGAAGCCAAGGAAATGAATTGCCAGGTTGTAGGCAACGCGCCAGCCGGAGATCACCTCGGTCAACGCGTCGAGCGGCCGCAGCAGGCCCGTCGACAGCGACAGCGTGAGCGAGGCGTAGAGCAGGAAGGCGCAGCTCGCCACGGTGACGCCGGCGCGCCGTCGCAGCAGGGTCGAGGCAACGGCGATGATCACCAGGTAGAGCAGCGAGAACGGGCTCGCCGCGCCGCCCAGGTAGTACACCATGACGGTGATCAGCAGCAGGTCGCCCGCGAACTGGATGTAGGCGAGGACGACCAGGTGGCGGCGCAGCAGCCGCAGCAGGCCGATGTAGACCAGGGTGGCGACGAAGGTGCTGCTGGCGAGCAGCCTGGCGTAGTGCGTCGCCTCGGCCGGGAAGGAGTCGGGGCGCGCCAGCACCTCCAGCAGGAAAGGCAGCAGCACGCTGGTCACCGCCACCACGCGGACGGCGATGTACCAGCGGAGATTGCGTTCCAGTGCGGGCATCGAGAGCAGATTCTACGCCGGCGGCCCGCGGGCGCCTTCCGGCTCCGGCCCCCGGTGCTTCGCCTTAAGCCGTCAGCTCCTTGCCGGCGGGCTGGCCTCAGCCGATCTTCGACAGCACCTCGTAGAGCGGCAGGTACATGGCGGTGACGATGCAGCCGATGACGGCCCCGAGGACCGTGATCATCAACGGTTCGATCAGCTTCATCAGGCCCGCCACGGCGGTGTCGACTTCCTCCTCGTAGAAGTCGGCGATCTTCGACAGCATCTGGTCGAGGGCGCCGGTCTGCTCGCCGACGTTGATCATTTGCACCACCATGGCCGGGAAGACCTTGGTCTCCGCCAGCGGCTCGCTCACGGTCTTGCCCTCCTCGACGCTCTTGCGCACCGCCATGATGGCGTCCTCGACGATGGCGTTGCCGGCGGTCTTGGCGGTGATCTCGAGGCCGTCCAGGATCGGCACGCCCGAGGCGGTCAGGGTGGCCAGGGTGCGGCAGAAGCGGGCCACCGCGATCTTGCGCAGCAGCATGCCGATCACCGGGATCTTGAGCAGGGCGCCGTCGATGATCCGGCGGCCGCGGTAGGTCTTGTGATACCGGTTCAGGGCGATGAAGCCGGCGATGATGATGATGATGATGAAGATGAAATAGCGGCCCACGATGTTGCTGGCGCCCACCACGATGCGGGTGAGCAGCGGCAGCTCGCCGCCCAGGCCGGCGAACAGCTGGGTGAAGACCGGGATGACCTTCCACAGGATGATGAACACCACGAAGGCGGCGATCACGATCACCGACACCGGGTAGATCAGCGCCGATTTCACCTGGCTCTTCAGCTTGACCGCCTTCTCGATGTAGGTCGAGAGGCGCTGCAGGATGATGTCCAGGATGCCGCCCGCTTCGCCCGCCGCCACCATGTTGACGTAGAGGTTGTCGAAGGCCTTCGGGTGCTTCTTCATCGCATCGGCGAGCGACGAACCGGCCTCGACGTCGGAGCGCACGGTCTGGATGACATTCTGGAAAGTACGGTTCTCCTCCTGCTCGCCGAGGATCTCCAGGCACTGCACGAGCGGCAGGCCGGCGTCGAGCATGACCGAGAACTGGCGGGTGAAGATGGCGATGCGTTTCTGGCTGATGCCGCGGGGGATGCGCGGCAGCAGCTTGATCTCGCGCCCCTTCTCGCGGATCGTCGTGACCTGGATCTGCTGGCGCCGCAGGACGGCGATCGCCGCCGCCTGGGAGTCGGCCAGCAGCTGGCCCTCCTGGGGTTGACCGGCCCGCGTGCGGCCTTTCCAAACGAAACTAGGCATTGTGGGGCTCCCTCTGATGTTCTCCGGCTAAGCTCTCCGACCAATTTTCTCGGGCGATTGATGCTCTCCGCCGCGCCTCAAGCCTGCAGCGCCAGGTTCATGCTGGCAGGGCCGCGGGCGATGATCTCCTGGAGCTCCTCCGGGTGGGACGAGCGCGACATGGCGGTCTCCAAGGTGATGGTGCGCCGGAAGTAGAGCGCGGCGAGCGACTGGTTGAAGGTCTGCATGCCGTGCTTGGCCTGCCCGGCCTGCATCATGCCGTAAATCTGGTGCACCTTGTCCTCGCGGATCAGGTTGCGGATCGCCGCGCTGGGCACCAGGATCTCCATCGCCAGGGCCCGTCCCTTGCCGCCGGTGCGCGGCAGCAGGGCCTGGCACAGGATGCCTTCTAGCACCAGCGACAGCTGGGCGCGGATCTGCGACTGCTGGTGGGCCGGGAAGACGTCGATGATGCGGTTGATCGATTGCGCCGCCGAGTTGGTGTGCAGGGTGGCGAAGGTCAGGTGGCCGGTCTCGGCGATGCGCAGC
>Ga0209118_1000414_pt1 | contig 23803 bp, 21 predicted proteins | sample BlaSpr_A8_Ref_M1_FD_187988 | JGI IMG/M metagenome (GOLD analysis project Ga0209118, IMG submission 187988) | Forest soil microbial communities from Thunder Bay, Ontario, Canada - Black Spruce, Ontario site 2_A8_Ref_M1 (SPAdes) (version 2) | ecosystem: Environmental > Terrestrial > Soil > Boreal...
CCATTCTCGAAGAAGGTCAGTTAGTCGAAATTTACATCGAACGCGAAAAGGAATTCGCGCTCGTGGGCAGTATCTACAAGGGCCGCGTTACCCGCGTGCTACCCGGCATGCAGTCCGCCTTCGTCGACATCGGGCTCGATGGCGACGCTTTCCTCTACGTCAGCGACGTCTTCGAAAACCTCGAAGATTACGATCACGGGCATCCGCACGAGCAGCCGCAAGCCTCCGTGGCGTCGCTGCCGCCCGCGAGTGGTTCCCCGGTGGAAGTGCTTCCCGGTGAATCCCTGGCCCGGGCCTCAGATCATCACGAGGAAGCGCACCAAGAGGAGTTCCACCAGGACGAAGCCCATCCTGTGGATGAGCAGCACGCTTCCCACGATGAAGCGCACCCCGCTGACGGTGAGCGTCTCGAGGAACATCACGACGAAGTTCACTCCGCTCCCATGGAAGATCAGCACGCCGAAGCGGGAGAGGAGCGCCAGCCGGATTCCAACGCTTCCGCGCCACAGAACTTCGCGCCCCATTACAATCCCACGCAAAACTATCCAGCCCGCGGCGGCAACGATCGCCCAGGCCAGAATTTTGGCCGGGGCGGTGACCGTGGCGGCAGCGATCGCGGTGGAGACCGCGGCGGTGATCGCGGCCGGGGCGGCCGTTGGGGACGCCGTGGCGGACGCCCGCGCGGCGCACGCCCACAGGGTGGTCCAGGCGGCGGGCGCAATTTGCCCTCTTCGAAATATGCATCGCCACAAGGTGGCGAGTCCCGCGGCGGATATGACAATCGCGGCGGACAGCCGCGCACTTACGACAATCGTCGTCCGGAAGCTCCGCGCAGCTCTGTGCCTCCTGCGTCAAATGTCACCGAGGAAGAGATCATTCTTCCGGGTGAATCGCTGGCAAAATATCGCGGCAAGCCTGCCGTCGCGCCCACACCTGCTCCCAGTGTCAAGCTTGAAACGCGCGAAGAGCAGACCACCGTTGAAGAAACTACGTCGCGCCCAACCGGCAATCTGCCCGCCACTGCTCCGAGCGGCAGCAGCGTTTCGCGCCGATTCTCCGGTGGGTTGCCCCGCTGGCTCCTGGCCGATGCTGGTGCTGAAGCCGAGGTTCCATCAACAACAGCCGATCAAACTGCCGAAACGCCGCAAGCTCCAGCGGAGCAGGAATCCGTACCGGTTCGCGGCGATGCCGATCTAAGTGAAGACCAGGTTGCGGCCCTTTCGGCCGACTTCGCGGAGGCCAAACACGAAGAAGCCACCGAAGAAGCGGAAGCCGATGCCCTCGTGGGCGGAGCTGTTTTCGAAGAAGACGAAGCGGAAGAAGAATCGGATGAACCAGCTGAAGTTCATTCCGAAGCGGTCTCGGAACTCACCGAGGAAGAAACCGAAGAGGTCGAAGCAAGCCGCGCGCTCAACCGAGCGGAATTCGCCGCGGACGTGGCTCAAGAACACGCCGAACACGACGCAACGCATGGTGAGCACGAAGAGGCCAAGCACGAGCATCTCGGGCACGAACATGCCGAGATTGAACACGCCGAGACCGAGCATGTCGATGAGGAAGTGATCTCTGCCGTCCCCGGCGTACCGCTGGCGGAAGGCGCGGCAGCCATCGAAGACGACGTAATTCTCCTCCCCGGCGAAACCCGTGCCCCCCGCGTCGGAGGCCCAGCGGCTCCACGTGAAGATTTCCCGCGCGATTCTGCGCGCATTGGCGGCAACCCGCGTTCGCGCTTCCAGCGGCCGTTCCGCAGCGGTGGACGCGACCGTGGCCGCGATAGCCGTGGCGGACGCCCGGATAGCAGCAGCGGACGCCCCGACACCCGTGGCGGCCGTCCAGATCGCGGCGGACGCCCCAGTAGCGGACCGCGTTTCGAACGCCGCCCCGGCCCCGGCGGCCCCAGGCAAGACCGTGGTTATCAAGGAGGCCGTTCCGGTCCGTCGCGCCGCCCGCAGCTTATTTCCGAGATGCTGAAGGCCGGCCAGGACGTCGTCATTCAAATCGCCAAGGAGCCGCTCGGCAAAAAGGGCGCGCGAATCACCAGCCACGTTGCTTTGCCAGGACGCTTTCTGGTGTACATGCCCACCGTCCATCACACTGGCGTTTCGCGCAAAATTATCTCCGCCGATAACCGCTCCCGCCTTCGCCGCCTCGTCAGCGAAGCTGGCGGCGCTTACCCCGGCGGCTTCATCGTTCGAACCGCGGCCGGCGGCGCAACCGACGACGAAATTCGCACCGACATCGAGTTCCTCGGCAAGACCTGGAACGAAATCAAGGAACGCAGCGAGCAGCGCAAAGCCCCCTCTCTGCTCCACCGCGACCTCAACCTCGTCGAGCGCATCCTCCGCGATTATGTCAGCGACGATTTCACCGGCATTTGGATCGACAACGAGGAGGAGTACGGCAAGATCGTTGAGTTCGTCAGCCGCTTCCAGCCGAAGCTCGTCAACAAGGTCAAGCTCTACACCAAGGAAACGCCGATCTTCGAAGAGTTCGGCATCCAGCACGAGCTCGACAAAGCCCTGCGCGCCAAAGTCTGGCTCAAGTCCGGCGGCTACATCGTCATCAATCACACCGAAGCGCTCGTGGCCATCGACGTCAACACCGGCAAATTCGTTGGCAAGGGCTCCACGCGCCTCGAAGACACCATCGTCAAAACCAACCTCGAAGCCGTCAAGGAGATCGTTCGCCAGATTCGCCTCCGCGACCTCGGTGGCATCATCGTTGTCGACTTCATCGACATGGAAGAGCGCCGCAATCGCGAGAAAGTTTTGTCCGCGCTGCAGCAGGCTCTCGAGGAAGACAAGGCTCCGTCAAAGGCGCTTTCCTTCAACGAGTTCGGCCTCGTCTGCATCACTCGCAAGCGCACCAAACAGGCGCTCGAACGCGTCCTTTGCCAGCCCTGCCCGTATTGCACCGGCTCCGGCATGGTCAAATCCATCCCCACGCTCTGCTACGAAATCCAGTCTGAAGCGCGCAAAATGGCCACCGCCGACCACGAGGGCCCGAACCTTACCATCCGTGTGAATCCTGAAATCGCCAAAGCCCTGAAGACCCGCGAGTCCATGCTCATCGACGAACTCGAGCAAACCTCGCACAAACACATCATCATCCAGTCCGACGCTACCCTCCACTGGGAACAGTACGACATCTACTGATTTTGATTTAGCAGAAGCCAATTGGCCCGGGCGCCTTCACCGCCCGGGCCTTCTTCTTTTGTATTCCCTTGCGCCTTTAACCGGCTTGAATTCCGTTCCATGAATGGAAAAGGCCGGGACCTGAAAAAAGTTGTAACCATGGGCGCCAAAAACCGGTAAGTAGGTATAGAGAGTGGCGGATGGAATTGCTGGAACGGTTCGCGGCGGGCGACCTTGAGGCCTTCGAAGCGCTGTTTCGACAGCACCAGAGGGAAGTTTACACCTGGATTGTTCGCATCGTCCGCGATAGCGGAATTGCTGAGGATCTCACCGTGGAAACTTTCTGGCGCATTTACCGATCCCGATCGCGGTTCGACCCAGCCGGCAATTTCCGCGCGTGGTCGCGGAGAATCGCGACCAACGCCTCTCTCAATCATCTGAAGACCGCGCGCCGCGAAACCGAACTTCCGGAAGATCTGGCCAGCGCGGGAGCCGCGGATCCCGCAGTCCGCCGCGAAACGCGTGAACAAATCAGAAAGGCTTTCTTCCAGTTACCGGCAAAATACCGCGTGGTGGCCACATTGGCGTTGATCGAAGAGGAGCCCTATAACAACATCGCGGAAGCGATGGGAATCTCCGCGGCTCTGGTCAAGGTGAGAGTATTTCGAGCCGTGCGCATTTTGCGGAGGAAACTCAATTCGTTGGGTGCGGAGGCCGGTGCGAAATGACCAATGAAGAAAACAGCAAAGAAATCGAAGCGCTCCTCAAGGCAACAATCTCCCTGGTGCAGGACCCCGAACTTCGGCGCGATCTGTGGCCGCAAATGCTGCGCAAGCTCGATGAACAGCGGTCCCCTGTGGACCATGTTCCATGGTTCGATTGGGCGCTCGCAGGGATCCTCGGCGCGGTTCTTTTCCTCTTCCCAGGAGCTATTCCGGCGTTGCTGTATCACTTGTAACTCAAGAGGTTTTTATGAATCAGCACACTTATCTTCGAGCGTATCTGGCAGGGATCGCCGTGCCAACGGTGTTTCTGTTGGTCATCATGTGCGGCTATTGTGTCTTGCGCTATGCCTACGACTTTCCTGTCCCCGTGGAGCGCGTGATCGTGTTCCCCATGGCCGTCGTGCCGAATTTGTGGGGGCTGTGGAACATCCTTTTCGTCGCGCTCCGCCCTCGTTGGCAACTGTCCCTTGGCCTCCACGGTGCGGTCCTGCCGATTCTTCTGGCGCCGCTTGGTCTTGTTGTTGCGAGCTTCCTGAATTTCCCCGCCTCCACTTTTATTTCGCACGTCTGGCCCATCGCAGCCCCCGGCGCGCTGATTGTCTACTACTTCGCCTGGAAATATCTCGTCGGCTTCCTGAATCGAGTTCAAGGGGTCGCTTGAGCCTCGGAGCGCCTGACCTGTCCGCACGGCCAGTTTTGGATCTGCGCAAGCCAATACCTTTTCGCCGTTGCTTCCTCTTGCCTCGCGCGACTAGAGTGAATGCACGCTGCTCCTCCCACCCGGAGCGCAATCGCATCTCTGGATCGATTATGGGAGGAATTATGTGGACCAAGCAGCAATCGCAAACCGAAGCACCCGCCGCCCCGCCAGTTCAAAGCTCAGGATCACCGGTTGTCCCTTTCAGCGCGCCCGCGACGTCACGACTCGGTAGCCCGACCACACGTAGCTCCGCGCGCCTGGGTGCAAGCCTTCAAATCAAGGGCCACATTACCGGCGCAGAAGACCTGCAGATTGACGGCAAGGTGGACGGCCCGATTTCGCTCCACGGACATGAGCTCACGGTAGGCTCCACTGCTCAGCTCCATTCCGAAATTCACGCGAGCGAAGTGATTGTCTACGGCAAAGTCGTCGGCAATCTCCATGCCCGCGAGCGCGTGGACGTGAAAAAGGATGGCTCAGTCACCGGCGATATTTCCACGGCGCGTATCAGCATCGAGGACGGCGCCCACTTCAAAGGCCGCATCGAGATCGATCCGACCAAGTCCCAAGCCGCCGCTGATTAGTAGGGCGCCATGCCCCCGCAGTAGCACACTTTGAATTGCCTGCAACCCGGCAGCGCCGTGGTAGCATATGTCAAAAGCGGGGATCGGTCATGCCGCGGTTCGCTCTAGGCGCCGCGGTCTTCCTCTTGGCATGTTTGCAGCTGGATGCCCAGCGAGTGTCGACGCATGCACGCGAAACCGTGCAAACAATCCGCGAACTCCGCGCTATTGGGCTTTCGGATCCCAGACGTGACGGGAATGGACCGTCAAGGAGTCCGAACTGACTTTGTTTCGAGAAATTGTGAATTTTAGAACTCCGGAAGAATTCTTTCCAAAGTGGATCACATGGAAATTTGGCGGAGAGCACAATCAAGAACTAAATCTGAACTACTTCGAGGTGCGCCAGTTGGAAGATCGCGAAATTAATCAGGATGTGCTGGCAAGTGAGATGAAACGCCTCAAGATCGAAGGAAATGCGACTGCAAAGCTCAAGCGGGAGATGTTGAGTAACAAATCGTCAAGAATCTTCGTCTATCGCGGTAGTTGGCGCGAAGACATTCGATGGGCGGTCTATTTTCCGCCTCTGCGCAAGATCGTGATGTTCCGACGCGGATTCGCTGATTGAACTTGACTCGGCCGATTCCCTTGAGCAAGCCGATTTCTCTGCTTAATACCAAAACAAGCCGTCCTTAGCGCTCCGAATATCGTTTCTCTTTCCACAGTGCAACGCAGGTGTGGTAGCCGTCGCGCTCCCAGCAGCGCCCAGTCGTCACTCGAGGCACTCAAAGCCTGTGCGTCCCGAAATCCGCAGTACCTTGACCATGCTCATAGCGTTCACACTTCAAGTCACGCGAAATACATCCAGAGAATAGTTAGCCGAAATATGCAAAAAGCAAGCGGGTGGGGAAATCAGCGGCCCCAAGTCAGGGATTCGGTCTCACCGTTTCAGAAGAAGACTTCGGTGGCGCCTCTTCAGCAATCTTCGGCGCGGAGATTGTTTGTTTTTCATCCACCGAGAATAGCAGGTACTTGCTGAAGCTGTGGCGCCGATGAAAGCGCCGTCCTCTCCAGTCGGAGTATACCTCGGCACTCTGCGGCAGCCACATGTCTACCTTGCGGTCGCGAAAATGTACCGGGCCATATTCGATGGCGGTGTGGTCGGCCGTAAGGCGGATTTCCGGCACCGGCCTAACTAAATCCGTTTCCAGCCTCACGATGTGATAACTATCCGCTTCGATCCAAGCGCGGCCCTTCAGCGCGATCGGATAGGTAGTTCCGTTAATCCCAATCTTGTAGGAGCGGACGTTATTCGGCCGGTCGGCCCGTTGGCGAAAATGCACTTGCCACGCGAGGCTGCCATTCCATCGCGTCAACCCCTCGCAAGTCAGGTCAAAGCTCCCCCGGTTAGAAGGATGAAAAATGAGAACCAATGCCGGCAGCCCGTTCGTCTCCACACCGTCCGGAAATTCGCCAATGGCGCTTCCCACCGTCCGGAATTCTTCGACATTGAAAAATCCCGGCTTCACTTCCTGGATGGAAACCATGTAGTCAAATTTTCGCGTTTCCGGAGACGAGGCCAAACCCCACTTGTTGATTGTTTCATGCTTCAAGGATTCGGTCGCCACGAAGCGATCGACGTTGCCGACAAATTCCCCAATCCGCTGGCCTGCCTTCTTCACGACTTCGTCAAGCGCGCAAGCGGCGCCGGGTTCCACCGGAGGTACCTTCTCGTCGATGTCGGGAGGCAACCAACTGGAGGGCAGAGGAAGCGCGGTGGCCGCGGCAAGCGAACCAGGCTGCACTATCTCCGCGCTTGCTGCATCAACGACACCCGGCGCATTCTGCCCTTCAGGCAACTGCAGATTCTCAAGTTGTTTCTTCGCGGACGTGTCCGCGGGATGTTCCCGCACGTAGGTTTGCAGAACACCAATCGCTTTGTCCCTTTCCCCTCGTTTTGCCAGGGCTGCCGCCAGGAAACGCTCGACAATCGCGGCCTGCCCATGGCCCAGTTCGAGTGCGCGCTCCGCTTGTTGGACGGCTTCGTCTGGCGAACCTTGCCGTAAGTACGCATCCGCATAAATTGCGTGCGCACGCCAGGAGGAAGGCTCAGCGCGAACCGCCCGCTTAAGATACGGCAAGGCCTCGCTCGGATTATTTTCATCCAGAAGTGCCTGGCTCAGGGAAAGCAGCGCGCGATAGTGATTAGGATAAAGTTCGAGCGCCTTTGTCCAATAGGACTTGGCCTGGACATGATCGTTCATCTGCGACGAATAGACGCCAAGAAGGTAACTGATCTCTGCGCTTGTCGGTGCAATACGGTAAGCTGTCTCCAGATGGCTCCGCGCCTCGGGCAGCTTGTTGCTTCGTAGCGCTTCAATCGCTTTACCCAGTGATTTCTGCGCCTTCGGAGCCAGTGACGCGAGCTCCGTATCAATGACGGCATCTTCTCCCTCCGGCGCTGGTTCCAGCTGGATGGTGACCTTCATCAGCGTCGTGCCTTGCGCATGCGTATCAATCAGCTTGGCGACTCTTCCGAATCCGGGTGCAACCACCACGACGTTGTACTCGGATTGCGGCACTTCGCTTATTCTCAAATAGCCTGCTTTGGCTGTTGACTGACTGTAGATTTGGCCATTGAGCTTGGTCATCGTAACCACGGCCGGCCCCTCAATCGTCGCACCATTTGGTCCCTTGATCTGCAGATCCAAATCAATGATCGCGATGGACCTGGTCAGTCCTCCCGACAGAGGGGTGTTCACCACCATCCCCGATCCGTTGCCCTGAGCCAAAAGCCGGCCCGGTAACAACGCAACGCAACTAATTGCCAAAACAAAAACGGCAGATTTTATCTTCTGGACCACCATACGTGACCCCAGATAGGAGGGAACCTGACAACTCCCAAAATCATACGCCTTGCAGTCCCGCTTTGCGAGAGACGAAGCTCTTAGAAACCGCCGTGTTGCGTACCCTCGAATTTGAATCGGAATCTTCAGCTTCCCGAATACCGTTGCTCTTTCCACGGGTCCCCGTACGCGTGATACCCGTTCCGCTCCCAGAATCCCAAGCGGTCATGGTCCAGCAGCATAAATCCGCGCACCCATTTCACGCTCTTCCACGCGTACAGGTGCGGCACGATTAGCCGCAATGGGCCGCCATGTTCCGCCGCCAGCGGCTCGCCATCGTGTTCGAACGTAAACAGCACATCCGGCCGCAACAAATCGGCCAACGGCACATTTGCCGTGTAGCCTTCTTCCGCCAGCAGCAGCGCAAACTCCGCACCCGGCTTCAGCTTCACCAGCTTCAGCACATCCGTAAACAGCACGCCCTTCCAACGATTATCCAGCCGGCTCCAGCGCGTCACACAATGAAAATCCGACTTCACTTCCGTCTGCGGCAGTGCGCGAATCTCCTCCCACCCCAGCCGCACCGGCTCTTCCACCAGCCCAGAAATTTTGAAGTCCCATTTCGCAGCATCAAACACTGGCACATTGCCGTAGTGCAGCACCGGCCACTTCAGCGTCAGCGACTGCCCGGGCGGCAGGCGCCCCTCTGCTTTCGCCTTCTTCTCCAGCTCCTTCCGTTCCCCCAAATCTCCAAACAGTGCCATTTCCTTCCCCCCACAAGATTAGACACGAAGTCTCCGACGATGCCTACATCACCATTGCTTAGGGGCAGGGTACCCCACTAGCGGATGTTTTGGCGAAAGTGTGCGGGATCTCGCCTAAAAAAGGTCAGTTCCACGCGGGCGGGTTCAACCCTCGTCAAAGTAAGTTCAGCAAGCACTATCTCCTGGGCACTCTCAGTGAACACGACACAGGGATGGCCGTCGATATTGACGATACGCAGAATGCTCAATTCACCGCCGATGAGTGGATATTCATCGAAAACCTCGTCGGCAAACACATCGTCCGTTCCGGCCGCTGGGGCAAAGAAGAGGACGCCGAAAGGATGTGGAACGATATCGTTGAGGTCAAAACGGCCTGTTCGTGAAAAAAGTGGCTACCGCGGTCAAGCGCATCGAGAAGGAGCACGCTGACAACGCCAAGGCCGAAAAAGAGAAAGTGGAGAAAGAAAAGGCCGCATCGACGCCCACGCCTCAGTCGGCACCCAAACTCGCACCGGGCACCCAACTTAAGCCGAAAAAGTTGTTAACGCCACTCGAGGAAAATCTCGGGGACAATTTCAATAACCTTTCTCGCTGGGTTACAACCGGCTTCTTCCGTCTCCCTCTTGATTTGGTCCTCGAACTCCACGCCCACGGCTTCACGTGGGGCGCTACTCTCAGCACCAACGTTGACCTCCACCACTTTGAACTCGATAGCTAGCCCGCCGCACCCTGCCACTGCCGAAATATGCCTCGCGCCAAATCGTCAAGCGATGGAACGTTGTTGGGTTAGCCGGTGCTCGCACCCCCCGCGGAAATTCATCTTTTGGCGACGGCACCTCCAAAGTGAGCCTGTGCCCATGTGCTATCATCGGCTTTGCCGCCTCTCCTTCGGCGAAGAAAGCGAGCATCGCATGACCGCACGGATCCTCGACGGCACCAGAATTCGCGACCAGATCTTCGCCGAGCTAAAAGATGAAGTCCGCCTCCTCACCGCCGCCCGCGTTCGTCCCGGCCTCGCCGCCGTCCTCGTCGGCGAAAATCCCGCCTCGCAACTCTACGTGAAAAGCAAAATCGCCGCCTGCGAAGAGATCGGCCTTGCCAGTGCTCTCATCACCCCGGCTGCCACGGTAGGCACTCTCGAAATGCTCGCCGTCGTCGAAGATTTGAATCGCGACAACAACATCGACGGTATCCTGATCCAACTCCCGCTTCCCCCGCAGGTGGATACCAAGCGCGTCCTCGAAGCCGTCGATCCCGCCAAAGATGTGGACGGCTTCCATCCCGTCAACCTCGGCCGCCTCGTTAGCGGACGTCCCGGCCTGGTCGCCTGCACTCCCGCCGGCTGCATGGAAATCCTGCGCCGCAACGAAATCAAGATCGAAGGCGCCAACGCCGCCGTCCTCGGCCGCAGCGATATCGTTGGCAAACCCATGGCTCTTCTCCTTATGCACGCCAACGCCACCGTCACGATTTGCCATTCCAAAACGCGTGACCTCCCCGATGTCCTCCGCCGCGCCGATATCATCGTCGCCGCCATAGGCAAAGCCGCCTACGTGGAAGCCGATTGGATCAAGCCTGACGCCGCCGTCATTGATGTCGGCACCAACCGCGTCACCGACCCCAGTGAAGCCGAGCGCCTCTTTCACAACTTCCCAAATCGCCTTGAAAAGTTCCGCGCCAAAGGCAGCGCCCTCGTCGGCGACGTCCATCCCGACGCCGTCAACACCGCCGGCGCGCTCACACCCGTCCCCGGTGGCGTCGGCCCCATGACCATCACCATGCTCATGAGCAACACCGTCAAAGCCGCGCGCCTCCGCCGCGCCTCGCCCAAATTTTCCGCAACTCAATCGACCGCCACGGCGCGGTAATCAAGGAAAAATGCTCCGACTCGGCCTCACCGGTGGAATCGCCAGCGGCAAGAGCGCCGTCGCCGCCATGCTTCGCGAGATGGGCTTCGCCGTCCTCGACGCCGACTCCCTTGCCCACAAACTCATCGAGCCGGGCCAGCCAGCCTACAATGAGGTCCTCCAGGAATTCGGCCAGGCAGTGGTCGCCCCGGATGGCCGCGTTGACCGTGCAAAACTTAGCGCCATCGTCTTCAACGACCGAGCCAGGCTCGACCGCCTCAACGCCATCGTCCATCCGCGCGTTTCCGAAGTCATCTTTCGCCAATTCGACGAATGGCAGCGGAGTGGTATGCGCGACCCAGCGTTCGTCGAAGCCGCGCTCCTGATCGAGTCCAGTATTCACAAAAAACTTGACGGACTTGTACTCGCCTGGTGTGAGCCTCAACAGCAACTCGAGCGCCTTGTCGCGCGTGGCCTCAGCGAAGCCGAAGCCCGCCGCCGCATTGCCGCCCAGCTTCCCGTCGAGGAAAAACTCCGTCTCGCCACCGAAAAAATCGACTGCTCCGGATCGCTCGAAGAAACCCACCGCCAGGTCGAAGCTCTCGCCTTCAAACTCCGCCGCCCTCAGACGGCGCGGTGACCTGTTCCGATATTTTCCCTATACTATTGACATCGAGTGGTTCAGAAGGGACGACACCCATGACCGCCGTAAACACCACCAATCGCGCTCGCATCATGCTGGCCGCGCTGGTCCTAATCCTTGGTGCCTATTGGGCCGGTGCGCGCTTCGGCCCCCACCAACCCACCAAGGTCGAAGCCGTGCCTCTCGCCGGTTCCAGTTCTCCCACCGCGATCGCGCAGCGCGAGTCGACCCTGACCGACGATGAATCCATTAACGTCCGCATCTATCGCCAGGCCTCCCCAGCTGTTGCCAACATTCTCACCAAGGCCACCGAATATGACTTCTTCATGGACCCTGTCCCCGTCGAAGGCGCCGGCTCCGGTTTCGTGATTGATCCCCGCGGCTACATCCTCACCAATTTCCACGTCGTCGAAGGCGCGCAGTCCATAGAAGTTGTGCTCGGCGACCAATCCCACCACTCTGCAAAATTCATCGGCGCCGATCAGCGTAACGATGTCGCCCTCTTGAAAATCGATCCCAAAGGAAAGCATCTCGCTGCGCTGTCGCTGGGAGATTCCGGAACGCTTCAGGTCGGCCAAAAAGTTCTCGCCATTGGCAATCCCTTCGGCTTCCAGTCCACCCTCACCACCGGTGTTGTCAGCGCCCTCGGACGCACCGTCCAGACTAGCCAGACCACTTACATTGACGAAGCCATTCAGACCGACGCGGCCATCAATCGTGGCAATTCCGGCGGGCCGCTCATCAATTCCCGCGGCGAAGTCATCGGCATCAACTCCGCGATTTACACACCCAGCGGCACCACCGCCGGCATCGGCTTCGCCATTCCGATCAACACGGCAAAGAACATCGCCAACGACCTCATGACCGACGGCCGCGTTCACCGCGCTTTCCTCGGCGTGGAAACCCTGCCCGTCGGCGGCTGGCTTGGCGAAGCGCTGGATCTGCCTGTAAAAGAGGGCCTGCTTGTGGAGCGAGCCACGAAAGGCGGCCCGGCCGCTGCCGCGGGGATTCAAGGCGGCAATCGTGTCGCGGAAGCAGGCATGCGCAAGATCGCCATCGGTGGCGACGTCATCGTGGCCATCGACAGCCAGAAAGTCGCCAGTCAACTCGACGTAAACCTGGCTCTCAACCACAAGCGTCCCGGCGACAGCGTGACCGTGACGCTCTATCGCGGCGGCAAGAAAATGGACGTCCCCGTCAAACTCGGCGAGCGCACCGGAAATTGAAAATGTTGGTAGGGACGCAGCATGCTGCGCCCCTCCTCGGCAACACCGGGACAAAAAGAGTGATTCTGTTGTGCTTTCGATCTACACCTAGGTCATTTGCGGGGGCAACTGAATAGGCAAAATATTTTTGCCGTCGGAAATGTACCTATCTGTTGAACCCATCGCGATGCTTCTCCCGCTCGGCATCGCTCAGCGAAAACCAGCTTTCGGCAATATCCCTCACGCGTTCCAACCCCCGCTGCATCTCCGCGTGCTTGGCTTCCATGAGTGCTGAACTGGCATCCTTCGATACAATGATCGGCGGCGCAAATAATATCACCGTCCGCGCGAACGGTTTCGGCAGCAGAAAATGGTCCCACGTATTCTCAAACGTCTTCCCACGGTCCACGCCGATGTGGAATACCAGAATGGGGCATCCCGTCTTCCGCGCCAGCATCACTGGCCCGGGTTTCGCCACGTACCGCGGCCCGCGCGGGCCATCGATCGTAAACGCGCAATCCAGGCCTTCATCCAGCCGCCGCGCCATCACCGCCAGTCCCCGCAGTCCTCCGCGCGACGAACTCCCCTGTGCGGTGCCAAATCCCAGCCATTCAATCACTTTGCGTGTCCACTGCCCGTCGAACGCCGTGGTGTTCATCACCACCACGCCGTGGTTTCGGTGCCACCACGCAATCGGAATAATCACGCGGTGCCAGAACGCCCAGATACACTGCTTCTTTGCCGCATACACCCGCTCCGCGTGCTGCCAGCCCAGCACTTCGTAACGAAGCGTCGGCCCCAGTATTCGAATCAAGCTGTACACCGCCGCCGCGATGATTGGAATCTGCATGCGCCGCGACCACGGCAGATCCGGCAGCCGTGTGTCGTAATGCACATTGACCGATTCCTGCTCTGCTTTCTTCGTGGCCTCGGCGGGTGCGTCTGGTGTCGTCATCATCCTCTGTGCGGCTGTGGAACAGCCGACGTATAGTATAGGCGAGACTTTCTGCCACCGTGCCTGGGAGTATCTCCGAGTGACGGCCTTCTCCAATTCGAAGGCGTGCCCGCGCCGTGCTGGGATTCCGGCGGCTTGCGCGGCCATCCTGTGCGCTGCCCTTATCGCCGCAGCCGCTCCGCGCCCCGATGAACCGCCTTCCGATTTCGTGGGAGTCATCGACGGCGAATCCATCAGCGTCACCGGACCGATGAATGTCGAAGTCGTCCACGGCCAAGTGAAAACCATCCTGCGCAGCGGCAGTGACGTTCGCGTCAAGTCCGGCGCCGCGCGCATCGATCTTGTGGAAGGCGGCCAGATCAGTATTTGCGGTCCGGCGCATCTGTCAGTCCTCAAGTCTGGAGGTTCGCTGACCATCGCCCTCGATACCGGCACGATTCACGTGCACATCGAGCGAGACCTCGCCCTGAACATCTACACTCCCCAGATCCAAGTGCAAACCGTCGCCATCGGCGGCGCGCCGCGGGACGCCCTCGTTGGTTTCGACTCCTCCGGCGCCATGTGTATCCGCGCGAATCGCGGTGCCGTCCGTGTCGAGCAGCAGTTGACGGGGCAGAGCGTTCTCCTCCCGCAGGCTGGCGACGTTCTCCTCCTCAACGGGCAGCTTGACAGCCTTCGCACCAGTGCCGGCCACTGTGTCTGCGATCTGCAAGCCGTGAAAGCAGCTCCGCCGCCTCAGCCCGAAGTCGGCCAGCTCGCAACTGCCGAGGAAGCGCGCAAGAAAGTCCCCGACGCAAAGCCGAACGCGCCGCCTGCAGCGGTCGTTACGCTCCCCGCTAAGGAAGAGCCCGTCTATCAGGTTTTTATGCCACCCCTGATCTACGACGCCAACGCCAAGGTCCAGCCGGAGATTGATCCGAAGATGATCGTTCTCGTGCGGCGCGTGCGCGTCCGCCCCACGCTCATTTTCCAGGGCCGCGTCGAAGGCGTGGCCGTCGCTGCCTTCACGCCGGCTCCGCCCTCAGCGCCCAAGGCGGCCGCCACCGCGAATACTCCGAAGGCGGCTGCCCCCGCCACCGCTTCCTTCGTCGATCGCGTCCGTAATTTCGTCCGCAAATTGTGGCCCGGCTCCTGACCGGGTCTCCGAGTCAGGCAAGAATCGCTTTCTTCGCGCGATACCAACTCAGGCCGCCGTCCCATGAAACATTCCCCGGATCGCAAGCGATAACCCCTTCTTTGCCGTGAAGTTTACCGGTCCCACTCTCGCCAACGGCAAGGCCTTGATCGGCACCCGCGGCACGCCCGTCCTTATCTCTTGACAAAGTGCTGTTTTTTTGATACTCTAAACTATACTTATATATATAGTTAATATCGTAGTGTCGACCCGGCCTCCGCCCTCACTGCAAACAAAAAACCTTTGCGCAATTTTGGCCCAGCCTAAGTCTCTTTAGAATCAACACTTACAGAGGCTCTCCTTGCACCGTCGAGACAGATTTCACCACGCACCCAGGAGTGCGTTCCCTCCTGCGGAAAACTAAGAAACTTGAACCGTCTCACTTCGCTGGTTCTTAAGTCAGAGGAAAAAAGAGGATCGAGAAGCAGCCCGCTACATCCCCTCGTAGTTGGGTCCGCCGCCGCCCTCCGGCACCACCCAATCAATAATTTGATACGGGTCGGCGATGTCGCAGGTCTTGCAATGCACGCAATTCGCTGCGCTGATCTTCAGTTTCACGCCGCCGCTTGTTTCCCTTGTCATTTCGTACACGGCTGCCGGGCAAAAATACTGGCAGGGATTTCCGTACTCTTCGACGCATTTTGTCGCGCAGATATTCGTGTCCAGGACCTTGAGATGGCACGGCTGATCTTCCTCGTGCCGCGTCCCGGAGTGATACACATCCGTCAGCCGGTCAAACGTTAGCTTGCCATCACCCTTGAATCTTTCAGGAGCCGGCCGGCCGTTGATTTGCTTGTACGCCTCATACCCCGCATGCGCCCGCATGGGATCGACCAACCCGCGCCCACCGCTGATCTGCTGGAACGCCGTATGAACAAATCCTCCGAGCATTCCATGCTGGAACGACTGATGAAAATTCCGCACCTGCCACAGCTCTTTCTTGATGTAGCTTTCCTCGATCTTTTTCGGGAAGGCGCCCAGCGTCTTCGACGTGGTGTCTCCCGCCTTCAACGCCTCGAAAATCGTTTCCGCCGCCAGCATCCCGCTCTTCATCGCCAGGTGAATGCCCTTCAGCCGCTGCGAATCCAGGAAGCTTGCCGAATCCCCGATAATCAGCCCGCCATCAAGATAATTTCGCGGCATCGCGTACCAGCCGCCATACGGCAGCGATTTCGCCCCATACCGCACCAGCTTTCCGCCATCGAGCAGTTTCTTGAGAAATGGATGCGTCTTCCACATCTGAAACGCCGCGTGCGGATCGAACTGCGGATCAGCATATTCCAGAGCCAGCACCAGTCCGATGGATATGCGATTGTTCGACAGGCCGTAAATCCAGCCGCCGCCATACATGTCCATCGAAATGGGCCAGCCCAAAGTGTGCGCCACGTAGCCTGGCGCAATCCGCCCCGGCTGCACATCCCATAATTCCTTGATGCCGATTCCGTAGCTCTGCGGATTGATGTTGTCGAGCCTTTTCTTCTCCACAAGCTTTTTCGTCAGTGATCCGCGCGTACCTTCGGCCAGCACGGTGACCTTCGCGCGCAATTCGTAGCCCGGCGTGTAGTTGTCCTTCGGCTTGCCGTTTTTGTCGACGCCCTTGTCTTCGGTAATGACTCCGCCGATTCCTTCTCCTTCGTAAACCAGCTCCGCCCCGCCAAATTCCTTGAACACGTTGACGCCCGCGGCTTCCACCAGCCCGCCGAGCCACTTCGTCACTTTGCTCAGCGAAACAACGTAATTGCCCTTGTTCTTGAACGGCGGTGGCGTAATCGGAAACCGGAGCGACGATCTTTTTGTAAAAAGTAGCGCCGCATCATCCGTCACCGGCGTATCCAGCGGCGCGTTCTTCTCGAAATCGGGCACCAGCTCCGCCAGCGCCTTCGGATTCATAATCGCGCCCGAAAGCTGATGCGCCCCAATCTCGCGTCCTTTTTCCAGAACGTAGATATTTTCCGCCGACAGCTCCGGCTTCCCACCGGCGGCACCGTGCTGCTTGATGAGATTCGCCAGATGCAGCGCGCAAGCCAGCCCCGCCGGCCCCGCGCCCACGATTAATACATCCGCTTCGAGTTGTTCGCGTTGTACGGTCATAGATTTGCTTTCATTGTAGCAAAGTGACCGGGATCGGAATTAAAGGAGGTTAAGAGGTTTTCGCTTTTTCTAGCGCTTCGGTGAGGGCGGGCATGATTTCGAAAATGTCGCCGACTACGCCGTAGTCGGCAATTTCGAAGATGGGTGCATTTGCATCCTTGTTGATGGCGACGATGGTGCGCGCGCCCTTCATTCCCACAACGTGCTGAATCGCGCCGCTGATTCCCAAGGCTAAATAGAGTTTCGGAGCTACCGTCTGGCCGGAGCTGCCGATCTGGCGCTCCATCGGGAGCCAGCCTTCATCGCAAATCGGGCGCGACGCGGCGATCTCGCCGCCCAGCGCTTTGGCGAGTGCTTCTGCTTGGGGAATATTTTCGGGCGCCTTGATGCCGCGCCCAATAGCCACGATGAGCGGCGCTTGCGTCAAATCCACGGCTGACTTCGCTTCCTTGAATAGATCGAGCGGCTTTGTGCGAATCTGCTCCGCGCTCAGCGACACGGCCACGGCATTTACGGGCGCCTTCCCCGAAGGATGTGCGGCGAGCAAATCCGCGCGAAACGCTCCCGATTGAAACGATGCGAACCACGGCGCTGCCCCTGCAAACGTGACGTCCGCCGCCGTCTTTCCTTGAAACATTTGGCGCACAAAAACTAGCTTGCCGCCTTCGTTTCGGTAACCAATGCAATCGCCAATCATGCCCTTGCCAAGCATGGCCGCAAGCTTCGGCGCGAAGTCGCGCACCTGGTAGGTGTGCGGAAACAAAACCAAATCCGGCTTAGCACTTTCGATCACCTGCTTCAACGCAACGCAATATCCATCGGGCGTATACGCTTCGAGCAATTCGTGCTCGGCGCGCAGAACTTCGGCCACGTTTTTCGTTGCCAGTTCGTCCGCGAATGCGGCCACACCTTTCCCAATCACCAGCGCGCTCACCGCGCTCGAGGTATTTTTCGCGATTTGCTGCGCAGCTGCCAGCGTCTCGAAACTCGCATTGTTCCACTTCCCTTGCCGCAGCTCGGTCACTACGAGAATCTTCATTGCTTGCCTCTTTTGGCCGTTCTCAGTTCACAGTGGTCAGTTTTCTGAGGGGAAGAAGAAACGGCTGAAAGGGTTCTGCGTCTTCGCCCACTGAATTCAGACAACTGCATACTGACAACCGAACACTGACAGCTTTCAGATCACCCGCGCTTCAAACTTCAATTTTTCGATCAGCTTGGTTGCGATTTCTTTCGGCGTGCCGGTCAGAAATTCGGTTTTCTTGGTTTTCGTTGGCACGTAGATTTTTTCAATCTTTTGCGTGGCTTCTGCGGAAGCACCCAGCGACTCACGCGTCATCACCGCGAGCTCTTTTTTCTTCGCCGCCATGATTCCCTTGAGCGTGGCATAGCGCACTTTGTTGATGCCGGACTGAATCGAAAGCACTGCGGGCAGCGGACATTCGATATGCTGAAACCATCCGGCTTCGAGTTCGCGCTTGAGCTTCATCTTTCCGTCGGTGACTTCGATGGCCATGATGATGGTCGCGTGCGGCAAATCCAGCAACCCGGCGAGCAGAACGCCGGTTTGCCCGAAGCCGTGGTCGTCGCTTTGCAATCCGGTCAGGACCAAATCGGCTTTTTCCTTTCGAATGGCAGCCGATAGGGCCTTCGCTGAGCCCAGCGGATCGAGCTGTGCGAAATTGTCGTCCACAATATGAATTCCGCGGTCCGCGCCTTTCGCTAGTGCTTCCTTGATCGTCTGCTTCACGCGCTCAGGGCCCAGCGACAACGCAATCACTTCCCCGCCGTGCTTTTCCTTAAGCCGCAACGCTTCTTCGAGCGCGTAGCTGTCCGGTTCGTTCATTTCGAAACCGATGTCGGATTCCTTGATCCAGTTCCCGGCGATCGCCAGCGGCGCGTCCTTCGCCGGAACCTGCTTGATGCACACGATGATGTTCACGAGATTCTTCCTTCTCTGAATCTAAAATCTAGTTGCGACACACGCAGAAGGGTATGTTACTTGCCAGACCAACGCTTGAAAATCAGCGCGGCGTTGGTGCCGCCGAAACCAAAGGAATTAGAAAGCGCGTACTCGACCGAGGCCCTGCGCGCGTGATTCGGCACGTAGTCCAGATCGCACTCGGGGTCCGGAGTTTCCTGATTGATCGTGGGCGGCAAAATCTGATCGCGCAGCGCCAACACACTGATGCCTGCCTCCAGACCGCCCGCGCCGCCCAGCAAATGTCCGGTCATGGACTTCGTGGAACTCACCGGCACCTGCTTGGCGCGCTCGCCGAACAGCCTCTTCAATGCCCGCGTCTCGATGACGTCGCCGATAGGTGTCGAAGTACCATGCGCGTTCACGTAGCCGATATCTTCGGGCGTCAGCTTCGCGTCCTTGATCGCCGCGCGCATCACGCGGAACGCGCCATCGCCATTTGCCGCGGGCTGCGTGATGTGGTACGCATCGCCGGACATTCCGTATCCCACAATTTCAGCAAGGATCGGCGCATTGCGCTTCTGCGCGCTCTCCAGCGATTCCAGGATCACAATGCCCGCGCCCTCGCCGACCACAAAACCATCACGTCCAGCATCCCACGGGCGGCTGGCGCGCGCCGGGTCGTCATTGCGAGTCGAAAGCGCCTTCATTGCAGCGAATCCACCCACGCCCATAGGGGTGATCGTTGCTTCGGTGCCGCCGCAGATCATCATCTCCGCAGCGCCGCGCTCAATGATTTTGAAGGAATCGCCAATCGCGTGCGCCGAAGCGGAGCAGGCCGTGGCGGTCGCGGAGTTCGGCCCGCGCGCGCCGTAACGAATCGAAATGTGTCCGGAAGCCAGATTGACAATCGCGGAAGGAATAAAGAAAGGAGAAATCTTGCCCGGCCCGCCCTGCACGAGTTTCCAGTGTTCGCGCTCAATGATATCGAATCCGCCGATGCCTGACGAGACGTAAACGCCCACTTCATCCAGGTCTGAATCTTCCGGTTTCCAGTTCGAAGACTTCACCGCAAAATCCGCCGCGGCTAGCGCCACCTGGATAAACCGGCCCATCTTTTTAAGTTCTTTTTTCTCGATCCAATGGAAGGGGTCGAAGTTCTTAATTTCGCCGGCGATTTTACAGTCAAAGCCCGCCGTATCGAACTGCGTAATCGGCCCGACGCCGCTTTGCCCGGCAACGAGGTTCTTCCAAGTTTCCTCCGTGCCGATGCCCAGCGCGCAGACCAATCCAACACCCGTTACGACTACCCGGCGAGTCAAAGCTTTGATGCTCCCTGTTGAGGTGTGAATTTCGTGGCTTACTTACCTTTGGCGTGTTTGTCGATGTATTCGACGGCGTCTTTCACGGTGGTCATTTTTTCAGCATCCTCGTCGGGCACTTCGATGCCGAACGCTTCCTCGAACGCCATCACCAATTCCACCTGGTCGAGCGAATCCGCTCCCAGGTCGTCCACGAACGACGCCGTGGGCGTGACCTCTGCCTCATCTACGCCGAGCTGTTCGACGATAATCTGCTTAACGCGTTCTTCTACGCTGGCCATTCCAGTTCCTCCGCGATCGTTAATCGCTCTATTTTTCGAGTTCTGTCTTCTTGTCCCAGGCTTGCTTGCCTGCACTTCGCGCGCGGAGTACAGCCGCGCCAAAACCGTTCGTTTGGGCCTATCTGAGCAACCTGCCCATTCTATTTACCCTGCGCCGCTAGGTCAACTTAACCGTCGTTACCTGGCAACCGCACGCCTAATAGTTCTTCGACTGCGGCAACAAGCTCGACACGATCGAGTGAGTCCGCACTCTCAGCCATGGCCTGCACATCATCTTCGCTCTTGCGGACTTGTTTGGCCACCAAATGCCTGATGCGCGTCCAATCAGGAATCAATCGGATGCTTGGCTCTCGGTTCACCCGTAACTCCAGAACAGGAACGCAGCTAGTTCCCGCACCCCAAGCTTATGCTAAATACATCCCGCCATTCACGTCCAAGATATGCCCGGTGATGTAGCCCGCTTCATCACTCGCCAGAAACACAATCGCCGCAGCAACATCGCGAGCGGAACCCATGCGGCCTAGCGGAATGCGGGTGTTCAACTCTTCTTTCACTTTATCGGACAGAACATCCGTCATGGGCGTCTTGATGAAGCCGGGTGCTACCGCGTTCACGGTGATGTTCCGCGAAGAAATCTCGATGGCGATGGCCTTGGTCAGCCCAATCAGGCCGGCCTTTGCGGCCACGTAATTCGCCTGCCCGGCGTTTCCCATCTGAGCGACTACGGAAGCGATATTTATGATCCTCCCCGCGCGCGCGCGCATCATGGTGCCGAGCGCCTGCTGGATGCACAGGTGCGCGCCGGTCAAATTCGTTCGAATCACGGCTTCCCAGTCGTCCTGCTTCATGCGTATGGCTAGGCCGTCTCGCGTGATTGCGGCGTTGTTCACCAGGATGTCCAGACGTCCAAACTTCTCGACTACCTGCTTGAATCCTGCCTTTACCTGCTCCGCTTCGGCAACGTCCATTTTAACTGCCAGGGCTGTGCCACCCGCGGCGGCAATTTCGCCGACCAGCGCCGCAAGTTTTTCTTCGTTGCGCGCGGCTACGGCGACTTTTGCTCCGGCTTCCGAGAGCGCTAGTGCGGTGTCGCGGCCGATGCCTTGCGAGGCTCCGGTCACTAGTGCGACTTTGTCCTTTAGACTGAACATTTCTACTTAGCCCTGACGCTCATCTCTTTAGGGGTGAGGCTGGTGCTCTTGGTTTCCCTGGTGGCCCCGGGGCAGAAAAGCTTCAGGCCTCCCGACCCGTTCGGGACAGGTTCCGGCCTGAGCTACAAAATTCTCATGCGGCGTCTGATCTTGCGCCGGCGATTTTCTCGACTGTCGCCGCGAGGCTCTTTTCGTCTTCGACGTTCAGAGTCGCCACGGAGCGTTCGATTTGCCGCAGCAATCCGCTCAGGACGCGCCCGGGACCCACTTCCACAAAGGTGTTCACGCCTTCATCGATCAGCAGCCGGACGGATTCTTCCCAGCGCACCGGCATGGTAACCTGGCGGATCAGGGCCTCGCGCGCCGCGTCGCCGGTTTCAATCGTGTCCGCATCCACGTTGGTAACCAGGGGCACGCGCAACGCGGCAAATTCGATTTGCTTCAAGTCTTTTTCCAGCTTTTCCTGCGCGGGCATCATCAGCGCCGAATGGAATGGCGCAGAAACCGCCAGAATCACAGCGCGCTTGGCGCCGAGCTGGGAAGCGATCTCCACCGCGCGTTTCACCGCGGCCGCGTGCCCGGAGATCACCGTCTGCTCCGGCGAATTCAAATTTGCCGCGGAACAAATATCGCCTTCCGCCGCGCGCTTGCAGGCGTCCGCCACAACCGCCGGCGACAGACCCATAATTGCGGCCATGGCGCCCACGCCCGCGGGCACCGCATCCTGCATGTAGGCCCCACGCTTGTGCACGAGCTGCACGGCATCGGCAAACTTTAGCGTACCTGCTGCCACGAGCGCCGAGTATTCACCGAGGCTGTGCCCGGCCACGAAATCCGGCGTCAGGTTCTTTTCCGCCAGCACGCGATAGACGGCAACGGAGCAGGTCAGAATCGCCGGCTGCGTGTTGGCCGTGAGCTTGAGTTCTTCTTCGGTGCCTTCGAAGCAAAGCTTCGAAATCGAGAAGCCCAGTGCTTTGTCGGCCTCATTAAAAACGGCCTTGGCCGCCGGATATTTCTCCGCCAGCTCCTTGCCCATGCCCGGGTATTGCGAAGCTTGTCCCGGAAACACAAATGCGACTTTGCCCATCGTTAATCCTTCTCTTACGCCGTCACGCAAGAACCGCGGCGGCCGAGAGCTCCTGTTCGATTTTCTCGTTCATGCGAGCGCGGGCGAGTCCCGCCGCTACACGAATGGCGTTTTTGACGGCGTTGGCGTTCGAACGTCCATGCCCAATCACACAAACGCCGCGCACGCCTAACAGCGGCGCGCCGCCGTACTCCGTATAATCAATCGTCTTTCTCAGCGCCTTGAAGGCGCCTTTCGAAAGCATCCCGCCCACCTGCGAAACCAGCGAGCTGTTCATGGACTTCCGCAGCAAGCCGAAAATTTGAAACGCCAGGCCTTCGCAAATCTTCAGCGCGATGTTGCCCACGAATCCATCGCTCACGATCACATCCACGTTGCCGGAAAACAGATCCCCGCCTTCGACATTCCCGACAAAATGCACCGGACTCTTCTTCAGCCGGGTGTAAACCTCGCGTGTCAGTTCGTTGCCTTTGATCTCTTCTTCGCCAACGGAGAGCAATCCGACGCGCGGACGCTTGCTGCCAAACGTCGAGCGGTAGTAGACCTCTCCCATCACCGCGAACTGGACGAGGTGCTCGGGCTTCGAATCCACGTTTGCGCCCACGTCGAGCAACACGGAAACGCCGCCCTTGGCGTTCGGAAACGGGGCGGCCAGCGCCACGCGATCCACCGATTCCAGCGTTCCAAGCAAAAACCTCGCCACGGTCATGACCGCGCCGGTGTTTCCCGCGCTGACCATCCCGTCGGCCTTCGCTTCGCGCACCAGGCGCGCCGCCACGTGGACCGAGCTGTCCTTCTTCCGCCGGAACGCCTGCGCGGGATGATCATTCATGGTAATCACTTCGGTCGCGGGCACGATCTCGACCGGCAGATTTGGCACTGCATGCCTCGCCAGCTCCGCGCGCACCGCGTTCGGCTGCCCCACGAGCAAAACTCGCACGCCAAGCTCTCGTGCGGCCAGCACACTGCCTTCGACCTCGGGGCGGGGCGCGTGGTCTCCGCCCATGGCGTCAACGGCGATGGTGATCATGGGGTTTTTGTCCGCAGGCTGAGCGAGAGAAACTCGAAATCCTTACGAAGCCGGTTCTTGGGCGGCTTTACCCTTGTAATGTCCGCAATGCGGGCAAACCTGGTGCGGCTGTTTCATTTCGTGGCAATTCGGACACTTGGCCAGCGCGGGCTTGGTCAAAAAGTCGTTCGCCCGTCGCGTGCTGGTCCTTCGCTTCGAATGCCGTCGTTTTGGGTTAGGCATAGCAATACACCTCGTTGCCGCCTCAGTGGGCGGATTATATCGGGCTTGTTAGCCCTGGAAAACTATTGTTTCTTGAGCCAGTCCTGCTTGAGGCGCGCGAGAGGGGCCATTCGCGGGTCCGTCGCGTGGGTCTCACAGCGGCACTCTT
>Ga0209118_1000415_pt1 | contig 23782 bp, 11 predicted proteins | sample BlaSpr_A8_Ref_M1_FD_187988 | JGI IMG/M metagenome (GOLD analysis project Ga0209118, IMG submission 187988) | Forest soil microbial communities from Thunder Bay, Ontario, Canada - Black Spruce, Ontario site 2_A8_Ref_M1 (SPAdes) (version 2) | ecosystem: Environmental > Terrestrial > Soil > Boreal...
CGCGCCGCCGCCGCCACCAGCTGCGCCTGGATGCCGCGCTCGGCGCCGACGCAGAGCGGGTAGACCTGGCCGCGCCGCACGTTGCCCATGATGAGGAATCGCAGCACCCGCTCGAAGAAAGCCTCGCGGCCGTCGACCAGGCGGTGCTCCACCGCGCCCAACCGCCGCGACCGCTCCGCCAGCGCCGCCGCCGCCGCCGCGTCCAGGCCCCCGGTGTCCACGGTCACCGTGACCACGGGCCGGCCGTGAGTCTCGGCCAGCCAGGGCACGCAGAAGGACGTGTCCAGGCCCCCCGAGAAGGCCAGCACGATGGGGTCGGGCATCACTCGGTCTCCTGCCTGAACATGGCGAGATGGCGGATCAGGCGTTCCTGGTCGTGCTCCGTCGCCGTGGCGAGAAAGATCGTGTCGTCTCCGGCCAGCGAGCCGACCACCTCCGGCCAGCCGGCGGCATCGAAGGCCCGCGCCACGCCTTGCGCCGCGCCGACCGCCGTCTGCACCACCGTCAGGTAAGGTCCGGCGGGGCGCACCGAGCGCAGCAGGCGCGCGACCTCCGCGACCCGCGGGTCGCGCTCCTCCGGCCCCGCCCGCTGCACGTACCTGCCGCCGACCCGCGCCACTCCGAGGTCCCGCAGATCGCGGCTGACGCTCGACTGTGTCGCGGCGATCCCTTGCCGGCGCAACTCGGCGACCAGCTGCGCCTGATTGGCGATCGGCGACCGCGCCAGCAGAGCGCGGATGGCGCGCTGCCGCGCGTCGCGCAGCTCAGGGTCGGTCGGCACCGCGGTCCGCTCCGGTCAGCATGCGCATAGATTTGCATAAAAATTCATCTCGAGTCAAGCACCGGCGTCGGGGCACCGTCATAGAGGCGCGGGCGAGACCTTGGGCGTCTTGGGCGGCGGCGCGATGGCCGGGGTGTCGCCCGGATTGCCGGCGGCGCGGCGCGGTTGCCAGAGGTGGATCCCGCCCAGCAGGCCGGAGATGTTCTCGATGATGCGCACGTTGGGCGGCGGCGAGAAGTGGATCAATTTCGAGTTGCCGCCGCCGAGGTAGAGGACCCGGTAGTTGAACACCGGCTCGAGATGCTGGATCGCGTCGAGCACGCGCTTGTTCCAGCGCCGCCGCCCGACTTTCTGCAGCGCCCGGTTGCCGATGCGCTCCTCGTAGGTCTGGTGCTTGCGGAAGACGTGATGAGCCATCTCGATGTTGGGCACGTAGTGGCCGTCGATGTAGAGCGCGAAGCCCATGCCGGTGCCGAGGGTGATGACCAGCTCCGTCCCCTTGCCCTCGATTACCGCCAGGCCTTGCACTCCGGCGTCGTTGGCGACGCGCGCCGGGCGGCCGGTGGCGTCGCGCAGCGCATCCGCCAGGGGGAACCCGGCCCACATCGACCCCAGGTTGGGCGCGGTGTGGACGATGCCCTCAACCACGACTCCGGGAAAGCCCGCCGCCACGCGATCGAAGGGCGGCATCTGGCCGGCGATCTCCCGCACCGTCGCCATCACCGCCACAGGCTCGGCAGGCTGCGGCGTCGGCAGGCGCACTCGCTCGGCCGTAGGCTGGCCGTCCTCGTCGACGGTCATGCCCTTGATGCCGGTGCCGCCGACGTCGAGACAGAAGGTGATGATCGGTTTCCCTTGCGCCATGAACGAACCCTCCCCCCCACTGTGCATGCAGTCGGTGCAGGCCGATCGGTGCAGGCACTCGCATTCTTACCATACGGCGGGCCCCGCTAGGGCGGGTGAATCCGAGGCAGCTCCGCCGCTGCCGACGCCGCGGCTGGCTCGGCGGATCAGGAGTGCCAAAGATGATACAAGGGAGGCGATGCCCACGATGAGAGCGGCGGTCCTGACCGGGTACGGCGGCGTCGAGCGGCTGGAGCTGCGGGAGGTGAGCCGTCCCGAGCCGGGCTCGGGCCAGCTGCTGGTGCGGGTGCGGGCGGCCGGCGTCAACCCGATCGACTGGAACATCCGCCAGGGACGGTTGCGCCTCCTGCTGCCCGCCCGGTTGCCGCTGGTGCTGGGCTTCGACGTCGCCGGCGAGGTGGCCGCCGTGGGTCCCGAGGTCGCCGACTTCGAGCCCGGCTACCCGGTGTACGCCATGCTGGACAGCCGCCACGGCGGCGGCTATGCCGAGTACGCGGTCACCGGCGAGGCCACCGCCGCCGCGAAGCCGGAGACGCTGAGCTGGGAAGAAGCCGCGGCGATGCCCGTGGCGGCGCTGACCGCCATGCAGGCGCTCCGTGACCTCGCCGGCTTGGAGCGCGGCCAGCGCGTCGCCATCGTCGGCGCCGCCGGCGGCGTCGGACACTTCGCCGTCCAGCTGGCAGCGGCCACCGGCGCCCACGTCACCGCGGTGGCCGGCCCGGACCACCAGGACTTCGTCCGCCGCCTCGGGGCCGAGCGCGCCGTCGACTACACCCGCGAAGACTTCACCGTCCTGGAGCCGGCCGCAGCACCCCTGCAGGCCGTCGACGCCGCGGATCGCCTCGCCGCCGAAGGCCCGGGCGAGCTCGGTGACGACCCCGAGAGCTACGAGGTCATCTTCGACGCCGCCGGCGCCTACGATTTCGCCACCTGCGAGCCAGCCCTGACGCCGGGCGGCATCTACATCACCACCCAGCCGGGCCCCGCGATCTTCATCGCCCGGCTCCGCGCCAGCCTCTCCCGCCTCGTCGACCGTCAAGGCGCGCACCGCGCCGCCACCCTCCGCACCCGTCCCCGCGGTGATGACCTGGCGGCGCTCGCCGAGCTCGTCGCGGCAGGCCGCCTCCGCCCCGCGATCGATCGGGTTTTTCCATTCGCAGAGGTCCGCCAGGCCCACACCGCCAGCGAGGCCGGTCACCTCAAGGGCAAGATCGTGCTGAGCATCGACGCCCCGCTAGGGCCGGTTGCTGTCTGAGTAAACGCTCGCCGTAGAGCTCATCAGCCGTAGGGGCCCCGCGGCCGACCAGCAATAGTGCCGCGACAGGCGACAGGCGGAGCCGCGGCCGACCAGCGGCAGTGCCGCAACAGGCGACGCGCGGAGCCGCGGCCGATGGCGTTTGGCTGCACGTTTTCCGTCTATATCCATGAGGGGCTCCGCCACACCCGGCCCGCCCCACGTCTCCAGAGGAGGCCCAGATGGAACGCCGCTTCCTGGCCGCCATCGATGCGGCCGTCGATCGCGCTCTACCCGCCGGATGGCCGCGCCTGCCGCGCAAATGGTTGCCGGCGCGCGGCAGCGTCAAGTCCCGCCACGCCTTCAGGCTCGCCAACGACGCCCGGCCGGCGCCTTACCTCGCCATCGTCGCCTTCCCCGCGTTCGCGATCAGAACCGCGGCTGTCGAATGCGACCTGGCGGCGCTCGTCGACCACATCCTGGCCCGCGGCGCCACGCTGCTGCTGCTCTACGAACACGAGAGCGATCCGAGCGGCTGGGTGCGAGAGCACCTCGACTTTCCCCACCCGCGCCTGCTCTGCCTTCCCTGCGCTCCTCCGCGAAGCGCTCCGCGGACGCCGCTTGCTCGCCGGTCAGCCGGCGCCGGCAGCGCTGCCGGCGGAGCAGGCCATGACGATGCCGGCGGAGGAGGCGTTGGCAACGACTTCCACCAGGGCAATGACGTCGACGATGGCAACCACGGCACTGATGGCTCCAAGGCCGGCGATGACTACACCGCCGCACCCACCTACAACCGGGAAGAACCGCTGTCCGACGTCATCCGTGGCCTGTGGTCTGGAGATCTCTTCTATCGCGGACCTAGCGAGGGCGTGCAAACCATCCTCGTCGAGATCATGAAGTGCACGTGCTGGCGCTGTCACTTCACACTCGACGTCGTGACCGGCATCGTGTTCCCGGATTGCGAGGTCGCCGACGGGTCGCTTCCCCATTGGACCTACTACCAGGCGCTCCTGCCCCTGTCCCGGATCCCGGACCCGATCATTCCCGCGCTCTCGGCAGCGGTGGAGGCCTGGCGCGCCGCGGGCGACCGCCGCCTGACGGTGATCCGCTGGCGGTACAGCAAGACGGTCGGCTATGCCTACTGGGCGGCCGAGTGCACGGCCTGCGGGTCTTTTCAGGGCGACTTCCCGGTAATGGAAGAGCGGATGCAGTGGCTGGAGGATCTCGGGTCGCGCCGGGAGGGCATCCTCAGCTATCGGCCGCTACATCTCGACGTCCCGCGCCAGGCGTTGCGAGAGCTGACCTGGGGCGCGGAGGTGAATCCCCATGCCCGCTTCCTCGGCTGGTACCGTGCCGGCGATCCCGAGCTCGAGCGCTCGCCGGAGGCCCTGCCGGTGGATCACGTCTCCCAAGCCGCGGCCGCTGCGGATCGCCCGCAGGGCGCGGACGGCCTGGCTGGAGACGCCACGCGGGATCGAGCAGCCGCAATGGACGGCCCGGCGGGCGCGAGTGGACCTGATCGAACAGCCGGCATCATCGGCCGGGCGGACTCGAGCGGACCGGATCTCGGGGCTGCCACGCGGATCGGACCCGCCGCCGAGCCCTCCCCCGAGGTGACCGCGGGAGCGGACCTCGGTGTCCTCGCGGCGCCGGCTGCCGACAACGCGGCTGCCCTCCGCCTTGGTCCACTACGGCGCCTGGGAGAGATCCTGTCCGCATGGCTCGGCTGGATGGGCGCGCGCCAGCAGCCGCTGGAACCGCCTGGAACCGAGGCATCCGACGGGTCTCCAGCCGCGCTCCCTAGTCCGCCGCCACCGGCGCCATCCGCGCGTTCCGCAACCGGGCGTTGAGGCGTTTGAGGTCGGGTCCGCGCAGCTCGCCCAAACGCGCCAGCACGCCGTCGAGGCGCCGTTCCAACTCGGCAACGCCCGCCTGCTGCTGGGTGGTGGGGGCTTCGTCGGCGCCGTTCAGCAGCACCAGCAGGCGGCCCATCTCGTCGTTGAGCTGCGCCAGGTTCGCGGCCGCCGCACCCCTGCGGATGCCCGCCGGCGCCGCGGAGGGCGGCGGCGCCTCGTCCTCCCCCGCCGACCCGGCGATCGCCGCGGCTTTGGCGTCGAACGCCGCCACCTCCCTGCCGAGGGCCCGCTTCCTGGCGCTCGCCGGCACCGCCGCGACGCGGCTGCGCAGCGCATTGACCTGGCGCAGCGCCGCGGCGTCTCGTCCCATCGCCTCGACGATGCCGGTCGCCAGCTTCAGCTGCTGCGCCAGGCCGTCGCCCGCGGTCCGCACTCGCGGGTCCATCCGCACTTCGAGCGGTTGCGGGAAGCTCTGCCCGCCGGCGGTCAGCTTGACCTGGTAGGTCCCCGGCAGCGCCAGCGGTCCAAGCGGCTCCGCCGGCGTGTCATGGACGACGGCGGCGATCGGGTACTCATGGTTGAGCGCCTCCGGGGGCGGGTAGCGCAGGTCCCACACGAAACGATGCATCCCCGGCTCCGCCGGCAGTGGCTGCGCCGGCCGCACCCAATACATCGGGATCGGCAGCTCCTTGGGGTCCACCGGCGGCGGCCGGTCGGCGCTCGAGAAGCGCCGCACCAGGCCACCGGCGGCGTCGAAGATCTCGAGCACGACCTCGCCGGGAGCGCCGATTCCGGACGTCGCCGGCGCGCCCGCACCGCTCCTCGCCACTCCCGCCCCCGCCCCCGATGCCGATGCCGACGCGCGCAGCAGGTAATCGATCACCGCGCCATCGGGTGGGTTCTTCCCCGCCGGCTCCTCGGGCGGCAGCGGCGTATCGGTATTGAGGTCGCGCCGCAAGCGCCAGGCGACCCCCGGCCGAAAAAGGTGCGCCGGGGCGGCGGTCGGGGCCGCCGTCGCGGCCGTCATGCCGGCGTCGAGCTGACGCAGCGGCGAGAAGTCGTCGAGCACCCAGAACGAGCGGCCATGCGTGCCCGCCACCAGGTCGGAGCCATGCACCGTGAGGTCGCGCACCGAGGTCGCCGGCAGGTTGAGGCGCAGCGACTGCCAGCTGTCGCCGTCGTCGAGCGTGACGTAGACGCCGCGCTCGGTGGCGGCGAAGAGCAGCCCGCGCCGCACCGGGTCGCCGCGCACCGCGTTGACCACCTCGCTGTCAGGGATGCCGCGGGTGATCTCCTGCCAGCTCCTGCCGAAATCGCGCGTGCGGTAGATGTGCGGTCGCAAATCGTCGAGCCGGAACCGGTTCACCGCCGCGTAGGCCGCCGCGGGATCGAAACGCGACGCTTCCATGACCGACACCTTGCTCCACGGCGTCAGCGCCTCAGGCGTCACGTCCTGCCAGTGCCGGCCACCGTCGCGGGTGAGCTGGATCAGCCCGTCGTCGGTGCCGACCCACAGCTGGTTGACGTCCTGGAACGACGGCGCGATGGTGTAGATCACGCCGCGGTGACCGCCGTGCTGCGGATCGCCGGCGGTAAACGGCCTGAGCACCCGCGGCACGGCCGGCTTCGGGCGCGTCAGGTCGGGGCTGATCGTCTGCCAGCTGCGGCCGCCGTCGGTGGTCTGGAACAGCACGCTGGCGCCGAAATAGAGAACGCTTGGATCGACCGGCGAGAACAGCAGCGGCAGCGTGCGGACGTAGCGGATCTCGCCCGACCGCACCGCCTCCGGCGACACGTCCTGCACCTCGCCGGTCGCCCAGTCGAAGCGCTGTACCTTGCCGCCATAGATCAGGTTCTTGTGCACCGGGTCGGGAGCGATGTACCCGTACTCCTCGGCGCCCACCGGATGCCAGTCGCGGAAGGTGATCTCGCCGTCGTTGCCGCGGCTGGCAATCCCGGCCGAGCCGCTCTCCTGCTGGGCGCCGTACACCCAGTACGGAAAGCGGTCGTCGGTGATCACATGGTAGAACTGCGCCGTCGGTTGGTTGTACCACGAGCTCCAGGTCGCGCCGCCGTTGAGGCTGACCGCCGCTCCCTGGTCGCCGGCCAGCAGCAGCACCTGCGGGCGGTCGGGGTCGATCCAGATGCGGTGATAGTCGTCGCCGCCCGGCGCTCCCTTGGTGGCGGTGAAGCTCTCACCGCCGTCGGTCGAGCGATAGGTCGAGGTGTTGCAGACGTACACCTTGTCGGGGTCCTTGGGATCCACCCTGACCTCGGCGAAGTCGCCGCCGCGCCCCCAGATCCTGGGCTCGGCATTGACTCGCCGCCAGCTGGCGCCGCCGTCGTCCGAGCGGTACAGCCCGCCGTGCCTGGCGTCGGCGTCCACCTGCAGGTAGACCCGTCCCGGCCGGCTGGGCGCCACGCCGATGCCGATCCGGCCCAGGCCCTGGGCGGCCGACGGCAGCCCCTGGGTCAGCGGCTGCCAGCTGCCGCCGCCGTCGGTCGATTTGTAGAGCCCGCTCCCCGGCACCTGGAACGAGGCGCCGATCTCCCACGGCGCCTGGCGCGCGGCCCACAACGAGGCGTAGAGGACGCGCGGATCCGCGGGATCGAACGCCAGGTCCACGGCGCCGGTGTTCGGGTCGCGGTACAGCACCTTCTCCCAGCTGCGCCCGCCGTCCGTCGAGCGGAACACTCCCCGCTCCGCGTTCGGTCCGTAGGGATGTCCGAGCACCGCCGCGAACACCCGGTTGGGATCGTGCGGGTCGACCAGCAGCGCCGGGATCTGCTGGCCGTCACGCAGCCCGAGGTGCTCCCACGTCTCGCCGCCGTCGGTCGACTTGTAGATCCCGTCGCCCACCGATAAATCGGGACGCTGCAGCCCTTCGCCGCTGCCGGCATAGATCACCCGCGGGTCGGAAGGCGCCACGGCGAGCGCACCGATCGACTGCGTCGGCTGGCCGTCGAACAGCGCCCGCCAGGTCCGGCCCGCGTCGTCGGTCTTCCAGACGCCGCCGTTGTTGACACCCATGTAGAACACGTCCGGCTGCCCCGGCACCCCCACCGCCGCCACCGTCCGCCCGCCCCGGAAAGGCCCGATCAACCGCCACCGCAGCTGCGACAGGAGGGCGGGATCGATCCCTCCGGCGGCCCTGGCTCCGGCGGTGCCGCCGCCGGCCGCGGCCGGCGGAGCGGCCGCCGGCGTGGCCAGCGCCGGCAGCGCGCCGGCGGCGCCCTCGGCGACGAGGACGCCGAGGGCGAGGACTGCGACAAGAGCGAAGCAAGCAAGGAGGACGGACAGGACTGTGCGGCGACCGGCAGGCGCGACGACGCGGACTGGGCTCACGCTCGGACCTCCAAGAAAAGAGAGGCCCTAGTGTAGTGCAGTCGCTGTCGTCAGCGCCGGCCGTCAGAGACGCGCGCCCTGCTAGAGATCGTCGAGGTCATCGAGGTCATCGCAGCCGTCGCGGCCGTCGCGGCCGTCGCGGCCGTCGCGGCCGTCGAGCTCGTCCGCCCTACCTGCCGCCGTCGATCGCGCCACGCTGCGGCAGCAGCCCCACGACGCCCTTGCCTTCCTCGACGCGGTAGATGCGGTTGACCCGCACCGCGGCCGGCGGGAGCTTCTCGACCAGGCCGCTGGGCCAGCGGATCTCGAGCTCGTCGATGCGGGCGGCGGCGCCCAGGCCGAAGTGCAGCCGGGTCGAGCTCTGGCTCTCGAAGCCGTTGCCGCCATTGACCTCGCGGATGAGGCGCTGGCCGCCGGCGCGCAGAGTGACGCGGGCGCCGATGGCGTCGCGGTTCGACTTCACGCCGGCGAGCTTGAGCTCGATCCAGTTGCCGGCGCCGGCGGTGCGGTTGTGGTAGAGCAGCGAGGGCTGGTCGCGGTTGGTCTGGAGGAAATCGAGCCGGCCGTCGTTGTCGAAGTCCGCAACGCCCAGGCCGCGGCCGTCGAGGTCGTTGTCGACGCCGGCCAGGGCGCCGATCTCCTGGAAGGTGCCGTTGCCGGCGTTGCGGAAGAGCTTCTTCTTCTGGTGGCCGCTCCAGGTCATGTCGCCGATGTCGGGCCAGGCATCGAGGTCCGAGAAGTCAAAGCCTTGCCGGGTGATCGCCTTGCCGAGGACCGGCACGTAATTGCGGTCGCCTCCCGTGTGCATGCCAGTGGCCGCAATCAGGTCTTCCCAGCCGTCGTTGTCGAAATCGGCGAACTTGGCGGCCCACCCCCAAAGCGTCGACCAGGTGCCGGTCTCGCGCGCCACGTCGGTGAAGGTCAGCCTGCCGCGCGCGTCGAGGCCATTGTTGTGCCACAGCATGTTGCCTTCCTGCATGAAGTCGTCGGTGATGTTGGCGATATAGATGTCGAGCCAGCCGTCGTGGTCGTAGTCGGCGAAGTCGACGTTCATGCCGTGCCTGCTGTCGTAGCCGATGGCCGCGCCGGTGACGTCGCGGAAGGTGCCGTTGCGGTTGTTCAGGAACAGGTAGTCGGGGCCGAAGTCAGCGGCCAGGTAGAGGTCCTGCCAGCCGTCGTTGTCGAGGTCGGCGTGCCCGACGGCGAGGATCCAGCCGGGGAGCCTGCCGAGCCCGGCCTTGTCGGTGACGTCGACGAAGGTGCCGTTGCCCTGGTTGCGCCACAGGGTCACGCCGCCGCCGTTGTCGGCGTGCTCGATCGAGTTCGGCAGCACGTGCGGGTCCTTGAGGTCGAACAGGTCGACCGCCTTCTGATAGTTGCCGAAGAGCAGGTCGAGGTGGCCGTCGTTGTCGTAGTCGAAGGCGATCGCCGACACGGTGTTCGCGGGCTTGCGGTCGAGGCCGGAACCAGCGGTGACGTCGCGGAACCTGCCGTTGCCCTCGTTGTGGTAGAGGATGGGCGTGCCGTAGCGGATCACCAGCAGATCGATGCGGCCGTCGTTGTCGTAATCGAACCACAGCGCGCCGGTGACCGTGGAGCGCGAATCGTTGCCGCCGGCCACTCCCGCCGCCGCCGTCACGTCGGTAAAGCTGATGCGGCCGTCCTTGTCCGGACCGTTGTTGCGCAGCAGGTGGTTGGGCTGATCGCTTCCCGAGTCGGTGATGAAGACGTCGTCGTAGCCGTCGTTGTCGTAGTCGCCGACCGCCACCGCCGCGCCGCCGCCCGGGAACAGGCTGAGCACGCCGCCGTTCCTGGCCGCGAAAACGCGCGCGTGGTGGGGGATGCGGGCCCCCGCCGGCGCGCCAATCTCCTCGAAGCGGATGCGCTCCGCCGGCACGGCCATCGCCGGCAGCGGCCTGGCCTTGGCCGGCGGTGGCGGCGCGGTCATCGCCGGCGTGGCCGGCGCAGCCGCCGCGGCCGCGGCCAGTCCCGGCGCCGAGGCCGCCATCCCGAGCGCCAGGAGTGCCGTCAGCACCGCCAGCGCCGCGGCCTTCGCGATCGGCGCGTGTGGAGCGTGCAGATGCGGGTACGGTGACCGAGCCATGCCGCCTCCGTTCGAGAGACCGTGCGGGGTCCTCCTTAAATTGACGGTGTTGCATTAGGTAAAAAGCGAGCCTGCTTCGAGAACTTCCAGCTCGGCGAAACAGACCTGGCCGCCTCGCGTCGAGGTCAGCCCGCGCCGGATCAGCGCGACGGGCCGGCCGGCGGCGGCGCGTCCCGGTAACGGACTTCCACCAGCGGCACGTGCCAGCGCTCGCAGAGCAGGTGCGGCTGGTACTCCGGTCCGGAATCGCTCCGGCGGCGCTCGACGACCGCCACGACTCGCGCCTCCTCGGCGCCGGCGATGACGCTCGCCAGGTCCAGGCGGCCCTTCTGCGACAGCGCCGCCACCGGCAGTCCCGAGCCGTCGACCAGCTCCACCCACCCACCGTTGCAGCGCACCGCCAGCGCGTCCCCGGGCTGCAGCCGGTCGAGCCGCTCGTGGATCGGGTCGCCGGGCGGCCTCCTGCCGGCAAAGTCGAGGAAGAAGTCGCCCAGGCCAAGAAATGCGAAGCGGCGCCCGAGAACCATGGCGGGCGGCGCTTCGAGCTCCAGCTCGGCCTCGAACAGATCCAGCCCCCGGCTGGCTTCTCGCGGCTGCCGCAAGAAAGGATTGCGCTCGTCGCGGCGCCACAGCAGGGCGAGCGTCTCGCGGGCGCGGGTGATCCCGACGTAGAAGAGACGCCGCTGATCTTCCTCTTCCGCCGCCGCCGCCGCCGTCCCGGGCTCGCCGCCGCCGAGGCGCGGGCCCCAATCGCCATCGGCGAGCAGCACGTGCGGGAACTCGAGCCCTTTGGCGGTATGGACCGTTCCCAGGTGGACGCCGTCGCCGCGCGCCAGGTCGCGCCGCCGCTCGGCCAGGGCGTCGTAGAGGAACTCGAGCACCTCGCCGGCCGCGGTCTCGGCCTCGCCGCGAGCGTCGCGCCAGTCCTCGAGCAGCTCGTGCAGCAGCGACCACCAGGGATTGCCAGGGGACCGAGTCACCGCGGCCAGCAGCCGCGAGGCGCGGCACTTCGACGCTCGCCGCTCGGCCAGCGCCGCGAGGAATCCGGCGATCTCACGGACGCGATGGAGCGGCGGCAGACGGTCGCGACCGTCGGACCAGCGGACGGGAATCTCCTCATGCTCGCAGAGCGCGCGGATCGGCTGGAGCTGGCGGCGCCTGCGTGCGAGCACCGCGCAGTGCGTCCAGGAAAATCCCGCGTCGAGCCGCCGCAGCTCGCGCAACCACGCGACCACGGCCGCTGCCTGCTCGCCGGCGCCGGCCACGCGCAGCAGCCGTACGCGCCCGCGGCCGGCAGCGTCGAGCGCCGCCCAGCGGCCACCCGCGGGCTCGGCGATGCGCGCGGCGTTGACGTGGATCGGATGCTCGCATTTCAGGCGCTCCCGATTGTGCCCGATGAGCTCGTTGGCGCAGGCAATGATGGCGGCGCTCGAGCGGAAGTTCTCGACCAGGTAATGGACCGCGGCCGGATAGTCCTGGCGGAAGCGGCGGATGAACTCGACCTCGGCGCCATTGAAACCATAGATCGTCTGGTCGTCGTCGCCCACCGCCAGGATGGACAGCTTGCGGTCGGGATCGGGCTGCCCGCGACCGGCGAGATTCGACAGCAGCTGGTACTGCGCCGCGTTGATGTCCTGGTACTCGTCGACGAGGATGTGGCTGAAGCCTGCCAGCAGCCGGTCGCGAAGCGGCTCGCCCAGGCCGGCCGCCGCTCGCGCGTCGTCATCCTGGCTCCCCTCGGGAACGCCGGCGCGCCGCGCATCGCCCACCGCCGGCTCCGCGACGCCCGCCGGCTCACCGCCGCCGCTCGCGCCGTCCTCGACTCCGCGGCCGCTGCCGCCGAGCAACCGGTTGGCGTCGTCGATCAGGCGCTTGAAGTCCGGTTCCTCGCCCCGCCGCGCCGCATCGACCAGCGACGTGCCGGTCAGCAGCAAGGCGAGGCCGTGATAGGTCTGCACGATCACCCCGCGAGCGTCGTCGCCGATCAGCTGGCGCAGCCGCCGCGACACCTCGCGCGCCGCGCCGCGATTGAAGCAGACCACCAGGATGCCGCGCGCCGGCACCCGCTCGACCCGCAGCAGGTAGGCGCAGCGATGCACCACCACCCGCGTCTTGCCGGCGCCGGGACCGGCAAGGATCAGCAGGTTGGCCGCGAGCGGCGCCGTCACCAGCTTGATCTGAGCCCGGTTGGCGAGACTGTCGACGATCGCTCGGAACGACGCCGGCCCGGTGGCGCGGGCGAGCATCGCCGCCGCCGCTCCCGGAAAGTAACGACGGACGAAGCTCTCACGGTCCAGCGCGAAGTAGTCGTCCACCAGCGCCAGGGCGCGCTCACCGCCAGCCGGCGCCGGAGGCTCTCCCGGCCGGACAGGCTCGCCGCCGCCCAGGGCGAGCTCCGCATAGCGGGCCATGACGTGAATCTGCAGGGTGCGCTCGGCGTAGTGAGCGGCCAGTGGCTCGAAGTCCTTCTCGGCATAGGCGCGGCCCTTCGCCTCGGGCTGGATGCGGATGGTCATCGCCTGCCGGAACACCGCCAGCCCGTGTTGCAGCTGGATCACCTGGCGCTCGTGCAGGAACAGCAGCGCCCGCTCAACCGCGGCGAGCGGATCGGGGACCTGCGCCCCGAGCGACAGGTCGCGGCTCAGCGCCTCGCAGAGGTCTTCGAGCGCGAACGCCACCAGCACCAACCCCGACGCCGGTCCTGACGCCGGTCGCTCCTCCCCGCCTCCGTGCTCCGGCGCCGGTTCGTCCCCGGAGTCAGCTTCCTGTCCACCTTCACCACCGGACCCCAACTCCTGCCCGCCTCCGTTTCGCTCCTGCCTGCCTCCCGATCCTGACCCCATCCTCCCTGCGGGCCCCGGAGCCGATGCGGCCGCCGCGCCGGCCTTCCATCCGCCTCCGGACCCCGGCACCGGTCCGGCATCCGCCTCGGCCTGCGGCACGCGCTCCAGCAGAGCCTCGAGCACCAGTCCGGCGACCTCGCGCTGCCTCGCAGCCAGGGCGCCGAGATCGGCCCAGCCGCCCCGCAGGCGAATGCCGTAGTGATCGCGAGAGCGGTAGGCCAGCTCGAGGCCGCCCGGCCTGCCCGGCAGCGCCCGCTCGGCCCGCGCCAGACCCTGCAGCAGCTGGCGCAGCGTCTCGGGGTGGCTGCGCAACCCGCGATCCGCCAGACTCTGGTTGAGCCGCCGCAAGGAGATCTCGTGCCACTCGCCGTCTTCCGTCTCCGGCGACGTCTCCCGCAGGATCTCGAGCATGCCGCGCTCCAACCCGCCGAGCGCCAGGAGCCGCGCCCGTGCCGGCCCCCGCCCGCCGCGCCGCGGCTGCAGATACGCGGTCAGCTGCAGCCCGCGCTCGATCAGCTGGTGCACGGCCATCTCATGGAGCTCGCGCAGCACTCTTTCGCCGGCGGCCTCCTCCGTGGCGCCGATGCCGGCGGGGCCGGCGGCGGTGGCCTCGCCGCCTTCTCCGGCATCGCCGGCCGCTCCGCCGGACCCGGCGGCGGCGGCTTCGACGGTCTCTCCGCCAGCGCCGGCGCCGGCGGCGGTGGCGGCAGCGAAGGCCGGCAGCTCGGCGAGCTGGTCGGCCGTCACTCCCTGGTCGGGATCGCAGTCGAACAACGCCGCCAGGATCGCCAGCCACAAGGTGCGCCTGACCGGCGGCACGCGCGGCCTGATCTCGTCGATGCGCCGGCCGGCCGCCGCGAGACTGGCGACGCGGGGCCGCCCCTGAAAGACCCGGGTATGGTTCTGGTTGCGCTCGACGAAACCGGCCCGCTCCAGCCAGGCGACCGCCGTCTTGACCTTCGTGTCGGCGCCGCGGTCTCCGGCCTCGAAGCGGGTCTCGACCTCCTCGCTGGCCAGCAGCTCGCCGCTGGTCACCACTACCTGCTGCCGGCCAAGGCCGCCGGCGGCGCGCGTCCGGCGAGCGAGCCGGCGCAGGCCGCCCAGGATCTGGACGATGTCGCGGCGGCCCACGCGGCTCTCCGCGGCCAGCCGGAACTGGCGCTCGACGTCGGGCTCGGCGAAGAGCAGGATGCAGCTCGCCGGCCGGCCATCGCGCCCGGCCCGCCCCGCCTCCTGCAGGTAGCTCTCGAGCGAACCGGGGAGGTCGGCGTGGAGGACCAGCCTCACGTCTTCCTTGTCGATGCCCATGCCGAAGGCGTTGGTGGCGCAGACCACTTGCAGCTTGCCGCGCACGAACTGGTCCAGGATGCGGCGCTTCTCCGGCGGCCGCAGGCCGGCGTGAAAGGCCTCGGCGCGCACGCCGTAGCCGGCCAGGTACCGGGCCCCGCGGTCGGCGCCGCCGCGGGTCGCGAAATACACCAGCGCCGCGGCGTCCCCCGCCGGTTTGCCGTGCTCGGCGAGCAGCGCGCGGATGCGCTCCAGCTTGCCGGCGGGCGCGACCGCCTCGACCGCGAAGCTCAGCTCCGGACGCCGGGCGCTGCCGCCCAGGACCGTCAGCTCCACGCCCAGCTCGCGCCGGAAGTGCTCCACGATCTCGCGCTGCACGTCCGGCTTCGCGGTGGCGGTGAAGCAGGCAATCGGCGGCCGCGGGCGCCCCTGGCGCCTGGCCAGCTCGCGGATGTAGCGGCTGGCGTAGAGATAGTCGGGACGGAAGTCGTGCCCCCACTTCGACAGGCAGTGCGCCTCGTCGAACACCCAGCCGCCGATCTCGCGCTGCTCGACCGCCTCGAGGAAGGACCGGTTGCGCAGCTGCTCGGGCGAGACGTACAGGATCGCCACCTCGCCCAGCCGCACGCGCTCGAGCGCCGCGCCGCGCTCCGGGGGCGTCAGCAGGCCATTGAGCGCCGCTGCGCGGTCGAAGCCGGCGCAGCGGTTCAGGTGCTCCACCTGGTCTTGCATCAGCGCCTGCAGCGGCGAGATCACGATCGTCAGCAGGCCGCGCCGGTGATGGCGGACGAGCGCCGGCAGCTGGTAGCAGAGCGACTTGCCGCCGCCGGTAGGCAACATGGCGAGCAGCGGCCGATCGTCGAGCGCCAGGCGGACCAGCTCCCGCTGCAGGCTGCCGCCGTCCGCCCCAGCCGGCAGCGGCCGGAAGTCGGCAAAGCCGAAGAAGCGCCGCAGCAGCGCCTCGAGGTCGTGGCTGGTCCGGCAGTACGAGCATCCCGTGTCGCCGCAGGGACGGCAGCGCAGGGCGTCGAGCAGCTCGACCGTCCGCGGATGCCCTTCGCGCACCCAGCGCGGCAGCACCGAGCCGCCGCCCGCGACGTGCAGCCAGGCCACCGCAAAGGCCCACGCCGGGAGCGCCGCGAGCGGCTCGCCGGCGGTCGCCGCCAGCGCCCGCGGGCAGACCCGTTCGGGCAGGCTCGCCGCCAGAAAGGCCCGCGCCGCCGCCGCGGTCATCGACGGGACGCCGGAGATCGCCGAGAAGAGGGCGGCAAGACCGCCCCGGTCGCCGGCCTGCCGGCTGCCGCCCGCGCCACCAACGGCGCCGCCGCCCGCGCCACCGCCGGCGCCGCCACCCGCGCCGCCGCCGAAGCAGAAGCCGTAGAAGGCAAGCCTCGCGGGCTCGCGAACGGCCAGCGCCGCGAACGTCCCCCACTCGTCCGCGAAGAGTTGCGCCGCCAGCTTCGCATCGGCGACCGGATCGCTCACGGCGTCATGGACCAGCTTGTAGCCCTTGACCAGCCCATGGTAGGGAATCTCGGGAAAGGCCAGCGGCGACAACACCAGCGTGTCGATCACCGGCTTGCTCAGCAGCGCCGGTAGCGCGCCGGCCGCGTCGCGTGCGCCCTCGAGAACCAGCAAGTCGTGTCCGAGCAGGTTGTGGCCGAGGACGTAATCGGCCTTCGCGCCGAACCGGTCCAGCGCGCGCAGGGCCTCCGGCAGCGGCGTCTCGCCGTCCCAGGCAAAGGATTTCCCGCGGAAGACAGCGCCGATCCTCAAGATGCGTTGCGCGAGCCGGTGCCCCCCGAACGGCGTCTCGAGGTCGAGACATAGACAGCGCTCGAGAAATTGCTGCACCATGCTCCCCGAGTCTAGCCCTAAACCGAATCGTCCCCCCCTGGGCAGCGCGCTTTGCCGCTACACTAGCGGGCGTGAGCACCCGAGCGGCTTCCGCTTCGCCGGCGCCGGCTCCGGCACCGATGCCCTCCCATTCGGCGGCCTCCGAGCCCGTGTCGCCCGTGGACCACGCCTGGCTGCGGATGGACGAGCCCGCCAACCTCATGCAGATCAACGGCGTGCTGGTCCTCGAGCAGCCGGTGAGCGTCGAGCAGATCAAGGAGATCGTGCGTCGCCGCCTGCTGCCCATCGCGCGCTTCCGCCAGCGCGTGGTGACCGGGCGCGGCGGCCAGCCGCGCTGGGATGAGGACCCCGCCTTCGACCTCGACCGCCACGTGCTGGCGGCGGCGCTGCCCGCACCGGCCGATGACGGCGCGCTGGCGGCGGTGGTCGGCGAGCTGATGAGCACCCCGCTCGCGTCCGGCCGCCCCTTGTGGGAGTTCCGCCTGTTGCAACCCTACCGCGGCGGCTGCGCGCTGCTGGCACGGATCCACCATGCGATCGGCGACGGCGTGGCGCTGATGCTCGTGCTGCTCTCGCTCACCGACCTGCAGCCTTCCGGCCCACCCACGGTGAGGCCGACGCCCGACGACCCCGTGCCTCCGGACACGCCGGAGAGGCCCGCGGGACGGGAGACGCCCGACGGAGGGAAGGCGCCCGCCGGAGGGAAGCCGCCGGAGCCGCTCGAGGCGCCGGGCACCAACCCGTTCACCGAGCTCTTCTGCCAGCCCCTGCACGACATCGGCAAGATCCGCGCGCTGGCCGACGAGATCTCGCCCGAGCTCATGCGCCTGCTGCATGCTCCGATGGAGGCGCTGCGCCGCTCGCGCCTGCTCACCGGCATTGGCGGCATCGGCGCCCTCGGCCGCCTGGTAGGCCGTCCGCCCGATCCCCGCTCCCCGTTCAAAGGGCCGCTCGGAGTGCCCAAGGCGGTTGCCTGGTCCGAGCCCCTGGCGCTGGCCGAGGTCAAGCAGGTCGGCCGCGCGCTGGGCGGCTCCGTCAACGACGTGCTGATCTCCGCCACCACCGGCGGCCTGCGCCGCTACCTGGCGCGCCGGACCAAGCTGCCGCGGCGCCTCGACGTCCGCGCCGCCATGCCGGTCAACCTGCGGCCGCTCGCCAGGATGTCCCAGTTGGGCAATCATTTCGGCCTGGTCTTCCTGTCGCTGCCGCTCGGCATCGCCGATCCCCTGGCGCGCCTGGCCGAGTTGCGCCGCCGCTCCGCGGCGCTGCGTCGCTCGGCCGAGGCGGTGGTCGTCCTCCTCATCCTGCGCACCATCGGCCGGGTGCCGCTCGCCGTGCAGCGCCTGGTGGTCAAGATCTTCGCTACCAAGGCAACCCTGGTGATGACCAACGTCCCCGGCCCGAACCGCACTCTCTATCTCGCCGGCAAGCCGATCCGCGACGTCTTCTTCTGGGTGCCGCAGTCCGGCCACGTCGGCCTGGGAATCTCGATCCTCAGCTACAACGGCACCGTCCGGCTCGGAGTCGGCACCGACGCCGGCCTGGTGCCCGATCCGCAAGCCATCGTCGCCGGCTTCCAAGAAGAGTTCGACGAGCTGCTGCGCCTCGCCCGCGTCGCGCCAGATCGCCGCCGATGAGGCCGCGGCGCGTCCCGTGAACGGCGAGGCCGGTCCTGAGCAGACGGGCCAGCGGACTGACGTCCGCCGGCGTGACCGCCGCACCGCCATCCTGGTGGCCCTGGCGGCGCTGGTCGTCTACAACCTCAACGGCAGGGTCATCGCTTCGAGCGACACCCGCGCGACGCGTTTCGTGCCCTTCGCGCTGCTCAAGGGCGGCACCCTGCTGCTCGACCCGGTGCTCGACGTGGTGCGCACCTCGCGCCGCGCCTATTGGGTGCTGCCGGCGCGGCACGGCGGGCACGCCTCGCTGTTCCCGGTCGTCGCCCCGCTGCTGGTGACGCCGCTCTACCTGCCGGCCGCGATCCAGCTCGCGCGCCAGGGCTGGCCGAGCGCCGGGCTCGCTGCCGCCGGCGCCTTCATGGAGAAGTTTGCGGCCTCCTGCATCGCGGCCCTGTCCGCCGGCGCGATGTTCCTGCTGCTGCGCCGGCGCATGCGCCCGGCGCGGGCGCTCGGGCTCACTGCCGCCTTCGCGCTGGGAACCGAGACCTGGATGATCGGCAGCCAGGCGCTCTGGCAGCACGGCACGGAGGAGCTGCTGCTGATCGTCGCGCTCCTCGCCCTCACCGGACCGCTGACCGCGGCGCCGCTGGCGCTCGGCGGCGCCGCCTGCGGCTTGGCCATCGCCGGGCGCCCGATCGACGCCCTGCTGGTGGCGCCTTTCGCGCTGCTCGCGCCCGTCTGGGCCGGACGCCGGGCGGCCTGGTTCTTCCTCGGCGCCGCCGTCCCACTGGCCCTGACGGCGGCCTACAACCTGAAAACCTTCGGCCTGCTGGGCGGCGGCTACGAGCTCTTCGTCAAGGCGGGACGCCGCTACTTCGAGGAGCAGCCCATGGCTCGCGGGCTGGTCGAGATGCTCTTCAGCCCGGACAAGGGACTCTTCTTCTACACGCCGTTCCTCCTCTTCCTGCCGGTCTACCTGCGGCGGACGCTGGCGCGGACCGAGGTCCTGCCTGCCGCCGCCACGAATCTGCCCGGCGGCGCGGACCGGTCCGGCATCGCCGCGAGCTCCTCCGACGTCGCAGGGCCGGGTACAGCACCAAGCGCCAGCGGCCTCGAGAGGCTGGCGGCCATCCCCCGCTTCCTGGCCGACCGCGACCGCGCGCTGACCGCCTTCCTGCTCGCCGGCATCGCCACCCAGCTCCTCGTCTACTCGCGCTCGGATTGGCGGGGCGGGACCTGCTACGGCCCGCGGTACCTCGCGGACTTCCTTCCCCTGCTGGTCTGGATGCTCGCCCCGGTCGTCGAGACGCTCTCCGCGCGCCCCCTGGCCATCTTCCGCTTGGCAGTCCTGTTCTCGGTCGCCGTCCAGGCCGTCGGCGCCTTCTGCTACCCGCTCGGCGCCAGCGACCTGCGCATCGAATCGGAGCACTCGCGCCTCCCCGCCTACCTGATCGAGGCCTCCGCCGGCGTCGTCACCCCCGGCTGGGTCGAGTACCTCCGCGGACGCTAGCCGGCGCCGGCGGTGCCGACCCGCGCCGGCGCCCAACAAATCCCCGCAATCCGTGTCTAGGAAGCGGGGAGAGTCCCTATGGTTTACGAGAACTTCGACCTGCGCATCGATGCCGACGGCGAAGGCTTCGTGGTCCGCGCCAGAGCCGCGCGCGGCAGCGCCAGCCACGAGCTCCGGTTGCCCCAGGAGCTTGCCGCTGGCCTGCTCGAGCCGTCCGCCGTCGGACCGGCTGGCGAGCAGGCCCAGCCCGTCCCCAGGGACACCCACTCGCAGAGGCAGCCCTTTGCGAACCTGTCGCCACGGCGGCAAGGGAGCCTGTTGTTCAGCGCGCTGTTCGCCGGCCCGGTGCGCAGCCTCTTCGATTCCAGCCTGGGCGAAGCGGAGGCTCAACCCGAGACCGGGATCCTCATCCGGCTCCGCCTCGATCTCAGGGACATTCGCGTGCGGCCACTGCTCGACCTGCCCTGGGAGCTGCTCTTCGACGAAGCCCAAGGCGGGTTCCTTGGCCTTCGCCGGGGCACTCCGATCGTCCGCTGTCTCGATATCGCTTCGCCGGCGCATCCCTTGCCGCTCAGCTCGCCGTTGCGGGTACTGGCGGTGATGGCCAACCCCTCCTCCAGCCCGGCGCTCGACTTGACCGGTGAGTGGCGGAGCATCGAGCTGGCCTTCGCCGGTCCTGGCCAGGTCCAGCTCGTGACTCTCGAGCACGCGACGCGCGAAGAACTGCTGCATACCTTGCGCGAAGAGAGCTTCCACGTCGTCCACTTCATGGGGCACGGCAGCTTCGACCAGAGCAGTGGCGTCGGGACCCTCTTGCTGGAGTCACCCGATCGCAGCGCCGATCCCATCGCGGCCGAAGCCTTGGCGGCCCTCTTCTCCGATCGCAAGCATCCGATCCTCGTGATCCTCAACGCCTGCCACACGGCGAGATCCACCGCCACGGCCGACCTGGATCCCTACGTCGGGGTCGCCTCCGCCCTAGTACTCGCCGGGCTGCCGGCCGTGCTCGCCATGCGCTCCGCGATCCTGGATCCCGCCGCAGTCAAGATCACGGCCGAGCTCTATCGCCGGCTTGCTAGCGGCGACCGCCTCGAAGCGGCGGTGTCCGAGGTGCGGCTGGCACTCAGCACGACCTACGAAGGCACAGCCGAATGGGCCGTCCCAGCATTGTTCCTCCGCGAGGAGCCGGCCGCCGCACCAGACCAACCCTTCCCAGTCCCCTTGGCGGAGGTCGAGAAGGCATCGCCCGGGCTGCCGGGCATCGTGATCCACCAGAAGGGTGACATCGGGAAACAGATCAACGTCGGCGGCGACGTGGACACGCTCAATGTCAACTGAGGAGAAAAACGCTGTCGGCCCCGCCCAGCCGAATCATGGGCTCGCCGGCCAGCCCGCTCCGGCCGCACTGCCGCGCGCCGCTCCGCAGGTGGGCAACCTCACGGGCACGTCACCGCAGGTCTTGCCGGCAACCTCGGCAGCTGTCGAGGAGAAACTGCCGCCGTCAGCAACCGGGGATGGCTCGCAACGGCGCGATTCCACGACCGATCCCGCGTCTCCTGCAGCTGCCACGCCCCCTCCCTCACTCTCGGCCCGGGGCACGGCTGCCTCATCCTTGGCCAAGCCCAAAGGGGTTGACCCGGTCTCGCGGCCCCCTACGGGCGGGACAGAGGTGCAGAACACCGGCGGTATCGGTGTCCAGGTTGTCGCTGGCTCGATAGGAAGCTTTTTCCCGCCGCCGGAGAAAAAGCCCTTCGTGGATCCCACGGAGGAGCTGCCTTCGCGGCCGCTCGGCATCGACCCCTTCCGGCTCCAGATCGACGAGCAGATCCTCTCGGCTCTCGACAGCTACCGCGTGGCCCTGCTGACCTCATTCGATCACGATACCTGCCTCGCCGCCGCCGCCGCCCTCATCCAGCACGAGAGGTTCACGGCTTACAAGAAGCGAACCCTGGTGCTCACGCGAACGGACAACAGGGAGAGGATCGACCTCAGCATTGACCTCTTTACGCGGCCGGAGTACCTCGAGAAAAGAGAGGAGAAGGAGATCGTGCTCGTCGAGGTCTCGAGCAGAGGGAATGCATTCCTCGATTCGCTGAACATCACCGAGCGCATTCACGCGACCAAGATCAGCGAGAACCTTGCAGCCAGAAATACTTTTATCCTGGTAGCGGCCAGGTGCGATCTCCTCAAGCTGGAGCCGGAGCAACGCCTCCAGGGGTTCTCCTTTACTCATTGGCCGGTGCCGTTCTTGCTGCCTCGCCTGCAGCGCCACTTCGAAGGCGAGCGCGCGAAACAAATCGAGGAGCTGCTGCACAGGCAGTTGCACGGCGGGCTCTGGCGAGACCTGGCGGAAATGTACCAGGAGGTCAGCGGCCGGCTGCAGAGCAGCGTCGCGGAGTTCGAGGAAGCGCTCAGCATGAGTGAGCGCGGCGATCCCAGCCGACTCCGTGCACACGCCCGCGAGACCACCCCGCTCGCCAAGCTGGCGGGAGAGAACGAGCTGCGCCGCATGGTCCTCTACACGGCGGTCTACTTCCCCGATCTCACCCCGCATGACTTCGACTGGATGGTGCACCTCATGGTCGGCGACCGGACGTTGCCGGTCGACGTGGAGTCGCAAGTGGTCACCGACCACGGCGAGGTGCGCATCCGCAAGGAGCGGGTCGAGCGGAGAATGGCCGAGATCTGGCAGGCGGCCCCCGACGCGGTCCTCGCCGACTGCTTGCTGGAGACAGCGAGTTTGCGCGACGGCACTCACACGATCGAGTTCACGGCCCCTCACCTGCGCCGCGAGGTCAGAGCGGTCCTCGAGACCAGATTTCCGATGTTCTTGACCGCCACGTTCTCCCGCCTGCAGGACGCTGGCGTCCTGTTCTTGCCTCGCGTCTCCGCAGCGATCGTTGAGAACCTCATTCGCCTGTCGGTGGAGCGCACGCTGATCGATCCCGGCTACTATGGCACGCGGTGGTTAGTTGATTTCGTCGCCAGCCTACGCAGCGACACCGACGCCGAGATCGATGGCGAAGACCCATCGGAGTTGCTGCTCGAGCTGCTGGCGAAACTCCGCGACGACCTGCGCAAGCGCCACATCTGCGGCCGCCTGGCGCAGCTGATCCGCGAGATGTTGCGGCACGACCGCCTGCGCCCGACGGTGCGCGGATTCTTCTCTGCACTGGTCGGCGAGCGCCGCCACGAGGTGGCCCCCGATATCCTGCTCGAGCTGGTGAAGCGGCTCCGCTTCGCTCCTCAGTTCGACGGGTTCTACTGGCTGCGCCGGCTCATCGACGAAGCCCCGGACGAGCTGGAGCAGCGGGCCTATCTCTGCCTGCTCGACCTGGCCGCGGAAAGCGGCGCCCGCATCTTCAAGGTCATCGACGAGGTTCGCGCCTGGCTGCCCGCCGAGTCCTCACGCATTTCGAGCCGCTACGCGCTGCGCTTCATCGCCGACTACAGCCACTTCTCGCTCTCCTCGGTGCCCGCCGAGTCCTACGGAGCATGGCCCTCACGCTGCGCGCTCATTGCCGCGTGTCCACGTGACGGCGAGCAGCTGCGCTCGCGGCTCGAGATGCTTGCCGGCTGGCTTCTCGATCCGGGAGTCCCGGACGCGATCGACGCCAAGGACCCACCGACAGCCGACGTTTACCTGGGGTTCGTCGGCGACCTGCTCGAGGAGTTCCTCCTGGTTCTCGAAGGAACGGACCCGGGAAACGCTCACCCGGACGCGCGGCTCCTTGGCGACGCGCTGGTCAGCGCGTTCGCCGGGGCGCTTGGAAGGCCTCGCCGTGCCCAGCTCGCCCGCTACTGGCATGACAAACGGGGCACCCATCACCAGCAAGCCCTCGAGACGCCGCTGGTACCCGCTGACCGAGCGAAGGAGCGGCGGTGGCTCCTCGCCAGGTGGCAGATCCTGACCACCCTGAGCCGCCGGCTGGATGAAGCGGCGACTCGCCTCGCCGCAACCCGGACGGAGATCGGACCATGAGCCAAGCCTTTCCCCTGGACACACTGATTCGCCGTGTCGACCGTCAGTCATTACCTGACAGGCTCGATTCGGAACAGCATCTCGTCATCTTCGATGCGCGCGCCCGCCGAGTCCTGCCACGGGACCCTGTGGTCAGGATCGGTAAGGATCTCCGCTACTTCCTGGTCTCGACCAGGCTGCGCAGGGTCGAGTGCCGGGGCCCGATCTGCAAGGTCAAGAGCCCGACGCTCCAGGCTTCCTGCGAGCTTGCGGTCTCCTATGACGCTCGCTGCGAGAACGGCAGGGAGGCCCAGCTCGTTGCCGCGCTGCAGGACGGCGAGCATCCCGCGGTGGCTTTGGATGCCTTCATCAGTGGCTGTGTGGAGAGGTTCTTGAACCGCCCCTCGGTAGCCGGCGCCGATGCCTGCCTGGAGCTCGCCGGGAACCTTCCGGCGCTCTCGGCCTTCATCCGCGAACGCTGCCTGGAGGAGTTCGGCGTCGCGCTCGAGCCGACGATTCG
>Ga0209118_1000416_pt1 | contig 23749 bp, 24 predicted proteins | sample BlaSpr_A8_Ref_M1_FD_187988 | JGI IMG/M metagenome (GOLD analysis project Ga0209118, IMG submission 187988) | Forest soil microbial communities from Thunder Bay, Ontario, Canada - Black Spruce, Ontario site 2_A8_Ref_M1 (SPAdes) (version 2) | ecosystem: Environmental > Terrestrial > Soil > Boreal...
GTCGAGTAGGTGGAAGGTCCGGGGCAACCCGGGATGGAAACCGAAAAACGCATAGGGTACTTCAGGGTAAACAGGAAGGTCGCTTGGGGCATGTGTTTTCCACAGCCCCTGCACACCCCGTTTTCAATTCAAAAAGCCCCTCTTCGACGCTTCCACGCAGGCTTTCTCCACAGCGTCGAATTCGAATTCCGCCCCCCTCCGCCTGAGCTTTTTCACGCCCTCCGCCAGGCGCTCCACGGGCGCCGAGCTCTCGTACCGCAGCCACCTGTAGGCGACCGGCCGCGACCACTCGCGGCCCTGCGCCAGATAGAGGTTGCGGTGGCTTTCGACGACGATTTTCTCGACCCTGCGCAGCAGCCCGCTCTCGACCAGGACGTCAAATTCCTGGCGGCCCATCCAGGCCAGCAGGCGCTGGAGCCGTGCCCGGGGATTTACTCCTGGCTCTCCGGCGGCACGGTGGGTAGGTCGAAGATGCTCGACCGGAGCGTGCAGATGAACGGAAGGTTGCGGTACAGCTCGCGGTAGTCCAGGCCATAGCCCACCACGTAGTCGTTCGGGATCTGAAAGCCGACGTAGCGGATCGGCACCTTGACCAGCCGGCGCAGTGGGCGATCGAGCAGCGTGATCACTTCGATCGACGCAGGTCCGCGCTCGCGGAGCTCCGAGAGGACGTAGTCAAGGGTGAGGCCGGTGTTCACGATGTCCTCGACCAGCAGCACGTGACGGCCGGCGATCGGGTAGTCGATGTCGCGCGCGATGCGCACGCGATCGCGCGGCTGCGCGCCGGCGTAGCGCCGCAGGTCGAGGTAGTCGATCACGAAGGGCACCTTGATCGCGCGCGCGAGGTCCGCGAGGAAGAAGGTCACGCCCTTGAGCACTCCCACTACGACCAGCGTCTGTCCGCGGTAGTCGCGCGAGATCTTGCGCGCCAGCGCCTTCACTCGTGTCTCGAGCTCGACTGGCGAGATAAGGATGTCGCCGATGTCCTGCTTGCGGAGGTTCTGCACCTCCACCGCGCCATAGCCCGCCTTCGTCAGCAGCTGCTGGTAGTCCTTTCGATAGAGCAGGCGCACGTTGAGTTCGGGGTACAGCTCTCGCACCATTCGAAGCTTGCGGTTCTTCGGCGTCACGAGCGACTGCTTCATCGTCGTCAGCTCGATGTAGAGGTCGTGCTCCGGGAGATAGAAGTCGGGCGTGAACATCTCCGCCACCCGCGTGCCTTCCCACGCGATCGGGAATGAGACGGGCTCATACACCCAGCGGATGCGGTAGTAGTCGAGGAAGCGAGCGAATTCCTGCTCCGACGGATGGGCGAACTCGACGCGCGCGTGCGCAGGGCCTGAGCGTTTGACCAGGCGCGAGCGCTGCTTGACGGGGCGGCGCCAATTTTGTGGGACGGATTGCTGGGAGGACGACGCCAATGAAACGAGGGGATTGTACTCTCGGGAGTGAGCTACTTTCGATGAGCACTCCGGCGGAGCGAATGGTGGTCGAGCAGCTGGTGCCTCACGGCGTCACCGACGAGCGCGTGCTGAAGGTGATGTCGGAGATCCCACGCGAGGAATTCGTCCTGCCGAGGCTCAGGCGTCACGCCTACGAAGACCGCGCGCTCGCCATCGACTGCGGCCAGACGATCTCTCAGCCGCTGGTCGTCGCTTTGATGACCCAGGCCGCCGCGCCGAAACCCGACGACATCGTCCTGGAGGTTGGCGCGGGCTCTGGCTACCAGGCCGCGGTGCTGAGCCGGCTGTGTCGCAAGGTCATCACGGTCGAGCGAGAACCCGCGCTCGCCGAGCATGCGGCGGCGACGCTGCGGCGGCTGGGTTTCACCAACGTCGAGGTCGCGGTCGGAGACGGAAGTCTTGGCTGGCCGGCGGAATCGCCTTACGGCGTCATCCTGGTCGCGGCCGCGGCGAGCGGAGTGCCGCCCGCGCTGATCGAGCAGCTGACGGAGGGCGGGCGCATGGTCATCCCGGTGGTCGTCTCAGCCGGCGAGCCGCAGGACCTTCGCCTCTACGAGAAGCACGGCGGAGAGGTCACGTTCCGCTCGCTGTTTCCGGTCTTGTTCGTTCCGCTGCTTACGGGCTAGCCGTCGCGCTGGGCGACGTGCGCGGCGTCGGCGACGGCGTGGTCGAGGCGGGTAGCGTCCCGGTGATCTGCTGGAGCTGCTGCAGCAGCTGGCCCACCTTCTGCATCTCGCTGGCGAAGGTCGTCAGGTCCCCGATCTTCAGCGCGGCGTAGGCCGCGGCGTAGTGCTGGTTGGCCTGGCTGACCAGGGACTCGATCTGCGCGACCTGCGCCGGCGTGAGCGTGGTTGGAGGCGGCGTGGTCTGAGTCGGCGCGGTCGAGGTGCCCACGAGTTGGTCGATCGCCTGCTGCAGCGTGTCCGTGTACACCACCTTGTCCTGGGTGGCCAGGATCACCTTCTTCAGCTCCGGAAGGCCGGACACCGTCGTCGCCTTGAGGTAGATGGGCTCAAAGTACAGGAACGAATTTCCGATCGGGACGACCAGCAGGTTCCCCTGGATGACCTGTGACCCCGTTCCGTGGAAGAGCGTGAAGTCGCTCGAGATCTGCGGCTGCTGGTTGATCAGGTTGGCGACCTGCTGGGGGCCGACGATGGCCTTGTCCTTGGGCAGCACGTAGGACACGTATTCGCCGTAGTGCGCGCCGTCGTTGCGTGCGGCGATCCACGAGACCATGTTGTTCTTGTGGAGCGGCGTGAACGGCATGATCAGCAGGAACTCCGGGTTCTGCTCGCCCGGCAGCCGGAACAGCACGTAGTAAGGCTGCACCGGGAGGGTCGCGCTGCCCGGGGCGGTCTGGGCGGTCGGTATGTCCCAGACGTCCTCGCGCGCGAAGAAGATCTTCGGGTCGGTGACGTGGTACGTCGCGTAGATAGAGACCTGCACGTCGAACAGGTCGACCGGCACGCGCAGGTGCTGGCGTAGGCCGGCAGGCATCGAGTCGATCGGCTGGAACAGCGAGGGGAAGGTGGCCTGGTAGGCCTTGATCAGCGGGTCCTTGGGGTCCATGACGTAAAAGACGGCGGTGCCCTCGTAGGCGTCGATGACGATCTTGACCGAGTTGCGCACGTAATTGATGTCGGAGGGCGTCGCGCTCGAGGGCTGGAAGGTGGTCGACTGGGAATAGGGGTACGTCGAGCCGGTCGTGAATCCGTCGACGATCCAGTAGACCTTGCCATCGACCACCACGACATAGGGATCGTGGTCGTAGGTCAGGAACGGCGCGAGCTCCGTGACGCGGTCGAGAATGTTCCGGCGGTACAGCATCTCCGTCTGGTTGGTGATTTGCGGCGAGACGAGCAGGTTGAAGTCACCCAGCTTGAGCGACCATAGGGCTCGGTTCGTGCCGTTCATCAGCACCCCATGGGTGCCCTTGTAAGTGGTGTATACGTCCGGTGTGGATGGATAGTCCAGCTCCTGGGTCTTGGACGGCGCCAGCACGGGATTGCTCGTGAGCTCGCCGAAGTAGATGGCCGGGTCGGTGACGGTCAGCGGCCCGGTCGGGGGTACGTCCTTGACGACGTAGTCCGGCAGTCCCTCGGGGGTGACGGCGTTGACGGGGCTGGCGGCGACCCCGTACCCGTGCGTGTAGCCAAGATGCTGGTTGACCCAGTTCTGGGCGGCCGGCGGCAGCTTGGAGGTGTCGAGCTCGCGGGCGCTGATCTCCACCTGCTGGTACTTGCCCCCGATCAAGTAACGGTCGATGTCAATGTCGTTGAACGAGTAGTACGTGCGGATGGTCTGCAGCTGCTCGTACACGGCCTGTAGCGGCGTGTAGTCCCAGAGCCGCAGGTTGTTGACCGTGACCTGGTCGTTCTGCACGTCTTGCAGCGTGAGCGGCTGGTCCCCGGTGAACTGGCTCGTCGTCACGTTGGAAAGCCCGTACGCAGTTCTCGTGCCGGCGATCTCGCGCGTGATGTAAGGAAGCTCGTATGACTGCGCGCTCGGCGTGACGAAAAAGCCCTGCACGATGGCGGGGTAGGCCTGGCCGATCACCAGCATCGCGACCCAGACGCCCGCCGCCGCGATGGGCAGCCAGAACCGTCTGAGCCAGGCATTGGCAATCAGCGCGCCGGCGAGCACGATGCCTGCGCCCGCCTGGAACGAGTAGAGAGGGAGCCTCGCGTTGACATCCGTGTAGGCGGCGCCCCACACGATGGAGGTGTTGTGCGCGTACAGCAGGTCGTAGCGTCCGAGCCAGGTCCAGGCGGCGAGGGTGACGGCGAAGACTCCGAGCAGGATCGAGAGGTGTGCGATCTCGCGCGGGCTGAGCTTGAGGTCGAAGGTGTCCCCGCGCCACGCGTACAGGGCGCCGGTCAGCAGGACGGTCATGAAATCGAGGCCCAGGGCCCAGTTGGCGACCGAATGCAGGAACGGCAGCGTAAGGAGGTAGAAGGAGATGTCCTGGCCGAGGACGGGGTCGGTGATCCCGGTCGGAGATGCGTGCTGGAACAGCGCCAGAGTCTGCCACTGGGTGCCGGCGCCCCCGGACAAGACCAGCGCGATGAGGCCCGCGCCAAGCAGGCCGATGACGCCTGCCGCGCTCCGGATGCTCGAGCGCCTGATGCCCACGGCACGAAGGCCAGGGCCGGAGCGAATCTGGAGCGCGATCAGGACGTTGACGGCCAGGTAGATGAAACCGACCGCGAAGCTGCCGGCGAACAGCGCCGTCTGCAACCACAGTCGAGTCGTGAAGACGTCCTTGAAGCCCAGCGCGTCGTACCACTGCAGCTCAGTGATCAACCACACGATCGGGCTGGCGAGCACGAAGATGAGGAAGGCGAGGCCGAAGAGCCCGACGGCGAACCAGAACCGCCGCGGGGGTCTGGGGATCCGGATCTCCCTACCGCCTTGAAGAGGTCCGCCGCGGTCGAACGGATCGAACGGGCGGAATCGACGGCTCATGTGCCTCGAACTTTAGACGGAAGCGAGAGCGAGGTCGTCGGCGCTGAAGTCCAGGTTTGGGTTGGGCGGCGGATTGGCGAGGTGCCAGCTCACGGTGGTTTGCAGCGAATCCTTCGGGTCTGAGGTCGTCCAGCCGAGCATCGACCGTGCCTTCTGGGCGCTCGCGGTGATGTGCTGGGTCATCGTGCCGGTCGGCTGGAGGTCCTCGGGCAGCACGTCATCGGCGACGCGCACCAGGTCCGCGTTGGACCCGGCGGCGTCCAGGATCATGCGCGACCACATGCGCATCGAGTAGGTCTTGTCCTCGCAAAGGTTGAGCACCTCGCCGGCGGCCTGGGGAGTTTTGAGCACGAGGTGCACCCCTCGCGCGACATCTCTTACGTACGCGCGACACGCGAGCCATGTCCCGGCCCCGAACGGGATGCGCGTTCGCCCGGCTCGCACGCGTCGGAGGATGTACTCCTCGCGAAGCTGGTAGTCGTGCTCGCCGTAGACCATGGGCAGCCGCACCGACGTCGCGCCGCGCCCGAGGTACACGTCTTCCACGTCGAGCTTGTCGTACTGGTCCATGCCAGGCATCTTGCCGCGGTACGGGTAACGGTTCGGGCGCACAGGTGAGCTTTCGTCGAGCGGGACAGGATCTGTCTCGCGCTCGTCGTTCAACGCTCCGAACGCGCGGTAGACATCGATGCTCGAGACGACAACCAGCCGGAGCCCGCCGGGCAGCGCGTCGAGGACGGCCTCCGAGTCGGCGCGCGTCAGCGCCTGGCAGTCGACCGCGGCGTCGGGCTTGAACGTCGCCAGCTCGCCGCGATGCGCCGCGAGGTCCATCCGCTCCGCGTGAAGGTGCCGCACCGGCGGCATGTCCTCCGGCTCGAGGCTGCCGCGGTGGACGATCAGAAGGTCGTGGCCTGCGGCCGCGAGGTCCTCGACGATCGCGCGGCCGATGAAGCGCGTGCCGCCGAAGACGACGACTCTCACGACGCGCTACCCGGCGTTGCAGCGTAGGCCGGATTTACTCCGGCCGTCACCTATGCCCCTGCGTCACTGACGTGGTGCATGCGCCAGCACATTTAGACAATTCCCTCAATAGGGGAAAGTGAGCAGCCCGGTCGGCGCAGCCGACCGGGCGATGCAATCAGTGAGTCCCATCCTGGTCGCCGCTCTGCGCGCAGCGGAAACCGCTGAGGTTTCCGCTCATATCTACGCCGGAGTTTTGACGGGGGTCGGCGCGGCGTAGTGGGGATTCTTCTCGACGATCAGGTCGATCAAGCCCCACTTCTTGGCCTCTTCCGGATTCATGAAGAAGTCGCGCTCCATCGCGCGCTCGACATCCTCCAGCGGCCGGCCGGTGTGCTTGGTGTAGATCCGCGCCATCGCTTCGCGCTGCCGCAGGATCTCCTGCGCATGCAGCTGGATGTCGCTCGCCTGGCCCTGGATGCCCTGCGTGAACGGCTGGTGGATGAGGATCTGCGCGTGCGGCAGAGACAGGCGCATGCCGGGGTCGCCTCCCGCGAGCAGGATGGAGGCGCCGCTTGCGGCCAGACCGGTGCAAAGCGTCCCCACCTTCGGGGCGACGTACTGCATCGCGTCGTAGACGGACAGCGCCGCCGTGAGTGATCCGCCTGGGCTGTTGATGTAGAGCTGGATGTCGCGGTCGGGCGCCTCGCTCTCCAGAAACAGCAGCTGGGCGGTCACGGTGCTGGCGAGGTCGTCGTCGATCACGCCGCGCAGGAAGATGATTCCGTCCTTGAGCAGGCGCGAGTAGATGTCGTACGCGCGCTCGCCGCGGCCGTCGTTGGTGATCACGGTCGGGATCATGGTCATCGCGTCTATCTCCTTGTGTCGAAGCCGATTGGTGGTTTCGGTCTGGGCGGCGGGTTGGCCATCGCCAGGTAGGCGCTGAAGTCGGCGACGCTGCGCAGCGCTTCTAAAGGTAGCGAGGCGGTGGCCAGGCGGAGCTTGGCCGGCGGGTCCTCCGGCCACGAAGGACGATCCGCATCGGCTCCGAGGATGCGTGCGAGCTCCGCGTAGATGTCGGCGGGGCGGGCGCCCAGCGCGTGCGTCACGGCCAGCAGCCGTTCCGTGGAGACCTCTTTGCGGCCTCGCTCCACCTCGGACAGGTGGGCGGGGGACAGGCCGGCCTCGCCGGCGACCTCGGTGAGCGTGCGCCGGGAAGCCTCCCGGCGCTGCCGCAGCACCGCGCCGAGTGCGCTCCTCACGAGGCGGGCGGATTCGCTGTAGGCGAAAGCCATTCCTTTAAGGCAAAGATACGATTCTCCTGCGCTGGTTGCAAATGCCACCTCCCCACCGGCGCTGCGCGCCACCTTCCCACGAGTGGGGAGGTGATTAATCTTTGAGGTTGTTCGGGTCCAGCAGTTCCTGCTTGGGTCGCTCGATCTTGTTGCGTGACCGCATGATCTCGATCAACTTTTTGCGCCCTTTCGGCGGCCCGATCATGATCGCGCCGACCAGGTGGTCATCCTTGAAGAAGAGCTTGCGGTAGAACTTCTCTTCGAGGCTGTACGTGCGCACCGACTCGAGATCTGGCTGCACGTCCGGCGTGACGCCCATCACCGCGAGCGTTGATCCGAACATCGTCGTCGTGTACGTGGGGACGTCGAAGAAGTCCTCGTCCGCGCCGGCCATGTTGCGCGCCGCCACCTTGCCATGCGCTTCGGCGTTGTCCCACGTACCCATCTGGTTGTGCCGCTCGACCATCAGGTCGTAGAACACCGCCACGTCGCCCGCCGCGTAAACATCCGGGGCGTTAGTGCGCAGCTTTGAGTCGGTGACGATGCCCTTGTTCAGCTCGATGCCGGTGTCGCGCACCGGCTCGGTGTAGTAGTCGAGACCCACGCCATACGTGAGCAGGTCGAAGTCGACATGTCTTCCATTGACGGTCTCGGCGTGGAATCGACCGTTGGTGCGGCTGAACTTCTGGACCTCATCCCCGACGATGAACTCCACGCCCTGCGCCTCGCCCATCTGCCGGCACAGCTGGCCGCCCTCGTCGTCCAGGACATAGCGCAGGAACCAGGGGCCCCGCATGATCCAGGTCAGCTGCGCCTTCTTGCGAAAGCTCACACCCTCGGCGAGCTCGTAGCCGATGAAGCTTCCGCCCATGACCAGCACGCGCTCTGCGGAGTCCGACTTCTCGATGATCGCGTCGGTGTCGTCGAGCGTCTGAAAGCCCAGGCAGGCGGACACCTCGTCGGAACCCGGCCACGGCGGTGGCTTGGGCCGCCCGCCGGTCGCGATGAGCAGCGCGTCGTAAGGAAATTCCTGGCCGCGGTTGGTGCGCACAACCTTTCCTTTCGCATCGATCTCGGTGGCCCAGGTCTCGAAATGAATTTCCAGGCTCTGCCTCGCGTAGTCCTCGACCGTGCGCATCAGAACCTTCTCGCGACGGACCTGGCCGCGCAGGTAGCGAGGCAGCGCGACCCGGTTGTAGAGGGGATGCCGCTCGGCGGCGATCATCACGATGGATGCGTCTGCGTCGCCTTTGCGCAGCTCCTCCGCGGCCGTCTGCCCGGCGATGCCGTTGCCGATGACGACGTAACGCCTCGTCAACTTTTAGAGCTTGAGCCCATAGATGTAGCTGCTGTCGTCGTCATTCGCGAGATGGTATCCGGAAGCGGTCAGGTCGTCGGCGGCGGGGTGGTCGCGCGGCAGGGTGACGGTGACGTGGTCGAGGCCGTCCGCGTCGGCCTCGAACCGCATCGACATGAGGAGCTCGCGCAGCGCGCCGCCGCGCCCAGCGACGATTGCGACCGCGAGGTTCTCACCCCACGGCTCTCTCATCCCCACGAGGGCCCGGCCACCTGGGCCGGCCCTCAGCATTCCGATGCGGGCCAGCCGTTCGAACTCCGCGACGCCCAGGTCGCGCGCGCCGTTGAAGTCGGGCGCGATTCCGTGATACAGCTCTAGGCCGGGGCTCTTCTCCACGGCCGACCACAGCTTCTGGGCCTCCGACGGGTCCGGCATTCGCGCGGGCTCGCCCCCTTCGATTCGAGTCCCACGCCACCAGCGCGCATCGACCAGGCGGATGAAGCCCGCCGAGTCGAACAGCCGGGCGGCGCCCACGTTCCCGGTCGCCAGGCGCATCTCCCTGAATCCGTGCTCCTTCGCTTCGGCGATCGCCGCGGTGAGCATCGCGCGCGCGAGCCCCTGGCGGCGGTGAGTGGTCGCGACGCGCAGGCCTTCGTACCAGATGAGACCGGCCGCGTATGGGCGCAGCCGCTGCAGGCCGACGACGACGCCTTCCAGCTCCGCGGCGTGAAAGGTAGATCCGGCATCGGCCACCCAGTCTTCGAAGACACGCGCCATGTAGTCGTGGCCGTCCCAGACGTCTTTGCAGATCTCCACGACACGCGGGCGATCCGCGGGCCGCATCGGCCGCAGGGTCAGTCCCTGGCTCGTGGCTGCCAATGCGCAACTCCTGTCAGCACAGTTCCCCCGCTGTACACCAAGTCTTCGCCCTCGCGCGTCAGCAAGTTCTCGAGCATCGCCCGGCCGGCCGTCTCGTCCCAACCTTCGCCTACCACCGAGCGTGTGTCGGCGACCGCCTCATCCAGGTCGGCGTAACGACTGACGCTCTCGTACCGCTGGAAGGACACGTCGGGCGCGATGTTCATCTGGAGCAGCAGCATGAAAAGGTCGCTGAAGCGAGGCATCCGAGGGGCTTCGGTTCGGACGAGCTGCCGGCGGATCGCGACGGCGGGCTGGGGCAGCTCGGTTTCGCGCAGCATGATGAAGACGCGCTCGCGCGCGGAGTCTTCGAGTTTGGTCACGAATGGCACCGGGTCGGCGACCGCGTACATCACGTGGCAGCAGATGACCAGGTCGGCGGGAGCAACCTCCGCGTCCTCCCACGTGCTCGCGACGATCGTCATGTTGTCGCGAGGTGGAATTTGCGCCCGCATGCCCTCGGAAGGCTCTACGGCAGTCACCCATTCGAGGCGCTCCGACAGCGGCACGGCGTGGCGGCCGGCACCGGCGCCCGCGTCGATCAGGGTCTTCCGCGGCGAGAGGTAGGGGTCGATCACCTTCAGAAACTCATCCACCCGCGCCCGCGTCGAACGGGCGAAGCTCGGAGCCCGGCGGTCCCAGTAGCCTGGGTCGGCGTGCGTGCCGGACAGGGTCGCCCGATCGTGCACGACCTTCTTCCACTGCTCCTCCCAGTCCATGCGCCGAGGCTACCAGCCCCGTTCAATTCGGTGATTCGCAGGCGGTTCTTAACATGGGTGGGGACAAGTCGGGGACAACTCAAGGCTTTCGCGCCCACATAGTGGGGTCACGTCTTTTGGGGGCACTAGATCTTGGGCCGGGATTACCATACGACCGTGTCTGAGACCGAGTTCACAAGCGTCGAATCGGCTCTCCTGGCACGGTACTTCACCAATCTCGACCGGCCCGTTTTCGCGCTCCGCAACCTCCCGGAGGTAGTCAAGGGCGCGCTCTTCTCGCGCTATTCGCGGACGGAGAAAAGCCTCCGCCGCGTGCTGCTGGACGAGTTCATCAATGCGCCAGAATCCGGCTTTGAGGCGCTCGCCGGTAAACCGTCGAAGGACGACGACATGGTGGCCGTGCGCCGCGCCGAGGAGTTCTACGAACGCGTCCTCGTGGGTTATGGGGACGACTCGGTGGCCGAGCTCGCCGGCGCGCACGTCGCTGTCGAGCGCACCTCGACCCTCGCCGCGAAGGCGTTGGAGGACAGCCGGATCGGCATCTCGCCGCTTGAGAAGTCAACGCGCTACGTCCGCTTCGACCGGCCCGGCCCCGACGGCCGCCACCTTTTCTACCGCGGCCCTGAGCTCGCCCACCCGGCCTACGAGCCGGCTGCGGACGCGTTGTTTACCGCCTACAGCAGCCTGGTCGAGCCAGTCACCGAAGCGATTCGCGCCCGCTTTCCGCTCGAGGCCGGCGAGACGGACCGCGCGTGGAAGTCGGCGACCAGGGCCAAGGCGCTCGACCTCCTGCGCGGGCTGCTGCCCGCAGGCGCTCTGACCAACCTCGGCCTTTTTGGCAACGGCCGCGCCTTCGAGTACCTGATCACGAAGATGTCCGCGCACGAGCTGCCCGAGTGCCGCCAGCTCGCGTCTGATCTGCACCGCGAGCTCGCGCTGGTGATCCCCGCTTTCGTCAAACGGGCGCTCGACGATCGGTACGGCCGTCCCTCCATCGAGCGGATGACACGCCTCCGAACCGAGCTGTCGCGCCAGGCCTCGCGCGGCAAGGTCCAGGCTCAGGCGGGGCCAAGCGTGAAGCTCGTCCAGCACGACCCTGACGCCGAACGCAAGGTGGTCGCCGCCGCGCTGTTCCCGCACTCTGAGCTAAGCCTCGAGCAGCAGGAAGGCGAGGCCGGACAGGTGCTGGAGGCGCTGCTCGGCGATCGGGCGAACCGGCGCCAGCGGGCGCCCCGCGCGCTCGAGCACGCGGAGTACACCTTCGAGATCGTGGCCAACTTCGGCGCCTACCGCGACCTGCACCGGCACCGCATGCTCACGCAGGACCGCCAGGTCCTGGGCACAGGGCTGGGCTATGACCTTCCGCCGGGCCTGGTGGACCTCGGCCTGGGCGGGCGCTTCACCGCGGCGGTCGAGGCCGCGGCGGCTGCCACCGCGAGCCTGGAACGCGACGCCGGCTCGGCCCTCGCTCAGTACCTGGTGCCGCTGGCGTTTCGCATCCGCTGGTACTTCAAGGCGAACCTGCGCGAGGTCTACCACCTATGCGAGCTGCGGACGACGCCGCAGGGGCACCCGGACTACCGCTGGGTGGCGCAGGAGATGTTCCGCCGCGTCAACGAGGTCCATCCCCGGCTGGCGCGCTACGCGAAGTTCGTCGACCTGGGACCGGGCGACGAGCTGGAGCGGCGCCAGGCCGAGCGCCGAATTGACGCTAAGTTGAGCGCATTGGATCGTCGGGTGCCTTAGCATCACGCAACACAACACGTGCGAGTTTCGGAAGGAATGGGAGTGGTTTTGAGCGACGTCCTACTGCCGCGCGGGCCCGAAAGGCGAGATAGCGACAGGCGTGCGGGGATGGAGCGGAGGTACGCCGAGAGGCGCGATCCGCAGCGGGCGACGGCCGGGCGCAGGGTGCTGCATCCGTTCGACCGGCGGATTGCAGAGCGCCGCATGATCGACCGCCGCGCCGACTGGCCCGCCCCGCGACAGTTCTAACGGCGAAGGCCCGACCGGCGCTCATCGTCCACGGCGGCGCCGGGCCTGTCCCGGCCGCGGAGCTCCCGCTCCGGCAGGCCGCTGTCGAGCGAGCGCGAGACGCCGCCTGGACAGAGCTCGGCGAAGGCGCCCTGGCCGCCGTCCTGGCCGCCGTCCGGTTGATGGAAGACGAGCCGCTGCTCAACGCAGGGATAGGTGCCTGCCTCAATCAGGATGGGGTCGTGGAGCTGGACGCGGGCGTGATGGAAGGCGCCAAGCTGCGGGCGGGCGGGGTCGCCGGGCTGAAGGACGTGCGCCACCCGGTCGACCTGGCGGCCGCGGTCATGCGCGACGCCCGGCACGTGCTCCTCGCCGGAGACGGTGCGTCACGCTTTGCGCGCGAACATGGGATCGAGATGTGCGACCCTGCCATCTTCATCACCGACCGCAAGCGGCAGGAGCTCCTGCACGGCGCCGACACGGTGGGCGCGGTGGCCAGGGATGCGGACGGGCGGTTGGCCGTCGCGGTGTCCACCGGCGGCATCAACGGAAAGCTGCCCGGGCGCATCGGCGATTCGCCGGTACCTGGCGCCGGGTTCTACGCCGACGACCGCTTTGGCGCCGTGTGCGGCACTGGCCAGGGCGAGGCCTTCCTCCGGTTGGTCCTCGCGCACCTCATGGTGGTCGAGCTCCAGCACGGAATGGATGCCGCCGCGGTCGCCAATGGCGCCGTGGCCATGCTCGGAAAATCGATGCAAGCGTCCGGCGGCGTGATCGTGATCGGGCGCGAGGGCGCGCCTCAAGCCGCCTTCAACACGCTGGCGATGCCTTTCGCCATGGCCACGTAGATGGCCGATTCAGCCAACACAGGGGAGCTCGTCGCGCTGGCACTCAAGCGCGCCGGCGTCAGCCACCTCTTCACGCTGAACGGCGCTCACATCTGGCCCATCCTGACCGGCGCGACCGAGCACGGCATCCGGATCATCGACACGCGGCACGAGCAGTCCGCGGCATTTGCCGCCGAAGGTTGGGCGAAGGTGACACGCCAGTGCGGCGTCGCCGCTGTCACGGCCGGACCGGGCGTGACCAACTCCACCTCCGCGCTCGGCCAGGCGCTGGCCGCCGACAGCCCCCTCTTCCTGATCGGCGGTCGTTCGCCTGAAGCCAGGTGGGGCATGGGGTCGCTGCAGGAGATGGACCACCTCGAGGTGGTGCGCAGCCTGACCAAGAAGGCCGTGACGCTGGGTACGGCAGAAGAGGCATACGGCCTCGCCGCGGAATGCATGCGCGCGGCGCTCAGCCGGCGCACCGGTCCGACGTTTATGGACATTCCGCTGGACACTTTCATGCTCGGGGCGGCCGACCTGCCCGAAGCCACAGAGCACCTCACGCCGGACCTCGGTCCACCCCCGGACCCGGACCTGATCGAGCGCGCCGCAAAGCTGATCCACGAGGCGAAGCGCCCGGCCGTCGTCGCGGGCGGAAATGTCTGGTGGGCACATGCGGAGGAAGAGCTGCGGGCGCTGGTCGAAGCCGCCCACGTTCCACTCACAGTCAACGGCATGGCGCGCGGCATGCTGCCACCGGGACATCCGCTATTTGTCAACCGGGCGCGCCGCGAGACGCTTCGCGACGCGGACGTTGTTGTGCTGGTTGGGGTGCCACTGGACTTTCGCCTCAACTTCGGGCAGCCGCCTGTGTTTTCCGAGGACGCGCGGCTCATCTACATCGACGTCGACGACCACCGCAAGCATCGACCAGCCGAGGTCGCGATCTTTGGGGATCTGAAGGCAGCATTGGGTGCGCTCGCCGCGGTTTGCGGAATGACAGGGCCCTCGCAATGGCTCGACGAGCTGCACGATGCGGAGGCAAGGGTGCGGTCTGGCGAGGAGGCGGTGACTCGGTCGGATGCTTCGCCGGTTCATCCCGCCCGGCTGATCGCGGAGGTCGACCGGTTCATGGACCAGGATGCGATCGTGGTCGGTGACGGCGGAGACTTCGTTGCCTTTGCCGGGCGTTTGATCGAGCGTGCAAAGCCAGGACTCTGGGTCGACCCGGGTCCGTTTGGGTGCCTCGGCTCGGGACCGGGCTACGCGATGGCAGCCAAGCTTGCGCATCCGGATCGCCAGGTCGTGCTGCTGTCAGGGGATGGCGCGTTCGGCTTCTCGGCGATGGAGTTCGACACGATGGTGCGGCACCGAATCCCGGTCGTCTGCGTCATCGGCAACAACGGGATCTGGGCTCTGGAGAAGCACCCGATGCTGAGCATGCTGGGCGTCAGCATCGCAGCCGACCTGGGGCCCCGGACCCGCTACGACAAGGTGGTCGAGGCGCTGGGTGGGCACGGCGAGCTGGTCGATCGCCCGGACCAGATCCGGCCCGCCCTGGAGCGGGCATTTGCCTCGGGCCTGCCCGCCTGCGTCAACGTTATTTGCGATCCCAGCGCCGAATATCCGCGATCATCTGTGTTGATGTGAGCGCCACCCAGCTCAAGCCCGTCATCGAGGCCGACGAATGGCGCACGGCCCAGTCGCAGTTCGACGATGCTGCCGAAATCATCAAGCTCGAACCGTGGCTTCGCGAGGTCCTCCGGGAGGTGCAGCGCGAGTTCACCTGCAACTTCCCCGTGAAGATGGACACCGGCCACCTCCGCATGTTCACGGGCTACCGGGTCCAGCACAACATCAACCGCGGGCCGGCCAAGGGCGGCATCCGCTACCACCCAGATGTCTCATTGAACGAAGTCAAGGCGCTCGCGATGTGGATGACCTGGAAGTGTGCGGTCGTCAACATCCCGTTCGGCGGTGCGAAGGGCGGCATCATCGTGAATCCGAAGGAGCTTTCGCTCAACGAGCTCGAGCACATGACGCGGCGGTTCGCGACCGAGATCTCGATCCTCATCGGCGCCGACCGCGACATCCCCGCTCCTGACGTCAACACCGACGGCCAGACGATGGCCTGGATCATGGACACGCTGTCGATGCACCTCGGCTACTCGGCGCCGGCATCGGTGACCGGCAAGCCGATCGAGGTGGGCGGATCGCTGGGCCGCATCGAGGCCACCGGTCGCGGCGTGACGATCTGCGCGATGGCGGCGCTGGAGCACCTGGGCCGCATGCCTCACCAGACCCGCGTCGCGGTGCAGGGCTTCGGCAACGTCGGCAGCATCAGTGCGAAGCTGCTCGAGGAATCGGGGTGCACCGTGGTTGCGGTGTCGGAGGACTACGGCGGCATCTACAACCCGCTTGGCCTTTCGATCAAGCGCGTGCTCGAGTATCGGGCTCGCGAGAAGACGCTCAGGGGATTCCCGGGCGCGCAGGAGATCGGCAACCAGGAGCTGCTGACGGTCGACTGCGACCTCCTGGTGCCGGCCGCGATCGGCAACCAGCTCACGTCGCGCAATGCGCGCGACATCAAGGCGAAGCTCATCGTTGAGGGCGCCAACGGGCCGACGACGCCGGAGGCCGACGCGATCTTTCGCGAGCGCGACATCTTCGTCGTGCCCGACATCCTCGCCAACGCGGGCGGCGTGACGGTGTCGTATTTCGAGTGGGTTCAGGACCTGCAGTCGTTCTTCTGGTCCGAGCACGAGGTCAACCAGAAGCTGAAGGCGATCCTCTCCCGGGCCTTCTCGGAAGTGCTGAAAACCAAGCTGGAGAAAAAGCTCGACATGCGGATGGCGGCGTACGTGCGCGCGGTGTCACGCGTCGCCGGCGCGACCCGAGAGCGGGGTCTATATCCCTAGATCTCTCTCGTCCTGAAGCTCCAGATGCTCAGCCCGAGCATCAGCGCGAACCAGAGCACGACCCAGGCAAGGAACGAGATTGGCGGCGGATCCACCTGTGCGAACGGGTTGGCTCGCGCCACGGTCCCCGCCGCGCGAAGCGTGGCGAGAAAGGCATCCGGCTCGAGGGCGTAGATCGCGCCTCGCCACAGGCCGTCGGTCGGAAGCAGCAAATGGCTGACCACCCCCACGTTCTCGATCGCCTGGTTCTGCAGACCGGTGCCGACGTCTCCCACGACGCCTGCGATCCAACCCATGAGCCACGCGACGAGGGCGATCACTCCGCCAGTGATGCCGGAGAGGCGCGTTGACAGGGCCAGGCCGAGGGAGAGGAGCACGAGCCCTTCCGCTCCGACGTACAGCACGAGCTGCACAGGGTGTGGCGGCAGGTACCCGGTTGCCCAGTCGACCGCGGCCAGCTCAAGGGTGGCCGACCCTGCGGCATACATCGCGATGAGCACCGCGAGCCCGAGCCACTTCCCGATCACAACCTCGCTGCGGCGGAGCGGGCGGGCCAGCATCGACAAGAGCAGGCCGCTCTCGACCTCGCTCGAGATCAGCGGCCCGGCGACGACCGCCGCGCTCAGGGCGAGCACCCCGCTGTACATGAAGGTGACCACGATGAGCAGCTGCGACGTGATCAGCGCCACCTGCTGGGCCGGAAGGGTCGCGCCCTCCGAGTTGGTCACCGTCGTGATCTTGTTGAAGCCCCAGGCAGAGAAGCCGACGACGATCAGCGTGAGGATGATCAGCGCGAGGATGAGGCGCCGGCGCGAGGTCTCCTGGATGGTGAGCCGGGCGATCACGAGGATCGGAGGCATTACTTCTCCTCCGCCTCGAGGAGCTGGAGAAAGCGGTCCTCCAGCGTCTGGTGGCGGGGAGCAACTTCGTAGACCCGGCCGCCGAGGGCGACGATGGCCGCCACCAGGTCCGGCACACGCTCCGGCTTGAGCTTGGTGAAGGTCAGCTGGTCGCCTTCGTCATCCAGGTCACCGAAGCTCGAAAGTTTGCCTCTCGCCGCAGGATCGAGGCCTTCCACGCGCACCTTCACGGCCGTGCCGCTGAGCAGCTCGTCCATCGTCCCCGAGGCGATCACGCGGCCGTGATCGACCACCGCGACGCGGTCGCAAACCTGCTCCACCTCGCTGAGCAGGTGAGAGTTGAGAAAGACGGCGGTGCCGCGCGAAGCGAGTCCGCGGATGATCTCGCGCACGTCGTGGCGGCCGACAGGGTCGAGGGCTGAGGTCGGCTCGTCGAGAAAGACGAGCTCGGGCTCACCGAGCAGCGCGGCGGCCAGGCCGAGCCGCTGCTGCATGCCTTTGGAGAACGTGCTCACGCGATCCTTTGCGCGGTCGGTCAGCCCGACCGTGTCGAGCGCGCTGGCGATCTCGTCGTTCCAGCTCGAACGAGGCAGCGGCGCCAGCTCGCAGTGCAGGGCGAGCACCTCTGTCGCAGAAAGCCAGCCCTGGTAGCGGAAGAGCTCGGGCAGGTAGCCGATGCGCCGGCGGGTATTCAGGTCGCCGATCGGCCGGCCGAGCAGCGACGCCTCGCCAGAGGTTGGTTTGAGGAGGCCGAGCAGCAGCTTGACCGACGTGGTCTTGCCCGCCCCGTTCGGTCCGAGGAATCCAAACACCTCGCCGCGGGGAACGGTCATCGAGAGCCCGGCCAGCGCGACGGTGCGGCCGAACCGTTTCGACAGGTTGACGGTCTGGATCGCCGGAGATCCAGCAGCCGCCCCCTGCGGAGCGGCTGCCGTTTGTTCCTTTACATCAGCCACGAGGTGCAGGCTATAACGCCTGCTCAGGTCAAATCGTTAGCTATTTTTATCGCGTCCGACAGCTTCACGCTCCCGACGACCCCATAGACGACGCTGTGATTGATCCAGATCACGCCTGCGCCGACCCCGGTGTTGTCGCCGAGCGCCACGCCGTCGTACTTGCTTTGCACGGTGACCTTGGATGACGTTGCGAATTCGACCGGGACCGGGATCGGGAGGGTCGTGCTCGGGTCGCCGATCGCCTTGATCGCCGCCTTGAGCTCAGCCGAGATGCCGGGCTGCGCGAGCAGGTAGTCCTCGAGCTGCATCATGGTGACCTGCGTCGAGGAAGCTACAGGGGCACTGGATTCGGCGACGACCAGCTGCGGCAGGCTGAGCTGGGTCACGTCCGAGCCCGCTGCCGGCGGCTTCATGTTTCCAAAGATCTCCGCCACGGCCGGCCCAACGGTCACCGTGAGCTTCGCCCCGTCCATTCCGGCCGGCAGCGCCGGCAGGGTCTTTCCGGCCTGAGCCGCGGCGGCGGCGGCCTTGTCCTTGCTGAACGTAAAGACTGCCTCAGCCTTGGGCATCGCAGCGTAGGTGACGGTCGTCGAGACAGTCGACGGCAGATTGTTCACGGTCGGGGGCTTGAGTCCCGAGATCGTCTGCGCCTCGGCGGCGCTGGTGACGATCTGCAGGTTCGGCTGCGTCGTCCACGAGACGTCCCCGTAGGCGCTCAGCTGGGAAAGTGCCTGCATGTCAGCAAGCGAAACCGGGACTGGCGTCACGGTGCTCGGCGTGAAGATGTTGTCGCCTGACGCGAGCGCGGTCGCAAGCAGGGCGACAGTCGCCACCGCCGCCGCGAACGCGAGCATCATCGGACGCGATCCCGGCCGGAGCACCGGCAGGCGGAATCCGAACTTCGGCCGCGCCGCAGGCGCTGCCTGGACGCGGTTGAAAGCGGAGGCGACGTCGACCTTGAGCTCTGGCGCGGCCATGAGGCTGGTGATCGACTGCGCGTCCTCGGCGACGCTCTTGAAGCGCGCCTGGCACGCAGGACAGCTTTCGAAATGGCGCGCGTCGTTGACGCCGTTGTGAACGTCCGGATCGTCGACCATCCGGCGCAGTGTTCCGTCAGAGAGATGTGCCACGAGTGACCTCCTTGCGCAGCGCTGTTTCCGCGCGCCTTAACAGTGTTCCGACCTGACCAATACCGACGCCGAGCGCCTGGGCAACCTCGGCGTAGCTGAGACCGCTGGCGCGTAGAACGAGTACTGACGCTGGCTTGGGTGCCATCCGTGCCAACGCCTGGCGCACGCGACGGCGATCCTCGTTGACCTCGACCTGCTTTTGCGGGTCGAGCGTCTGGGCTCCCTCGTCGGCGCCCTGCGCCAGCTCGCGTTTCTGCCGGCGGCGGGCGCCGCGCAGCCGGTTGAGGGCGGCGTGCGCCGCTGCCCGATGCAGCCACGCGGGTGCGTATTGGGCGCTCGCCGAGTGGAGGCGGTGGAAGTCGATGAAGACCTCCTGCGCAACATCCTCGGCTTCATGCGGGTCCGCCAGCACGCGGTTCGCGATGCCGGCGACCCGGGCGTATTCCGCGGTGAAAAGGGCTTCGAACGACTCGTCGTCAGTACGTACCGACGCCACTTGTCTCATTCCGAGGTTCATACCCACCACTCGATAAGCACCGCAAGGGCCGCCTTTGTGACATCACTGCTCGGCCGGCTTGCGGCGCTTGAACGTGTGGGCCATTACCTCGCGCAGGAACGGCCCGCCCCAGATGCCGGCCGACAGCAGGGAGGCGAAGATCACCACGGCGTCGATGCTCACCTCCCCGGCGGGCAGCCAATACACGTCCCGCAGGTTGAGCCAGAGCGCGAACTCATCGAGCGCCAGGGCGGCACCAGCTCCGTAGGCGATCGCGCTCACGCTGGCGACCCAGCTCGAGCCAGTGCCCACTTCGAGCAGCCAGACATAGCCGACCGCGAGGAGCAGGAGGATGCCCCAAACCAGGTGATGGATGTGTAGCCCACCGGTGGTCACGTTGTGAAACGGCCCCACGCCCGCACGGATGAGATGGGTGATGGCGCGAATGATCCCGAACGTGACCAGGAACCCAAGCGATGCCAGAAAGAGGCGCTCCCTGCGCTCGTTCTGGAAATGAAATTGGTAGAACCGCTTGAGGGTGCTCACAGTTGCCGATGCCCTTAGCCGGCGAGCGATCTCCTGCGGCGCGCGCTGCGCGACAGCTCGTCTTCGAGGATCGCGAAATCGTTTCGAGGCAGCGCGTGGATGTGGCCCTGGAAAGCCAGCGTCCAGTGTTCGGGCGGCCATTTGCGCACGTAGTCGAGACGGTACGCGAGGTCCTTGGCCGGCACCCAGTCGGCGTCTTCGAGGATGACGTCCTGCCGGATGTGGACCCTCCACGGATAATCCTCGTCGCGCCGTGCCGACCGCCAGATGGGCGTGTGGTCCTCGTACATCGGGGACGCGACGGTGACGCTCGCCGCGAACGCCATGCGTCCGGTGACGTAGTAGAGCATTCGATCGCCGACGCGCATCGTCTCGACGCGCCGACGGTGCCGGCTCTTGAGGCCCTGGATCGTGAAACCGTGCTCGCGGGTTTTGCGGAAGTTGTCGGGCGAGCTGACGATCATCCAGTACTGGGAGGCGCGAGCTTCCGAGCGGCCTGACTTGCGCTTGCGCCTCGACCGACCTGGCCTGGCCGGGCGGTCGCCCGCAAGAGAGTTGGTTGGAGCTGTGGCCTCGGGAGCAGCGGTGGTCTCGGGAGTATCGGACACGATGGAATTCTGTTCCTACTCCACCAGCGGCCGCGCTGGGCCGAGGTCATGGGGCTCCGGCAGCAGGACGGTCAGGTTGCGGATCTGCGCGATGTGGCTCATCTCGTGGCGGGCAACCAGGCGGCAGAGCTCCAGCAAGGTGACGTCGCCGCCGCGCGCGTCGGTCAGCTTGCGGTCCCACTCGTTCTTGCCCCAGCCGTGGAGGAGGTCGACCGTCCTGCGGCGGACGCGCGAAAAGTCCTCGAGCGCCTCCTGCAGCGGCCGCTCGAGCTCGAGGTCGTGGCCGGGATCGATCGTGGCGCGAACGTCTGCCGTCGTGAGGCCGTCCAGGTGCGCGTGCCGCAGCAGCGCGTCCACCTTGGACCCGGACTCAAGGAGGTGGCCGATCAAGCCGCCAAGGGTCGGAAAGGCCGGCCCGTGGCGATACCGTAGGCGGCTCTGGTCCAGCCCATAGACCAGGTCGCTGATGTGCTCGGGCACCGAGCTCATGAGCAGGACCACGTCCGCCGGTGACATCTCCTCCTGGAGTTCCATCTCTTCTGAGTATGTAGCCTTTGGGATATGGCTCAGGTACAGGTCGCGTGTGACAAGTGCGGCAAGGAGCTGGTTCCCGACGCCGCCTACTGCGAGCGGTGCGGCGAGCGCACCCACCGGGCGCGCAGGCTGGTCCGCCTCGCGATCCGGGTCGAGCTGCTGTTTTTCCTGATGGTGGTGGGGGTGGTGGTCGGCTTCACCTGGATCTACTCCGCCCAGCGCTGATTCGGCAGACCTGACGGAAGTCGGGCAGTTGCGAGCGTATACAGGGCAGGAATGGCATCGACCTGGCGGCTCGGGACGATGATCGCCTGCGCGCTGCTGGTCGGCGCATGCGGTGGCTCGGCGACGACCTCTACGCCCAGTGCTGCCTCGACTCAAAGCAGCTGGCAGGTGGTCCTGACCGTCAAGACCTCCTACACCTGTTTCGGCCCACTCAGCGGCTGCGCATTCGGCATCTCGGGCATAGCGCTCGATGGCCACGGCAACCTGTATCTGACCGAGATGGACGACGGTCTGATCTACGAGTACACCACCTCTGGAAATTTGGTCAGGCAGTGGGGCGGGATCGGCTCGGACCCCGGCCAGCTGACTTACCCAGAGAAGCTGGCTTTCGACGCACAGGGCAACCTATACGTAACCGAGTTCGGATCACCTTCCTTCGGCGGATCGATGGGACCGAACGACCGCATCCAGAAGTTCTCTCCGACCGGCACCCCGTTGGCGCAATGGGGCAAGCTGGGGTCGGAGCCCGGCCAGTTCGATGGACCAGTGGGAATCGCCATTGACCACCAGGGTGAGATCTATGTGGCTGACGTCGCGAATCACCGGATCCAGAAGCTGTCCCCTTCGGGCCAACCTCTCACGCAGTGGCACACAGTTGGCAGCGGTATCGGAGAGGGCACCGAGACAGGTTTCGACCTCGCCCTCGATGCGAGCGGGAACCTGTACGTCTCAGAGCCGCACCCTTCGGGTCCCGGACCCGAGCGGATCGAGAAGTTCTCGCCGGCCGGCGCGCCGCTCGCACATTGGGGAACGGCAGGCGCTGGCCCTGGGCAGTTCAATAAACCCTTCTGCCTGGCGCTGGACCGCCAGGGCAATCTCTTCGTCGTGGACTCCGGCAACAACCGCATACAGGAGTTCTCGCCCGCCGGTAAATACCTGGCTCAGTGGAAAGGGCCGAAACAAGGGTTCATCGCCACCAGCAAGCCGGCGGTGGACGATCAGGGGAACCTATACGTGTCGTTGGGGAACCAGGTGGTAAAGCTCGTCGTGAGCTAGTCGGCGACCGGCGCGACTAAGCCGGTACCGACTCCACGATCTTGAATGGAGTCGGCGTCGGCATGATCCTCTCGATCCTGAAACCGGCACGCTCCAATAGGGCTTCGTACTCGGATCTGGTGCGCTCCTGGCCGCCAGGATTGGCCAGCATGTCAAGGTCAGCGAGGAGGTCGTCCATGTCTTCGGGACCGATTTTCTCGGAGAGCACACGCTCGATCAACAAAAGGGGCGCGCCCGACTCACCGATCGCAGTTCTGCAGCGCTGGAGGATCGTCCCGACCGACGGCTCTTCCCAGTCGTGAATGATCGTTTTCATCATGTAGATGCTTGCCCCTGGAGGAACCTTCTCGAGAAAGCTGCCGCCCATGACCTCGCAGCGGTCAAGGAGACCTGAATCGGCGAGCTTTTTCCTGGCTCGCTCGACAACCGGTGGAAGGTCGAACAGCAACCCTTTCACGGATGGATACCGGTGGAGGATCTCCGTCAGCAGCGTGCCGTCGCCACCGCCGATGTCGGCCACCACTTGAAACCGCGAGAAGTCATATGCGGCCGCGACCGCCCTTGATACAGGGCCAGTGATCGAGGACATTGCGGCGTCGAAAATGGCCGCCTCTGCGGGGTGCGTTACGTAGTAATCCCAGTTCCGCACTCCGTAGACAAAGTCGAAGGAGCGCTCCCCGGTCTTGATCGAGTGGTCCAGGTGCAACCAGGATTGCAGGTGATGCTCTGAGTTGAAGAACCGCGCCGAAGGACCCAACCGGTCCTGCTTCATTTCTTCGCCCAGCGGTGTCAGCGAGTAGCGATCTGATCCGTCCTGCGCGACAACCCCGATCGCTACAAGTGCGCGCAGCAGCCTGCGCAGCGACGGAGCGTGCGCTCCGACTTCAGCGGCCAGGTCGGCCGCGGTTCGCGGCGCTTCAGCCAGCCGCTCGGCAAGCCCAAACTCAACCGCCACGCCAACGCAACGCGCCTGTCTGTAGCTTCGAATCAGCCTGGACATGGCCACGCGGTTGTCAGACTGGGGCACGAGCCGGGATTCTACGGTCCGAGACGAACGACTGAAAACGTCAGCGCCGGTAGACCGCCTTCCCGTCCACTTCATCCTTATTGAGCCGTTTGTTCAGGTGCAGTCCTTCGAGCAGGAACTCGAGCACCGACGCACGCACCTCGGGTCGGTCCGGCAGGTTCAGCTTCTTCAGCGCTGTGGCCAGCTCGGGGAGATCGCCGAATGCGCGCGCGTACGTCCGGGCGGGGATTCCCTCGCCGACCTCGAGCATGCTGCCCTCTTCGAATCGGGCGACGACCCCATCGAACTGCGCGGCGGAGAAATGCCGGCTGAAGACCGCGCTGACCGCGCCGCGCTCGAGGCGCGAGAGCACCTGCTCCTCCTTGCCTTCGTCGAGCGCTTCGATCTCCACGCGTCCCGCGGTCGAGGAGGCGAGAAACTCAAGGTCTGTGATCCGCGGCACCGCGAGCGTCTCGCCGAGGCGGGCGGCGCG
>Ga0209118_1000418_pt1 | contig 23677 bp, 16 predicted proteins | sample BlaSpr_A8_Ref_M1_FD_187988 | JGI IMG/M metagenome (GOLD analysis project Ga0209118, IMG submission 187988) | Forest soil microbial communities from Thunder Bay, Ontario, Canada - Black Spruce, Ontario site 2_A8_Ref_M1 (SPAdes) (version 2) | ecosystem: Environmental > Terrestrial > Soil > Boreal...
CGCGCACTTCGGGATCGCTCTGCGCCAGCTCGACGTCAATCCACTGATAGGGGACCTGATTGCGCGCAAGGAATTCGCGTAGCTCATAGGAACGATTCGACCAGCGCGTGCCGAGGACGCGAATGCCCTCGTAGAGCGGGCGAAACGTCGCGGTCCAATCGTGCAGCAGATCGTCGAGAGCGGGGAAAAGCTTTTCCTCCGGCGGATCCCACGGCTTCATCAAATAGTAGTGCACGCGTGCCTCGTTGATCGCATCAATAGCCGCGTTGGTGTCCGCATACGCGGTGAGCAGGGCGCGCTTGGCGAGCGGGTGCATCTCCATGGCTTCGGTAAGGAAATTCACGCCGTCCATTTGGGGCATGCGTTGATCGGCCAGCAACAGAGCTACGGGATTGTTGCGCGTTTTCAGTTCGCGCAGAGTGGCGAGGCCGGCACTTCCGGAATTCGCTCGCATAATTCGATAGCGATCCGCATAGCGGCTGCGCAAGTCCCGCTCGATGGCGCGAAGGACTTCCGGGTCGTCATCCACTGTCAATAAGACTGGTTTTGGCATATCCCTCAGATGCGGCGCACATGGTTTTCGATGCGTCTATTGAGGACCGCCGCACGGCTTCAGTTTCTTTCTGTGCCGCCCTCACGCTACAATTCCTGACGGCTCCATGTCCAGCCTTCTCGCTCAATCCATCTCGGACCTCTCGTCCACCGATGCAACCAAGCGGCTGGCGGCCGCGGGCGAAATCTACCGCTTGGGTCGCGCGGCCGCAGGATCTGCCATTTCTGCGTGGTGGGCCGAGAGCGAACTCTCCGCGCTGCTACTCGGACCCGATCCCACCATCACGGTTGGACTCGCGGTGCACCGCGATACATTTGGGCGGATTCGAATTGCCAATGGCACACCCAGACTCGCCGACGTGCCACCGGATCAGGATGCCGAGGAATTCGAGCTGCATTTCGCCGGGGGGATTTCCCTGGACATTCTCACCACGCGCGAGCCGGGCGGTTCGGGAGCTATCGCAAAGTACCTGGCGAAGCCTGGAGATGGCATCCAACAGGTGGAATTTCGCTGCTCAAGTGTCGACCGCGCCACGCAAATTCTGAAAGACAAATTCGGAGTTGCTCCTGTTTATCCTGCTACCCGGCATGGCGCGGATGGTACGCGAGTCAATTTTTTCCTCGTCGCCTCTCCGGATGGGGGAAAAGTGCTCATCGAACTATACGAGGGGAAACCATTCGAGGTCCTGCCAAAATAGGACGCGGGCGGACCCGCTAGCAGTTCCCACCCGACGTAACAGGCTTGTCTCCCAACGTTAGTTGCGTCAATCGAATTTGGTCAAGTTTCGAATGGTCTGCCATGCGCGGAGAACTTCCGCGATGGTCCAGGCCTGCGCAATGCAGCCGCGGGGCGTGAAAGGAGCATCGCCATCGAAAATTTCGCTGAGCGTGCCGAGGCCGCTCGCATAAATCTGGCGACCGAGCGGCTCGAGAAAACGCAGCGCCGCCTCGCGGTCGTGGTAGACGCGGTAGTGTGCGAGCGCGAAAGGGCCGAGCAGCCAGCCCCAGACCGTGCCCTGATGATAAGCGGCGTCGCGATCGCGGGGGCTACCGCCGTAATGGCCGGTATATCCTGCTTCGCCCGGCGCGAGACTACGCAGTCCATGCGAAGTTAAGAGTTGCCGCGCGCAAAGGTCGACAACCGCCTTTTGCTGCTCGGGCGCGAGCAGGCTTACCGGCAGGGACAAAGCAAATATCTGGTTGGGTCTAAGTAACGCATCATTTCCGATGCCGGGCGAATCGATGACATCGAAGCAGCAACCGCGCTCCGCGTTCCAGAATCTCTGAAAACTTCTCTTTGCTTGGGCCGCGAGTTTTTCGTAGGCCGCGCCTGGTTTTGAGAGCAACCGAGCAAACCCGGCCATCGTTTCGAGCGCGTTGATCCACAGCGAGTTAATCTCCACGGGCTTTCCCACGCGGGGTGTCACCACCCAGTCGCCGATCTTTGCATCCATCCACGTGAGTTGAACGCCGGGAGCACCGGCAAAAAGAAGCCCATCCGCTGGGTCCACATGGATGTTGTACCGGGTGCCCGCGAGGTGCGCATCGATCATGCCCGCGAGAACCGGGAAAAGTTTTTGCAGCGTCACACTATCTTGCGTCGCTTCGAAATATTGCCGGATGGATTCGAAATACCACAGCGCGGCATCGACGGTGTTGTATTCCGGCTTGCCTCCAGCGTCGGGGAAATTGTTGGGAAGCATCCCGCCGTCAACGTACCGCAAAAAAGCGAGAAGGATTTGCCTCGCAACACCGGCGCGGCCGGTCGCGAGCGTCAGCCCAGGAAGTGCAATCATGGTGTCGCGGCCCCAATCGCCGAACCAGTGATATCCGGCGATGATGCTGCGGCCGTCCGGCTCTTCCGGAAGGCTGCGCTTTACGATGAATTGATCGGCGGCGAGGATGAGCTGCCAAAGCCACGAGGGCGCTTCTTCTGCAAGGGCTTCGTTGTTCGCCTGCCATTCCTGGAACAGCTTTACTTCGTAATTGGCGCGTTCCGCCCGGACGGTTTCTACGTCCAGCAAAGCGTTTGCTTCCGTGGTCGCGACAAACACGACGCTGGAACCGATTTGCAGTTTTGCCCTGAACCGCGCCGCAAAAAGGCGGTCTTCGCGGTCACTAAGTCCCCGCGCAGTTTCTTCCCCCAAGAAGCAACCGAGGTACCACTCATGGCGTGGTTCGCAGGTCGCCGCATTGCTTTTCAGATAAAAAGGAGTTGCGCCGTCGAATGCCAGCACCTTCACGCCATTCTCTAGCGGCGCGATATTCATGCGCCAGTCGCCGGCATGGGTCAAGGAATGGAAGTCGCGATAATTCACGAGCGCTTTCAGTTCCATTTCGAGAGCCCTGCTTCCCCGCACGAGGGTGTACTGAATGTAGGTGGTGTTTTCGCCCTGGCGCATCCAGACACGTTTTTCCAGAAGCGCATCGGCCAGCGCGTAGGTCCACACCGGCGTCGAGCCTGCCAGGTGAAAATCCTCGAGGAGCAGAAACCCCTGCGGATCGACGGCGCCGTCGGCCCAGCGATGGGTGGCGAGAGAAAAATCCGTCCCGTCGTAGTGCACGATTTCGTCGATGGCCGAAACAAGCTGCGTGCGGCCCACGGGCGGCTGCAGTGCGGCGACCAGCAGTCCGTGATAACGGCGAGTCTGGCTTCCAGCAACGGTGCCGGACGCATATCCACCGATTCCGTTGGTGACGAGCCACTCGCGCGACTCGGCCGCGCCGAGCTCTCCGCAAATCTCGCGGCCAAACTGAACTTCCGCCTGTTCCGGCACCACCACTCCTTGGTCGCTCCAGGATTGCACCCGGCCCGGCAATTCAGGGCCGCCTATTTCAGATTCATTTCTTGCACGAATGTTTCAGCGATCACCATAGACCGGGATGGCGGCGCCGTGAATGACTCTGGCATCGTCACTGCATAGAAACAGGATGACCCGCGCGATCTCCTCGGGCCTCGGCCACTTCGCAAAATCCGCTTTCGGCATGGCCTTGCGGTTGGCCTCCGTGTCGATGATGCTTGGGAGAATCGTATTTACGCGAACGCCGCTGCCCTTCAAGTCCTCGGCTAGCGAATCCAGCAGCGCCACTGCGGCGGATTTTGAAGCTGCGTAAGCGGCGGCGCCGCCGGCATGATCGACCGCCGCCTTTGCTGCGACGTTTACGATGGCTCCATGGCCCTCTTTCAACATCGCTCTTACCGCGGCACGCGCTAGCGCATACCCCGAGCGCAGATTCAGAGCCAGCATCTGTTCGAAAACTTTCGTCTCCAGTTCCCATAACTTCGTGCCGCCCGCGTAGCCACCCACGGTATTGACCATGGCATCCAACCGGCGATATTTCCCCACGATTTTCTCGGTCAACTGGCGCACGGCGGCTTCATCCGTGACATCAACGGCGACTCCATCGAGCCGTGCGGTATTGACACCCGCTGTGATCTTCAGGGCATCCAGCTCTTCCCGTTCTCGATAAGTGGCGACGACCTTGGCGCCTTCCTCAAGGAATGCCAGCGTCACGGCGCGTCCCAAACCGCCAGTGCCGCCTGCCACCAGAACCACTTTCCCCTCGAATTTTGCACTCACGAGCGCACCTCTCCGGTCAACATCATCTACTCGCCGCTCTGTTCAATTAGTTTTGCGACCAGGCCGGTCCAGCCGGTTTGATGGCTTGCGCCGAGGCCGGTGCCGTTGTCGCCATGAAAATATTCGTAGAAAAGGATGAGGTCGCGCCAGTGCGGATCGCTCTGGAAGAGTTCCAATCCCCCTGCCACCGGGCGCCGCCCGTTTTGTCCGCGCAAGAAAATATGGGTGAGCCGCCGGGAAATTTCTGCGGCTACCTGCCAGAGATCGGATTCGGTGCCGGAATAGGTGGGGCACTCCACTTTGAAATCTTCGCCGTAGTAGTGATGATATTTTTGCAGGGATTCGACCAGCAGATAATTAACCGGAAACCAGATGGGCCCGCGCCAGTTCGAATTTCCCCCAAAGAGGCCGGTTGTGGATTCCCCCGGCTCGTAGTCAACGCGGTTCGCATTTCCGTTCACATCAACTTCGTAGGGATGGTCTTTGTGGAAGCGCGAAAGGGCGCGCACGCCGTAAGGCGAGAGGAATTCCGTTTCATCCAGCATGCGGCTGAGCATGCGCTTGAGCTGTTTGCGATTCGCGAGCGATAACAGACGCCGCACGCCGCGCGCGGAACGCTGCGTCATTTCAATGTGTTCGGGCACGTCCGGATGATTGTCGATGAACCATTGCATGCGCCGCTTGAATCCGGGCAGGGAATCGACGATCTCCGGCTCCAGCGTTTCCACCGCGAACAGCGGAATCAAACCTACCATCGAACGGATTTTCAGGAAATGTTCCTCGCCATTGGGGAGCTTGAGGACGTCGTAGTAAAACCCATCTTCGTCATCCCATAGCGACCGGCCGCCACTGCCGAAATCGTTCATGGCGCGCGCGATGTAAACAAAGTGCTCGAAGAACTTGCTGGCTACGTCCTCGTACGCAGGATCTTCCTTCGCTAATTCCAGCGCAATCGCCAGCATGTTCAAGCAATACATACCCATCCAGCTGGTGCCGTCGGATTGCTCGAGGTGGCCTCCGGTGGGCAGGGGCGCCGAGCGGTCAAAGACACCGATGTTATCGAGCCCGAGAAACCCGCCTTGAAAGATATTCGCACCGTCGGGATCTTTGCGGTTCACCCACCAGGTGAAGTTCAGCAGCAGCTTATGAAACACTCTTTCCAGGAATCCGCGATCGGCGACGCCGCGCACGCGCCGCTCGATTTTGTAAACGCGCCACGCCGCCCACGCGTGCACCGGTGGATTCACATCGCTAAAGGCCCATTCGTAAGCGGGCAATTGCCCGTTGGGGTGCATGTACCATTCGCGCAGCAACAGGATAAGTTGTTCTTTTGCGAAATCCGGGTCAACCAGCGCCAGTGGAACGCAGTGAAACGCCAGGTCCCACGCCGCGTACCACGGATACTCCCATTTGTCCGGCATGGACATGATGTCGTCGTTGTAGAGATGCGTCCAATCCTTGTTGCGGCCGTTCCAGCGTTCCGGCGGCGGCGGGGGGCCGGCGGGATCGCCCTCCAGCCACGTTTGAACGTCGTAATGATAAAACTGCTTCGACCACAACATCCCGGCGAAAGACTGCCGCATGATGGCTTTGGCATCGTCGGAGAGCTCTTTAGGGATTCTTGTAGCGTAAAACTCTTCGGCTTCTTTTTGACGCGTCACGAACAGGCCGTCGAATCCAGAGTCAAAGTCGTTGGTGCCGGGAACGCCTTCGGCGCGCTCGGCGTGTCCAGGCGAGGTGATGGTGCCAACTTTCCCGGAGTCGCGATCCATTCCGCTAAGGGGCTCCATATCGGTGAGTCTCAGCTTGAGCGTAACGAGCTGACCGGGATTGAGTTGAAGCGCGTGATACGGGGCTACCTTCGTTCCCATTTGCTCGGGATTGACCGCCGCCTTGTTGCCGTGAATCACATATTCATGGAACGCGTCTTTCACGTAGGGTGAGCGATTTCTTCCTCCGAAAAGACGCGCGCTGTTGGTTTCGTTTTCCGTAAATAACAATTCGGGCTGCCCCGCGCACAGGAGCCAGCGCTTCCCATATTGCCAATGCTGCAACTCAACGCACGCCGTTCCGGGCGGGCCTGTTGCTTTTCGCGCGACCGGCCGCCGCAGATCTTTGCCCCAGGACCACGTGTTTCGAAACCAGAGTTGCGGAAGGATGTGCAACGTGGCGGCTTCCGGCCCCCGATTCACCACCGTGATTCGAATGAGCATGTCTTCGACGTCAGCCTTGGCGTATTCCACGAAAATATCAAAGTAGCGATTGCCGGAAAATGCTCCGGTATCGAACAATTCGAATTCCGGCGCCGCGCGCCCGCGCCGGCGATTTTCTTCCACGAGAGTTTCATAAGGAAATTCGGCCTGCGGATATTTGTAAAGCATGCGCATGTAGCTGTGCGTGGGAGTTGAATCGAGGTAGAAGTAATATTCTTTCACGTCCTCGCCATGATTGCCTTGATTCCCGGTCAGGCCAAAAAGGCGCTCTTTCAAAATGGGATCGCGTCCGTTCCATAACGCCAGCCCAAAGCAGATCATCTGGTGACGGTCGCTGATGCCGCCGATGCCGTCCTCCCCCCAGCGATAGGCGCGGGAACGCGCGTGGTCGTGCGGAAAAAATTCCCAGGCGGTGCCGCCGGGGCTGTAATCTTCGCGGACCGTTCCCCACTGGCGTTCGGAAAGATAGGGCCCCCAGCGCTTCCAGTGCTTCTTTCGAATGCGCGCTTCCTCGAGCCGGCGGTCTTCCGTGGTCTGGTTTCGTGGCATGGTTGGATGGCCCTCCGCCGAAAGTTTCAGGTTATGGTCGCACTTTCCCCGGGAAAACAGCAGCGTTGACGTCTGGGCGCGTGCCTGTTCCGGCAAGACCTGCGGGTGCCCGACTGATCTCATACATCGGATGCGGGAGACCATATTTTGGGTCAGAGTTTCCTACGCGAAGATTGCTGCCGACGAGGCCTTTGCTGATGCCGGGTGAAGCCGCGGGGACAGGTGATCCGTTGTACTCTAGGGGATCTCCGAAGCATCAATTCGATTGAGTGCAGTTTTGAGGAGAGTAGGCATGATCGAGTCCAGCGGCTACCCCACAATAGGCCGGCGTCCAACGCTCTGCCTTGTTACCGCCCTCTGCGGCAGCGCGTTATTACTGCTTGTCCTTTTGCCGGCTGCACACGGGCAATCCCCGGATCACTCCAGTGATGAACTTCGCAAGCTCAACCAGTCTGTCAATGCGCTCATCAAGAAAGTGTCGCCCAGCGTGGTGCAAATTCTGGTGACCGGTTATGGACCGCTTGAAGAAGGCGAGCGCGGAAACACCAACGCGATGATCGGCAGGCAGCGGGCGATCGGCTCCGGATTCGTGATCGATCCCAGCGGGTACATTGTGACGAACGCGCATGTGGTGAACGGCGCGCAAAGGGTACAGGTTGTGGTGCCGTCTGCAGAGGCGGATGGCTCGTTGGAAGCTGCGCTCTCGACTCGAACGACACTCATACCAGCGCGCATTGTTGGAGTGTCCCGCGAGATCGATCTTGCGGTGATCAAAGTTGACGCAGGAAAACTTCCCGCGCTGGCGCTGGGTGTGTACCGAAAACTGGGCCAGGGAGAAATTGTTTTTGCCTTCGGGAGTCCGGGGGGATTGCGCAATACGGTCACGATGGGAGTGGTTTCAGCGGTGGCGCGCCAAACGGAACCGGATTCGCCAATGATTTACATCCAGACGGATGCGCCGATCAATCCCGGGAATTCGGGCGGTCCGCTAGTGAATGTGAATGGAGAAGTGGTGGGAGTGAATACTTTTATTCTGTCGCAATCGGGCGGAAACGAAGGACTGGGATTCGCGATCCCGAGCAACGTGGTGAACGTCGCTTACCGGCAATTGCGGAAGTTCGGTCACTTGCACCGCGCTGAAATTGGAATCGGAATCCAAACGATTACGCCAAGCATGGCGGCGGCACTGAGCCTTCCGCGAACGTATGGGGTGGTCGTTTCCGACGTCTTGCCGGGCAGCCCGGCCGAAGCGGCAGGCGTGCAGATCGGAGACGTCTTGGCGGCCGTGGATGGAAAGTCCGCGGACAATTTGCCGTTGGTGGCGTTTCATTTCTATTTACTGGAGACGGGAGACAAAGTCCATCTGGACATCTTTCGCGGGAAAGACCGGCTGGTTTTCGATGTCCCCGTGATGGAGCCGCCGCGCGATATGGATCAGATCACGGCGCTGGCCGACCCGGAGAAAAATCTTGTGCCGATGCTGGGAATTCTCGGGGTGGAAATTGATAAGAAAATTTCTTCGATGGCCTCGGATTTGCGGGACCCGTATGGGATTATCGTTGCCGCTCGCTCGGCGGGCGCCAGCGTGGAGGTGCCGCTGAACGCCGGGGACGTGATTCGTACCCTGAATGGCCAGCCGATGACTACTCTGGATCGTCTGCGTAGCGCGCTCAAGACTCTGCCGCCGGGAGCGCCTGTTGCTCTGCAAATCCAGCGGGACCAGAAGCTGTTGTTTATTTCGTTCACGCTAGACCAACCGTGATAGGTGGTTCCGACCGGGTCGGGACAAGTTCCTCGCGACGCAGCAAAGGAAAAGGCGGTGTCGAGTTGCGAAAGAGGGCGCAATCCTTCGGCAGGTTGAGGACAAGTGGTATTGCGCCCCAACAGAAGAGAAAGCGGGCCGGGAGTGTTACTGGGTTGGAGACGGCACCGTCGGGGCCGGGGCGGGCGGCTTGGTGAATGAGCGGAGTAGGGTGATCTTGGTGCCAGTGTCTTCCGCGGAGAGAGAGACGGCGCGAACCTGGTCGCCGCGTTCGCCGACGAAGGCGATGTCGTCATCGGAAATTTGGGAGTCGCGGAGAGCTTGCGGCAGCTTCTTGGGGCCGCTGTCCTGGCGGGCGAATTCCGGGCTCAAGTGCTCGAGATACCAGTTGGCGACGAATTCGCGGGACGCGTTCGAATGGTAAGTGCTGGCGATAACCTGGGGCCGATCGTCATCGAGCGGGAGGTGCGCATCCGCCGAGCCGCGAAGCACCAAAGCCGCTGCCGGATAAACGGGCAGGCCGGGGCCGACTTCCCTGGCCTTCTCAACGCGGAATTCGCCGAGCGGAGTGCGCACGGTGGTTTTGTCACTGCCGGCGCGGAGCCCGAGGGCATTGATCACGCGCGAGGTCATCAGCAAGGCACCGCCAAGAAGAATGCAGAAGCCGCAGGTCATAGCGATCATCATGAAGAGAAGCGATTTGGAAGAAGAATCTCCGTCGGAAGCTGAACCAGACTTTGCCATAGCGTGTTTCCCTCCCCTCAATACAGGACCGCGCCGTGCGCTCGATCATTTCACCGAAGACGGCTGCGGAGACGCCGCACCAACGAACGGTGACGAGCAACTCAACAATACGGGTACAAACCTGGACCCGGTGTATCGAAACTCGGTTCGCCGTACTTAACCCGCTCACCCCAACTCTTCCTGCAACAGCCGACTGCGGCTTACTGGGTGGGCAGAAGAAGCTGCGTGAACCCTGTCGTGTTGATGTCGCGGAACATCGGCGTCCGCGGCGGCAAGAGCGTAGGATTCAGGAAGTTCACGTCGAACAGGTAGCCGCGGGTGGGCGGACTGTAGTTGTTTCCCCCGGAATTGAACAGCCCGGTCGCCTGACGGCTAAAGAACAAGCTGACGATGGAGCCCTCATAGAACAGGGTTCCATTCCAACGTTCGAGAAAGCGCAGGAAATTGTGGACACCACCATCCGTACCGAAGTCCTGGCTGCCGTCGATCGCGGTGCTATCCCAAGTGGGAATCTGGAACGAAACTTGCTTGCCGGCGAGAACGGCGGTTCGGACGTAGGTCGTTGCCCCGGTACGATTGAAGAGATTATTGAACGGGGAGGCGAAGGAATTAACGTCGTTCCAGTTGACCGAGAGAATCGTTACCGCATCGGCGGCCACGGAGGTGGCCACGCTGGGGTCCGCAAAGCCGCCACCGGCGGAGTTCGCGTTGTAGTCGCCCTCGATGTACACCGGGTTTTCCGTCGAGATGGTCAGACCGCAAGAGACCACGCCTGGGCACACGGGCAAGGTAATGAGGCTGCCATTCACGAGCTTGACAGCCCGGCGGAAGAGAGCATTTGAATTTTCGCGGCCGTCGTTGTTCTGCTTCAGGAAGGATCTAGGCCATGGGCTGATGCCGCCTGAGCCGCCGGTGAGGCAGAGCGGATCGGCTTGCACGGCGGCGTTGGGCAAATTCGAAAAGAGCGTACTTGCGGTGGCGACACTGGTGCTGTTTACAAGACCGTTTGGAAATGAATTTTCACCGTAGATGGCAAGGACACCGGAGCCAGCGGGATCCTCAGCTGAAGGTCCTCCGGTAGCGGGGGCGGGCTCGATCTTGTTATCCGGGCAGCCCTTGGGGTCGCCTGAATTGACTAAGTCAAAGTAGCCATATTCCCCGGTTTCGTGCGCGGAGGGGGAGAGCGGAGGCCAGGAGCCAACCGCCGTACCTGTGGGGAGATAGTTGCCGCGGCGGTCGGAGACATAGACCACGAAGTTGTTTGGTGCGACTACGGGATCCTGGGTGTTGGGGCCGGAAGCACCGATAGTTCCACTGAACCATTTGGCGAGGTTCTTAACGTCGAGCTCGATGTAGTTCATGATGCCGCCCAGCGTAACCTGGTTGTTGAGGGCCGGCGCCGGCTGGCGATTGTATCCTTCGCGTGTGTCATAGAGGGCGTTCGGCCAATAGTCCGAAGGGTTCTGTGGGGCAAGCGTTGCGGTGACGCCGCAAGGCCCTGTAGCGCTACCGTAATTCGACGGATTATCGCGAACCCGTTCGAGGCGAATCACAGCGTTGGGGTGAGGGTCGAGACAGCTGGAAGGAGCGATTTGCGCCCCGGGCAGTCCCGGCAGCTGGGGAGGTGTCAACGACACGGGATTCAGGTTTCGCCCAGCGTAACCGAGGCTCAAAATTTCCTTGGTCACGTCGGTATAGCTGCCGCAGGGACTGCCGTAAGGCTTCTGCGCGTCAATTTTGATGTAGCCGGTGATGATCGGCGTTCCGTAGGTAGGAGGCGTGGCTGATCCGGTGGGACCTACCTGCCAATAGCCGTCGCTGGAACTGTAGCCCGCCAACACCGTAGTGCCGGGGGCGCCAGAGGCCGCCAAAGGCAATAAAGTTGTGCCAGCAGCAGTCATGGCCGTTTTCAGGGCCGTCGCATTCGCCGTCGACCAGTTCGCGACGGGCAGCGCGAGATCCGCCAGGTTGAAGGGGGCGCCGGAGCTGACGCAGTCCAGACCGGTGATGTCCGCCGCATTGTCGGAAAGCAGAACCCGCAAGCTGGCTTGGGAAAAATAACGCTCGCCGAGCACGCCGGAATTTGTGGTCTGTTCGCCGGCCACGGGGCGGCGGATCATATCAATGGGCCTGGAATTGCCGTTGCCAAGGAGCACGATCGTCAAGTCCAGTGGCTTCACGCCGCTACGGAGGTTGCCATTGAAAGAATCCGAGATGGACTTCCAGCTGGAGTTTGTTCCTGAACCCAAGCATGAATTCAAGCTTCCCTGGCGGAATCCAAGCGCCTGGACAGAACCACCATTGGTGATCTCAACGCTGCCGGGATGACGACCGGAGGCGGACTCGGGGTTCGAATTCGAGAGACAATCGCGGAGGATATCCTTGCTGGCCGTGACGGGACTCCTCAGCCACAATTGGATGGTGGGGGGAAACGATTGCGCGGGCGTTGCGCCCGAAGGTCCGCCGCTGTCGAGGAAAAGATTGCCGTTGGTGTGCACACGGCCGCCGAAGTCAAAGTTGGGGCCCGGGAAGAAACTCAAGTCGGTGTCCGAGAAAATGCCGAACTGGAAGAGCGGAATTCCGACAGTCTGGGTAGTCCGCAGCAGTTTCGCTTCGCCACCGGTTGCAGTGCGGGCCGCGACAGTCAGCGTATAGGTCGTCTCCAGCGCACTCATTCCTTGAAACGCACTGGAGCCCGATCTGATCTGGGCGAACTGAGAGAGGGGATTGCCGTTGCCGTCCTTGGGGTAGGTGATCGAATAGGTGCTATTGCCCAGTACATCGACGTAGGAAACTCCCGTGCTGGAAGGAAGAACCGGGGGCCTGGTGGCCAGGTCATCAACTTGTTTTGCGGCCGGGGCATAGGTGGTGGCAAAGAGCGCGCCCAGGTCCGCGGTGAGCTTCTCCATGCCCGATTCCGCGCCATAGAAAGCTCGGCTCTGCTCGTTGTTCATTCCGGAGAGTCTTTGCCCTTCCGTGACCAGGAGCATGAAGCCCACCACCATGGCGGACATCAGCAGGAGCAGAAGGAGTGTGGTGATGAGCGCAATGCCTGATTGTTTTCGCATGGTTGTTTTCACCGGTCTCATCGGGAAGCTCCTCATTACTGATAGTTATTGAAATAGGCCATGCTGCGGAGCGCAACTTGCGTGGCCAGATTGGTGCGAATATATTTGCCGGTGGTTGCCGCCGTGGTCGCGGAACGAGCACCCAAGTAAACGTTGACGGAGCGAATCTGGTTTTCGTTGTCGCCCCTGGGAGCTGGAATGGCCGGAACAAAGAATTGGTTCACTGTCTGGGGCGTGGCGCCATCCGCAAAATTGTAAGAAAACTGAAGATTTTCAATCGTCTCGCCGACCGGTTGCGGGGCATTGAAATTCACCGCGCGCATGAGCATGGGATGCTTGGGATCGGCGGTGGCGTCCAGAAAGTAGGTGATCATCCAGACGCGGGTACAGGATGTGGCAGGATAGTTGCCGTTAGGCGCTGCTGGCAATCCGGGATCCTGAAGGCTCAGAATCGTTCCGGAAGTTTCCGATGCCGTACGCCCGTTGAGGTTGAAGGCATCGCCAGCGCCAAATCTTACGATTTGGCCCGCGACCGAGCTGACGGTCTGCAGGATGCCATTGGGATTGTGCGCGTTGTACAGCATGAGCAGGTCGCCGGGATTGACGGGGATGCCAGCCGCACCCAGAGTCACGCAGCCTGGAGATGAACCAAAGTTGATTTGGGATCCATCCGGCGCGATTGATCCCGTCGGACAGGTCGGGCCAATGATGGGCTTCTGATCAAGCGCGAGCGTGTTGTCGGCGTACAGGATGGTGATGATGTCCGTTAGCTGACTGGAAGTCCCATCAGGACTGGTGATCGTGGGGCCCAAACCATTGCCGGGCTCGATGGCCGGAAGGATTACGTTGCATCCCAGGTTGGCGGAGTTGGGGCCATCGAAGGTCAGGTTCAATGCCGCAGGAGGACGATTGACCCGTCTGGCCTTGCTGTTGCAACCGGAGGAGACGCTGTTTGGGATGGTAATGCCGCCAGTGGGAATACCGGTTCCAGTTTGAATGAGATCCTGGACGATCAGATTGAGTCCCGCGCGAATGTTGTCGCTCATACCCGAAGTCTGCGTGACATTGGTGTTGGCCTTGGTGGAATCGCGAAACAACACGAAGGCTGCCGCGAGCGCGACCATCGTGACAGCCATTCCTATAATCAATTCTACAAGCGTGAAACCGGACTTCTTCTTCATGAGCTGCTCCTCAATCCACGATCACGAGAATCGCGCGATAAAGCTGACGAGGGTGTACTGCCGCGACATGGAACCGACGGTGTACGTTAGGGTGATAGTGATCTGCCGAAGACCCGATTCGCCGGTAACATCCGCAATGGCGATGGTGCGGGTCATGTTCCTCAGAGACATCACCACGTCATCCGAAGTCCCTAGAATCTTGTCGGGGCCGGGGTCCAGAATCACCACGTCCGGGTTGGACTTGTCGTCATCCAAGGTGCCGTAAAGCCCATCGGGGCCGGCGGCGAGAAGCGGTTGCGGATCAACGAGAAAAACACCGTCATTCGCTCCGCCCGATCCGGTTACGTTGCGAATGTTTGTCCAGAGGAGCAAGTGGGAGTCGCGCGCCGCGAAAATCGTCTCCACGGCTTCCTCGGCCTTCTTTTCGGCGATGTAATCCATCTGCGTCATGTTCGCCACCTGGATGCCCTGCGCGTAGACCGCGGCGAGGGACAGGATACCGAAGGACAGAATCACGATGGCAATCATCGCTTCCAGCAAAGTGAAGCCCGACTGTGGATTGCTGCGCCGTCTCGTTCGCGACATAGGCATCTCCCTATTCCTGCCACTGGGCCCCATCCCAGTGGTATTCACGCACGCGCCCGGTGGCGCCAAGGATGGAGATGGCGCGGGCCGTCGAGGGCTTGCCTGGAATGCCCAAGAAGACCGTGCCGTTTAACATCGTGTTTCCGCCATCAATGAAAGCACCCGTCGTCGAGAATTTCATGATCGGTGGGCCGCCGGAGAGTCCGCCAAAGTAAATTGGGGCAGAGTTTCCAAAATTATACGGTGCGGGAATATCCGTAGTGGAGGCGAAGACGGTATACTGAGCCCCACCTTCAAAAGTCACAGTGGTCGGTGGAGGCGCCGTACCGAGGAGCCAGATCTCTGTGACGGTGAGCTGGTTCGTTCCCACAAATTGCACCCGGACCTCGCGGCGATGGGAGATGGCCTTTTCGCGCGCCGAACGTAACTGGCTGAGCAGCTGGTCCATGGCCGAGTTGGCCTTGTAATTCGGCAGGATGCTGCTGTAGTTGAGCGTCGCCATCCCCAGAATGATGGAGATGATGGCAACGGCGACGAGGACCTCCATCAGGGAGAAACCTCGTTGCGAGCGGCTTGGGTACTGTCTCATTCGCTAGCTCCATCGAAACTGCTGGGTCGAGCCCAACCTGGGCACTCTTAACGAAGCACGTGCACCTCCAACTGATCCTTGTAGGTAAGTTATTTAGATTGAAAGAATTAGGCGGCTGGCGATTAGGTTGCAAGTACTAAAGTACTGTAACGAAAGGTTACAAACTGCGTCGCCGGGGTATTGGCCTAAGAACCTGCAAAAATAAATGATGGTTATGAATATAAGGAAGCGGAGTCGGCGCACCATCCCGACAATTCCGTGATGCAATCGGCCGATCCCTGCAGGACGAAACGGCGATGGTAGAGCAACAAGGCGCGCAATCCGGCAAGCTCCTCGCCTCCTCCAGCTCTTCCCGGGCCACCGTGAAGACAACTGGGCACCACGTTACCGTGCCCGGTGTGCTGATTGCCAACCGCCGAATCCACGACTAACACTCTTCCATGAAGGTCGCCAATACCAAGCACCGTGTCGCGGGTGAAATTCCGATCGTTTGAAAAGACCGAGGCAACGAGGGAACCTAATCCGCGGCGTGTGATGGCGATGAGATTCTCGAGGGCGTCATAAGCCACCAGCGTCGCTACCGGACCGAAAACTTCAACATCATGAACGTATTTTGCATCGAGTCCGTTCTTAGAGGAGAGAAGCGCCGGTTGGACAAAGGCGGAGTTTTGCGGGTCGGCATCGATCGGCTGGAAATTCTTGTCACCGCCGTACAGAACGTCGCATTCTTCCTTCAACTTGGCCAATCCTTCCAGACAAGAGGACTGCTGCGCTTTGTTCACGACCGGTCCTACCTTTACTTCGAGGTTCCGCGGATTGCCGACTTTCATGGAACTCAGGCGTGCCGACACGGCCTCGCCAAAGGCTTTGAGCTGTTGACGCGGGACCAGGACGCGCCGGATGGCCGTGCATTTCTGGCCGGCTTTGAGCGTCATTTCACGGACAACTTCTCTTACCAGGAGGCCGAATAAATCCGTGGTGGGAGCCACATCAGGCCCAAGAATCGCCGAGTTGATGCTATCCGCTTCAATGTTTACGCGAACGGAACGGCGCAGGACATTCGCATGGGAACGAATGCGCGCGGCGGTGTCGGCTGAGCCAGTAAAGGAAACGATGTCCTCTTCTCGGACGTGGCCCAACAGGTCGCGAGCGGAGCCGCAGATGATGGAAATCGCTCCAGAAGGCAATAGATCCGCCTTCACGATATCTTCAACCATTCGGTGCGCCAGCCACGCCGTGGGGGAAGCGGGCTTCACCACGATGGGGACACCCGAGAGCAGCGCGGGTGCAGCCTTTTCGCAGAGACCCCAAGCGGGAAAATTGAATGCATTGATGAAAACTGCGACGCCCTTCGCGGGCATCAGAAAATGCTGTCCGGCGAACGCGTTGCTCTTCGACAGTGCGATCGAAGCGCCTTCCTTCAGCATTTTTCCTTCTGCCAGCGCCCGGCCGATCTTCGCGTAATACTTCATGGTGTAAATGGCGCCGTCCACATCAAACGAAGCATCCGCCTGGGTAGCGCCCAGGTTCAGCAGAGAAAGTCGAAAGTACTCTTCACGATTTGCAGCCAGGGCGTCGGCGACCCTGCCCAGCAGATCGGCCCTCTGCATATAGGTGAGCTGGCGGAGCGCAGGTCCGCCGTGAGCGCGTGCGAACTGAAGAGCGGCCTCAAGATCAATGCCCTCGGAAGAGATACTCGCCAGCTCGTCTCCTGTAACGGGATCGACGAGCAGTTCTCCGGTGCCCAGGCCTTCACTCCAACAACCAGAAACATAGTTAGGCAGCGTCATTCGCGAACCTCCGTTGAGCTCCCTGTCCCCGGCCCGAGACCCGCTGATTGCAGAACTCGAAAACGAGGAATAGCCACGAATTTGGAATAATACTGCATATTCCTCTCAAATAAAACTATGTCCTTCCTTCACCTTTCAGGGATCGCTCGGCTTAGGATGAGACTGAAAACAAATGCTTTAAACACAATCAAGATGGCCCAGAACTCGGATGGGCTTGATGGGAGATGCTGTGGGTTATCTTCCTTGACTGCGAAGCGTTCGCATGTATTATAATGCATACTCAAATTCGAGATGGTATGAACCCCAGCACCAATTCCAAGGTTGTTACTCTACCCCGGCTTACGACCACTCCTGATGGTGATTTCCTGCTTTTTCTCGGCAAGCGCGTTCGCCAGCTACGTAGCCAGCGCGGGATGACGCGTAAGACTGTCGCGCGGGAAGCGGATGTATCCGAACGTCACCTGGCACAGCTCGAAGCTGGAGAAGGAAACGTCTCGATCGTGCTGCTGCGGAGGATTGCCGGCGCTTTGAATGTTTCTCTTGTCGAGTTGTTCGCGCCTGAAGTTGAAGAGCCGGGCGAAAAACAATTAATTCAGCGATTTCTCGAACGCCTTCCAAATCATCGCCTGGAAGATGTGCTGTTCCGGCTGCTGCGTGATTTCGGCCCCGAAGAAAAGGTGCGACGAAGGCGCATCGCATTGATTGGGCTGCGCGGAGCCGGTAAATCAACGCTGGGGGCCAAGTTGGCCGGCGAGAGCCAGATGCCCTTCATTGAGATGGATCGTGAGATTGAGAAGGATACGGGAATGCCTCTCTCGGAAATCTTTGCGCTTTATGGGCAATCCGGTTATCGGGCGATCGAGAAGCGCACGCTGGAAAGAGTGCTGAATGAAAATGAACGCGCGGTGCTTTCGGTGGGAGGCGGCGTGGTGTCCGAAAAGGAGACTTTTGACCATCTCCTTTCGCATTGCTACACCGTGTGGATAAAGGCGCAGCCTGAGGAACACATGACGCGAGTGATGGCGCAAGGTGATTTTCGCGCCATGGCCGGGAACGACCAGGCGATGGAAGATTTGCGGAGGATACTTGAGGCTCGGGAGCCGCTCTACCGGCAAGCGGACATGGAACTGGACACATCGGGCACTTCGGCGGAAGAAAGTTTTTCGCGATTGAAAACAACATTGCGAGCGAATTTGCAGTAGGAGGGTCTCGTGGACGTTGTAGCGGCTCAAGAATCCCAGGCGAAAATGGAAGCGGTCGAATTCCAGACCGATCCTTCGCGATACAAGCATTGGCGTCTCGCGTTTGACGGCCCGGTGGCGACGTTGACGATGGATGTGGCCGAGGACGGCGGAATCCGCCCGGGCTACAAACTGAAATTGAATTCCTACGACCTCGGCGTGGATATCGAGCTGCACGATGCTTTGCAGCGAATTCGATTCGAACATCCGGAGATTCGTTCGGTCATAATCACCAGCGCCAAGAACCGCATTTTTTGCTCCGGCGCCAACATCTACATGCTTGGTCTTTCTTCGCATGCCTGGAAAGTGAATTTCTGCAAATTCACGAATGAAACCCGGAATGGGATCGAAGACGCGAGCGCGCATTCCGGACTGAAGTTTCTCGCCGCCTGTAATGGAACGACGGCCGGAGGCGGTTACGAGCTGGCGCTGGCTTGCGATGAAATCATTCTGGTGGATGACCGGTCTTCGGCAGTCAGTTTGCCGGAGCTCCCGTTGCTGGGCGTTCTGCCCGGAACGGGCGGACTGACGCGGGTGACGGACAAGCGCAAGGTTCGCCGGGACCATGCCGACATGTTTTGCACAAATCCGGATGGCGTTCGCGGTCAAAGAGCAAAAGAGTGGCGGCTGGTCGATGAAGTGGTCAAGCCGCAACAGTTCGCGGAGCACATCAAACGGCGCGCGTTGAAACTTGCCGGGGAGAGCGATCGCCCTGCCGAAGCAAAAGGTGTGGCGTTGACGCCGTTGAAGCGGACGATCGATGAAGGTGGGCTGCACTACGGATTCGTCGATGTGCGATGGAATCGCGAGGCGCGCACGGCGACGATAACGGTGCGCGCGCCGGAGTCCGTTCCCGAACACAGCCTGGAAAAGGTCATTGCCGCGGGTGCGAATTGGTGGCCCCTGCAAATGGCGCGGGAGTTGGATGACGCCATTCTGACTTTGCGTGCGGGCGAACTGGATTTGGGGCTCTGGATTATCAAGACGGCCGGAAATCCCGGCGCCGTTCTGGCCATCGACGAATTCATTTTGAATCACCAAGACAATTGGTGCGTTCGCGAAGTGCTGGGAATGATGCGACGGACGTTTGCGCGGATCGATGTTACGTCCCGTTCCATCTATGCGATTGTTGAGTCTGCGTCTTGTTTTGCCGGCACGCTGCTGGAGTTGGCGCTTGCTGCCGACCGCATCTACATGCGCGATACGCAGGAAGGCGGAAGCAGCGCAAGCATGACGCTTTCGAAAATGAACTTCGGGCCGCTTCCGATGGTGAACAAACTTTCGCGAATGGCCGCGCGATTCTACGGCGACGAGGCGCAATTGGAACCATTGCGCGGCGATATTGGGAAAAAGCTTTCCGCGCGCGAGGCGCTCGGCGCGGGGCTGGTTACCGCCGCGCCGGATGATCTCGACTGGGAAGACGAGATTCGCCAAGCCGTTGAATCGCGTGCCGCGCAATCGCCCGATGCACTCACGGGGCTCGAAGCAAATCTACGCTTCGGACCGGGGGAGACGTTGGAGACACGGATTTTCGGCCGGCTCTCCGCTTGGCAAAACTGGATATTCATCCGTCCGAACGCAGTTGGCGCGAGCGGTGCGCTCAAGGTGTATGGAACGGGAGCGCCGGTGAAATTCAACTGGGAACGAGTTTAATGGACGGGCTCGACTCTGGACTTCTGAGGAGATCGCAATGATTAACTACACGGAAAAGATTCCGAACAATGTGGACTTGGGCAGAGATCGCGTCTTGCAGCGCGCCCTCGAGCATTGGCAGCCCGCATACATGGGCTGGTGGTATGACATGGGGCCGAACGAGAGCCACAACTATGAGGTGTACTTGCGAACCGCAACCAGCGTGGAACCCGACGGCTGGGCGCAGTTCGGCTATGTGAAGATGCCGGATTACCGCTGGGGTATTTTCTTGCAACCGCGCGATGAGAAACGCGAAGTGAATTTCGGGATTCACAAAGGACAATCGGCCTGGCAAGAGGTGCCGGGGGAATACCGCTCGACCTTGCGGCGTGTGATCGTGACGCAGGGAGACACCGAGCCAGCTTCGGTGGAACAACAGCGGATGCTCGGGGCGTCTTGTCCGTCGATGTACGATCTGCGAAATATTTTCCAAGTGAACGTCGAAGAGGGGCGTCACCTGTGGGCCATGGTGTACTTGCTGCATCGCTATTTCGGACGCGATGGCCGCGAGGAAGCTGAATCTTTGCTCGCGCGGCGATCGGGAGACGCCGATAACCCGCGCATCCTGGGCGCGTTCAACGAGGCCACGCCAGATTGGCTCGCGTTTTACATGTTCACGTTCTTCACCGACCGGGATGGTAAATTCCAACTCTGCGCCTTGGCGGAATCCGGCTTCGATCCACTGGCGCGAACCTGCCGCTTCATGCTGACCGAGGAAGCGCACCATATGTTTGTCGGCGAGACGGGAATTAGCCGCATTATTCAGCGGACTTGTGAGGTGATGAAGGAAAACAAGGTCGAAGATCCGCCGGATGTGCGGGCGCTCGGCGTGATTGACTTACCGACGATCCAGAGATACTTGAACTTTCACTACAGCGTCACGCTCGACCTTTACGGTTCGGATGTTTCTTCGAACGCCGCGAATTATTACACCAGCGGGCTGAAAGGGCGCTTCCGCGAAACCAAGCTGGATGACGATCACGTGCTGGCCGACGCGGAGTATCCAGTCTCTGAGGTTGTGGGCGGACGAATCATCACCAAAAACGTGCCGGCATTGACGGCGCTGAACGAACGCTTGCGCGATGACTACATCGAGGAGATTGCCGACGGAGTTGGCCGCTGGCAGCGGGTAATTGACAACGCGGGCATTCCATTCCGGTTGACCTTGCCGCACAAAGGCTTCCATCGCGAGATCGGCAATTTCGCAGGGCATTTTGTGAGTCCCGATGGAGAAGTCTTGAGCGAAGAAGCGTGGCGGAACCACGAATTCGAATGGCTCCCCAATTCCAAGGATTATGCGTACGTCCAGTCGCTGATGAGCGGGCGAGTCGTGGAGCCGGGCAAGTTTGCGAATTGGATTGCCCCGCCGGCGCGCGGGATTAACAATCAACCGTTGAACTTTGCGTACGTTCGATTCAATTAGCGCCCGTGTGAAGGCGCAAGCTTCGGCGAAGGGCGGCGATCTCTGGAACCGATCATCGACATCCACGTTCACATCATGCCGTATCACATGGTGAAACCGTCGGCGCTGGATTTGATCAAGCATGGGCGCAAGGACTTCGCGGACGTGGAAAACTATTCGGCCGATCCAAAAGCATTTCTCGCATTTCTGGACACACTCGGAGTGGAACGAGCGGGGCTGATCAATTACGTCGCGCCAACAATCATCGGGTTCACGCCGGAAGTGAATGACTGGAGCGCAAAGTATTGCAGCGCAGCTCCGGATCGCCTCATCGCGTTCGGGGGAGTCCTTCCTGGGACGGTGCCTGATCCGGGCGCGGAAGTGGACCGCCTCGCGAGGCTCGGGATTCGCGCGATCAAAATGCATCCCTCACATCAGGTGCTATCTCCGAATGATTACTTGGACGGCAATCGCGGCCTGGCGGCCGTTTACGAACGCGCGCAGGCTAACGGCATGCCGATCATGATTCATACCGGGACTTCGATTTTTCCTGGCGCGAGAAATCTACATGCGCAACCGATGCTCTGCGATGATGTGTCGATCGACTATCCGAATCTCGTGGTCATTCTTGCGCATGGCGGCAGACCGCTATGGATGAACGAGGCGTTTTTTCTCGTTCGCCGCCACAAAAACATGCACATGGATATCTCCGGCATCCCGCCACAGAAATTGATGGAATACTTTCCGCGAATCGAAGACGTAGCAGATAAAGTTCTGTGGGGCACCGACTGGCCCGGGCCGGGCGTTCCGGCCATCAAGGGGAACATTGAGAAGTTCAACGCGCTGCCGATCGGGGCCACGGCGAAGCGCAAGATTTTGTACGACAATGCAGCACGGCTTTTTCCGCGTTGAACTATTTTGTCGGCCAGCGGTTTTTAGTTTGCGGCAGTTGATTTCGCATCGAGGAATCCCAAGGCTTTTTGGCGACTGAAAAACAATCAATGCGCTTCTACGACCAGGCGATTGAAACGGCGCCGCGTGAGCGGTTGCGAACGCTTCAGTTCCAGAAGTTGCAAAAACTTCTTCTCGAGATTTTTGGCCCCAACCGGTTCTACACCAAGAAATGGAAGGATGCGGGAATCGTCGCGCCGGAGATCCAGTCACTTTCTGATTTCCAGAAGCTCCCGTTTACTTGCAAATCGGAACTTGCGCGTGCGCAGGAAGAAGCTCCGCCCTTTGGCACCAACGCGACCTTTCACGTGGATGCCTACACGCGCGTTCATCAGACATCCGGAACCACGGGCACGCCGCTGCGCGTCGTGGACACTCCCGAAAGTTGGGAATGGTGGGGAGACTGTTGGGCGCATGTCTTGAAGGCCGCGGGCGTGACCTCGGCAGATCGCGTGTTCCTGGCATTTTCGTTCGGCCCTTTCATCGGTTTCTGGGCGACGGTCGAAGGAACAAGGAAGATCGGCGCGATGGTGATTCCCGGCGGCGGCTGGGATTCCATCCAGCGCTTGCACATGATGCGTGACCTCGGAGCGACGGTGGTGTGCTGCACGCCAACGTATGCGTTACGGCTCGCCGAGGTGGCTCGCGCGGAACTTTTCGACATGCGCGCAATGCAGGTTCGCACGCTGATCCATGCAGGAGAGCCGGGAGCGAACGTGGCGCGGACGAAATCGCGCATTGAAAGGGAGTGGGGCGCGAAATGTTTCGATCACGCAGGCGCTTCCGAAGTGGGAGCGCATAGTTTCGAATGTGAGGTTCAGCCCGGAGGAATCCATCTCATCGAAAGTGAGTTCATTGCCGAGGTCCTCGACCCGCAATCGGGCGAAGAAGTGCCCACTGGCGAAATCGGAGAACTGGTGATCACGAATTTGGGCCGCGCGGGATTTCCGGCGATCCGTTATCGGACCGGAGATCTGGTGCGATTGAACCTGGCTCCTTGCGCTTGCGGACGCACTTTCGCGCGCTTCGACGGAGGATTGCTGGGCCGAAGCGACGACATGGTGACGATCCGCGGTGTGAACGTCTACCCGACAGCGATCGAAAACGTAATCCGTCAGTTTGGAAGCGTGGACGAGTTCCAGGTGACGGTCACAACTTTGCATGAGATGGACGATCTCGAAGTGCAAATCGAAGTCGTGTCCGGCAACGATCCCGAACACGTGCGTACGCACGTCGAGCAGGCCATCTACCACGCGCTTTCGCTGCGTCCGACGGTCAAAGTGGCCGCGCCGGGCACCCTCACCCATTTTGAGATGAAAGCTCGCCGCTTCCGGCGGCTCGGCGGCGCTTCAGAAAACCAACCAGGGTAATCGGGTACATCCCGGCATACCCGGCCGGCAATGAATTTATTTTTGGCCAGCCACAACCTGAACACCTGTTCTTTTTCTGAACCATCGTTCAGAATTCTTTGACATCGTTCGCCGGAAGATGGACACTAAGCAGGCAGTTCGATGCTGCAGCCTTTCCGTCGTTCGAACGCCGGAGAATGAAGTTGCCCAACATCCAAGCGAAGACTCCGCGCAATGGCCATCCCAAGCGACGCTATCTTGCGCGGCGTCTGGAAATCTTGCGCGCCGCGGGGAGAGAGTTTCGCGTGCGCGGGTTTGCGGAGACCGGCATGCGTGACATTGCGGCGGCAGCTGCTCTTTCTCCTGCAAATCTTTACAACTACTTCCGGGGAAAACACGAAATCCTCTTTTTTTGTCAGGACAATTCT
>Ga0209118_1000419_pt1 | contig 23664 bp, 16 predicted proteins | sample BlaSpr_A8_Ref_M1_FD_187988 | JGI IMG/M metagenome (GOLD analysis project Ga0209118, IMG submission 187988) | Forest soil microbial communities from Thunder Bay, Ontario, Canada - Black Spruce, Ontario site 2_A8_Ref_M1 (SPAdes) (version 2) | ecosystem: Environmental > Terrestrial > Soil > Boreal...
CGCCGAGATGATTGAGCGCCATTGGGATGGAATCGCTGCCTACTGCAAGCCCGAGAACAAAGTCTCGCTCGGCTTCGTGGAGGGGCTCAACAACAAGATCCGCGTCATCCAGCGTCGAGCATACGGACTGCGCGACGAAGAGTACCTGCGCCTGAAGGTTCTCACCTGCATGCTGCCGCAACTCTAAACGACGCACGTTTCGAACACGATTTACCAAGCATGCTTGTCGCTCAAACATTCAGGGCTGAGTACCGAAAAATGCCAAAAACCACCCACTCGATTCCGTGAAGATCGTTTTTTTTTACAGCTCTACCTGCGTGCCGAGCTCGACGACGCGATTGGTGGGAACATTGAAGAATTCGCTCGCTTTGGTCGCGTTCTTGGACATCGACACAAACAACCGTTCGCGCCAGAGCGCCATACCTGGAGCGACCGTCGCGATCAGCGTCTCGCGCGAAACAAAAAACGACGTGTCCATCATGTCGAACGGATAACCGCGGCGACCGCACTCTTCGAGAAGCGCCGGAACGTCCGGGTCCTCCTTGAATCCGAAGAACGCCTCGAACTGCTGGAAACTGCACCCCAGTTCTTCGATCCGCAACCGTTCCCGAAGCGGGACTTTCGGAATGTCGCGCGTGGTCAGCGTCAACAGCACCACGCGCTCGTGCAGCACCTTGTTGTGCTTGAGGTTGTGCAGCAGCGCGTGCGGTACCCGCCCCGGCATGCTGGCTAGAAACACCGCCGTGCCCGGAACGCGAGCCGGTGGGTTCGACTCAATGCTGCCGATGAACATATCCAAAGGCATCGTCTCGTTCGAAAGGCGCTCGTGCAATATCGAACGCCCACGCTGCCAGGTGGTAAGGAGCGTAAAGACGATGCCGCCCATGACGATAGGGAACCAGCCGCCGTCGGGAATCTTGAGCGCGTTCGACGCGAGGAATGCCATGTCTATCGTTACCAGTGGAAAGACAATGAAGAGCGCGGCCGGGCGGTTCCAACGCCACAACCTTGTCATGACGAAGAAGATCAGCAGCGAATCGATCACCATCGCCAGCGTCACGGCGATGCCATACGCGGCGGCGAGATTACTGGAGCTCCGAAAACCAGCGACCAGCAGCATCACCGCGCACAGCAACGTCCAGTTGATGAACGGTACGTAGATCTGGCCGATTTCGCGCTCGGACGTGTGCATGATAGTCAGCCTGGGGCAATATCCCATCTGGATAGCTTGCCGCGTGAGCGAAAAAGCACCCGAGATAACCGCCTGCGAAGCGATGACCGTAGCGCACGTCGCGAGAACGACCATCGGAAGCAGCGCCCACGCGGGGGCGAGAAGATAAAACGGATTCTTGATCGCCGTAGGGTCGTGGATAATCAGAGCGCCCTGCCCGAAATAATTGAGCACCAGCGCCGGCAGGACAAAGAAGAGCCAGGCGCGCCGGATGGGCATCGCGCCGAAGTGCCCCATGTCCGCGTAAAGCGCTTCGGTGCCGGTAACCGCCAGCACCACCGCGCCCAGCGCCAGAAATGCGGCGATCGGGCTACCGACGAGAAATCCTATAGCGTATGCAGGATTGAGCGCCACCAGCACGGCGGGCGATGTTGCGATTTCAATCCCCCCCAACACCGCGATCGTAACGAACCAGAGACACATCACCGGTCCGAAGAACACGCCGACCCTCGCCGTTCCGTGACGCTGGATCGAGAATAATCCGATCAGTATCACCAGCGTGAGCGGTACGACATAGTGTGTCAGCATCGGCGCCGTGATCTCGAGTCCTTCGACCGCGGAGAGCACCGAGATCGCCGGCGTGATCATGCCGTCGCCGTAGAACATCGCGGCGCCGAAGATACCGAGGCCGACCACCCACCACCGTATGCGGCTGTTTTCGAGACCTCGCGAAGCCAGCGCGGTCAGCGCCATGATGCCGCCCTCTCCGCGATTGTCGGCGCGCATGATCAGCGTCACATACTTGAGCGTCACAACGATCATGATGGCCCAGAACACCACCGACAAAACCCCGAGGACATTGTCCGGCGTCAGCGGCAACCCATGCGGACCGGTGAAACACGCGCGAAGGGTGTACAGCGGGCTGGTGCCGATGTCGCCGAAAACAATCCCGATCGCTCCGACGACTAGCGGCCCGAGAGGCTTTCGGACGAGCGGCGCGAGAGGCTTTCGCACGAGCGGCGCCACGTCCGGCGCGACTGCGCCGGGTAAGTTCAGCATCCTCCCTCGTCTGATCGCCTCGAAAAACGGATATTGAGCTGCTTGAGCTTGCGATAGAGATGCGTTCGCTCCAGGCCCGCGCGCTCGGCGACGCGGCTCATGTTGCTTTGCTCTTTGCCCAGCAGGTGCTCGAAGTAGATTCTTTCGAAGGCTTCGCGCGCCTCGCGCAGGGGCAACTCGAAAAACCGCGCCGTAACTTCAGGCGAGATTGCCGAAGCCGGCGGCGGGGCGGTCTCGCCAAGCAGGCGCCGCACGTGCTCTGCGGTGATCTCGCTTTCGACGGTAAGCGCGAGATTGGCCATGACGTTGTGCAGATGGTCGAGATTTCCGGGCCAGTAAGCAGCCGAAAGCGCCGCCACCGCGGCCGAGTGCAATCTACCAACCGTTCGCTGACTCGCCGTAATGTCGCGCCAGAACCGGTCGATAAGCGTGGGAAGATCCTCGCGTCTCTGCCGGAGCGGCGGAAGCATCACCGCTCCGACCGAAAGACTCGCGAGCAGGCCGGCGTCGAACCGCCCTTCCGCGGCGAGATTACCGAGCTGCTCGCTGCTGGTACAAACCAGCACGGTGTTGTGCTTTTCGAGCTTGGGCAGCAGAAACGAGAGCCCTTTCTGCTCTGCCTTGGTATAGCCGCCGATCTCCGCGCAATAAAGCGTGCCATCGCGCGCTTCCTCGAGCAGCGGCAGTGGATTCGTCGCCAGGCGGCCACCGGTGGCAAGCGTGACGAACGGCGTGTCGGGCGTGTGCATGGCCCGCGCCACGATCTCGTGTCCAGTGCCGGGCTCGCCCACGACCAGCACCGGCCGGTTGACGCGCAAAAGCTGCTCGATCGCACGCTCGACCTCTATCACCGGAGCGCTTGTGCCAAGAGCCACCAGAGATACACGCCGCGGCGCCTGCCCGGCCGCGGCCTTGAGCGCGCGGGTGACCGTCGACAAGAGTTTTTGCAAGCCGATCGGCTTTTCCAGAAAATCAAACGCACCGATCTTGGTTGCCTCAACCGCCGTTTCGATGGTGCCGTGGCCGGACATGATGACCACCGGCATTGTCAGCTGTCCGTTCGCCGCCCATTCGCGCAGCAGCGTCACGCCGTCGGTATCGGGCATCCAGATGTCGAGCAAGACGAGGGACGGCTGCGCATTCGCACGATAGTCCCGGGCCTGGCCGGCATTTTCTGCCACGCTGACCTGGTAGCCTTCGTCCCGCAAAATTTCGGACAGCAAGTCACGGATACCGACTTCGTCATCGACTATCAAGATTTCTTTCGGCTGCGCTATCAATTCGTGATTCCTTCAAGCGGGAAATAGAGCGTCACCAGCGCTCCATTTTGCGGACGGTTCTCGACGGTGACGCGGCCGTGATGCTCTTCAACGATCTTTTTGACAATGGCAAGACCGAGGCCCGTGCCTTTGGCTTTGGTTGTGACGTAAGGTTCGAACGCCCGACGAATCATATCTTTCGGGAATCCGCTGCCGCGATCGCCAATCGAGAGCGCAAGTTCGCTGCCGCGGATCTCGACCGCGATATCGTACGCGGGAGTAGGGGAGTCTGCCTGAGCATCGACCGCGTTCTGCAGCAAATTATGAAATACCTGACGCAATCGCGTCGGCTCACCTTGAATAATCGGATTGTCGTCGACAAGCTTGAGTGAAACGTGGGGGCGGAGATTCTCGTACAACCCGAGCACATCGAGCAAGAGCGCGTTGATATCGACCGGCTGCATTCGACCCGGTCGAGGCTGCCTAGCGTAGATGGCGAAATCGTCAACCATGTGCTTCATCGCCGCCACCTGCGCCACGATCGTCTGGGTCCCACGTAGCAGCGCCTCTTCGTCGGGCGCGTCCAGCTTGCCGCTGAGCTTGACGGCGAGCCGCTCGGCGGAAAGCTGGATCGGCGTCAATGGATTCTTGATTTCGTGAGCAAGTCGTCTCGCAACCTCCGCCCAGGCGGCATCCCGCTGCGCGTCTGCCAACTCGGTCACATCGTCGAACACCACCACGCAACCCGGCGCTGGTTCGCCCGGAAGCCCGGAGCCCCGCATGAGCAGCGCTCGTGTGTGATTTGACACGGCGAGTTGCGCTTGGCGTTGCCACTGTCCGTCGCGACCGGTGCGAAAGCCTTCCGCAACAAGGCTCGCAAAGGTGTCGAGAGCCGGCATCCGTCGGCCCCAATCGGCAAGCGGAACGTCGATCAGGTCTGCCAGCGGCTGCTGCAGGATCACGGCCGCGCTCGGGTTCGCCGTTCGCAGCCGGAATGCGTTATCGAAAGCCAACACTCCCGCCGAAAGATTGGCCAGGATGCTTTCGAGATAGGCTCTCGTCGTTTCGACGGCGCGATGGCTTTCCTCGCCCTTTTGTTTCGCTTCGGCAAGCTGCGCCGTCATGGTGTTGAATGATTCCGTAAGCACGCCGAGTTCATCTTTACTTTGGACCGGATGACGGCGGCTGAAGTCTCCCTGCGCGACTGCTCGCGTACCTTCGGCGAGCAACCCCAGCGGCTGACTGAACTGCTCGGAGAGGACGACAGCGAGCCCAAGCGCCGAGAAAAGCGCCAACAGCAGCGTCAGGGTGAGCGTCATGGCATACAAACGTTTCAAGGCGACGCGGGAATACGAAATTTCCTGATAATCGCGATATCCGGCCTGAACCTTCTTGGCATCCTCCTGCAGTTGCTTCGGCACCGGCTCGACCACCTGCAACACACGTAACGCTCCGTTCGGGTCCGAGCTGTTGACCGGTACCACGACCCTGAGCAGAACTTGGTCAGCAGCCTCCTCAATGACGGCGAATGTCTTCTGCACGCGCGCGCGTTGCAAGGCTTGCGGCGGCGGGGGCTCCGGTGTGGCCATCGACCCCGAAATGCCGCCAACGGCGAGCACGCCACCCGTGGAAGAAAACAGTGCGGCCTCGTAGATGCCCGCTTGCTCGCTTGCGCGATTGAGGCTGGACGCCAATCCGCCACGCTCGTTTTCCTCGATCGTCAGCGCGAGCTGCGTTGCCTTGTTACTCGTCTCCTTCAGCAGATATTCGAGCGCATTGCGGCCTAGATTGAGCCCGCCTTTGAGCGCGTCATCGACGCGCACGTCGAACCACGACTCGATACTTTTGCCGAGAAACTGTATCGACACGCCGTAAAGCAGCGCACCGGGCAACACGGCGACGAGCGCGAACAGCAGCACCAGCCGGGCCGCCAGGCGCGATCCGAAGACACCCGCCTTGAGATTCCTGCGCAGGCGCCAGAGCTGATAGGCGACCAGCGCCATGAGCACCACCACCAGGGTGAGATTGAGAACCACGAGCAACGTGTAATTCCCGGCAAACAAGGATGTGTTGGCGCTGGCAGTGGCGAGCAGAAACAGGAACACCGTGCCCAGAACGGCGCAGCCCAGCACGACGTAACGGATCAGATGCGGCGCGAGCACCCTGTTCACGGGACGAAGCTCCAGCGATACCATTCGGATTGCAATGACCAATCGCGCGACGCAAGCGCATTGATCTGGAATGGCTTGGGAAGCTGTGACGCGTCGAGGCGCAAGCGAACCGCGGCGTCGTATCGCGCGCCCTTGACCAGCGCATCCTTGCGGACCACCGGCCGCGCGACGACGCGCGATAGCAGGCGCTGCACTTCATCGAGAGATTCGAGCTGTTGACCCAAGAGTCCCGTGGTCAGGCGGTATTGACGCGTCAACGGCGAATAGGTCAATCGATATTGAACCGTCAGTTGCGCGACCTTCTCGTCGAGCCAGTACCAGCGCGGCCGTCCAAGCTCGAATTCCAGAACGAAATAGAGCGACACGCCATTCTGCAGCGCCTCTTCCAGCGTCGGATTGAAGGCAACGTCGAACTGTGCGGTGAGAACGTAATCGTCGTCGTCAGGCACCAACTCGGCCGATTGCACGCCGATCGTGTCGGCGCGAACCGGTGCCACGAACGGTGGCAGCAGCGAGAGAGCCGCGCAGAAAAGGCCGAAAACAAGACGGGACATTGGCGACATGCCGCGAGCGGCGTCGTGCCGCGCACAGTCTCTTTCGGAAGCGATCAGATTTTCTGGAGAAGGGCGTAGAAAAACCCGTCGTGATTGTGCGCTGCGCCGGCCCCCGCTGGCAAGAGTTGTCCTCCGGCAGCGCCGACTTCGGCGGAGAGCGCACATTGAGTCCGCGATGCGTCGCGGTGCGCAAGGAGAAACGGTTCGATCTGCCCCTCGTTCTCCGCACCAAAGATCGAGCAGGTCGCGTATAGCAGCTTGCCGCCTGACTTCAAGCAGGGCCAGAGCGCATACAGCAAGCGCTTCTGCTGCGCGACGAAGCCGACGATATCGCTTTCGCGCCGCAGCCACTTTCCATCAGGATGACGGCGCACGACGCCCGAAGCGGTGCAGGGCGCATCGAGCAAGATGCGATCGAACGCGGTCCGGTCCCACCACGCGCCGGTGTCGGCCGCGTCGGCGACTTGCAGCCTCGCGCTGAAGCGCAGCCGCGCGAGATTGCGGGTCACTCGCTCGAGCCGGCCCTCGTCATTGTCGAGTGCTATCAGTTCGAGTTTCGCAAGCTCCGCGAGATGAGTTGTCTTACCGCCGGGCGCGGCGCAGGCGTCGAGCACTCGCATACCGTCATGCGCATCCAGTAACGGCGCGGCAACCTGCGCTCCGGCGTCCTGCACCGAGAACCAACCTTCGAGATAGCCGGGCAGATCTTCGACCCGACGCGGTTCGGCAATGATCACCCCGGATACGCCGACGGGATTTGCGGCAACGTTCGCCAGTCTCAAGGCATCGAGATACGCGTCGCGCGATGTTTCGCGGCAATTCACGCGCAGCGTCAGTGGCGGCCTCTTGTTACCTGCATCGAGAATCTCCGGTGCGCTGTCCGCATACTCCGCGAATACGAGATCGATCCACCATCGCTGATACGAATAGCGACCTTCCGCATCTCGGGCGATATCGCCGAGAACGCTTTCGCGGCGGCGCAGAAAGGTGCGCAGGATGGCGTTGGTGAGTCCCTTGGCCGATGTGCGCTGCAGTTGACCCGTCACCCGCACCGCGCTGTCGACCACGGCATGGGCTGGCGCTGTCGTGTGGATCAGCTGATAGAAAGCCACCCACAGCAGCGCCTCGACGTTCTGATCGGTGAGCGGGCGCTCCGCAAGCATCCGTACGGCCGAGCGGACCTGCCCAAGAAAGCGAAGCGTGCCGTACGCGAGGTCGGTGGCGAGAGCGCGTTCTCCCGATTGCGATGCCCCCGCCTCCTCGAGTGCGCCACCCAGCGAGATGCCGGCAAGGACCCTGCGCACGGCCTTCGCCGCGATGCGTTGCGCCTGCTCCATCGCGGTAGGAACCGCGGCGCTATCGGACTAGCGCGAGCAGGCGGTGGATACGCTCCTCGGTCGGCGGATGAGTACTGAAAAGTCCCGCGATGCCGCCGCCGTGCAGGGGGTTGATGATCATCATTTGCGCAGTCGCCGGATGCGCTTCGGCGGTTTCCAGCGGCAGGCCCTTGGCATAGCGATCGATTTTCGCGAGCGCGTCGGCAAGAGCCCGCGGATCGCCGGAGATTTCCGAGCCGCTGCGATCGGCTTCGAATTCACGGCCGCGCGAAATTGCAAGCTGAATCAGCAGCGCCGCGATCGGCGCCAGGATCAGCACAAGAATCGCCAGCACCGGATTGCGATGGTCGTCGTCGCTGCGCCCGAAAAACATGCCGAAGTGCGCCAGCGTCGAGATCGCGCCGGCGATGGATGCAGTAATGGTGGACGTGAGTATGTCGCGGTTTCGCACGTGCGCGAGCTCATGTCCCAGCACGCCGCGCAACTCCCGCGCGGTCAGCAGCTGCAGGATGCCCGTGGTCGCGGCGAGTGCCGCGTGCTCCGGGCTGCGTCCGGTCGCGAACGCGTTGGGCTGCGCTTCGTCGATCAGATAGACCCGCGGCATCGGCAATCCGGCACGAGCGGCAAGATCCTTGACCGTGGCATACAGCTGCGGCGCCGACGTCGCGTCGACCTCGCGTGCCCTGTAGAGCTTGAGCACCATGGTGTCCGAGAACCAGTACGCCCACAGATTGGTCGCCAGTCCCAACGCCAGCGCCAGCAGCATTCCCTGCCCACCGCCAAGCACCGCCCCGACCATGCCGAACAAGGCCATGATCGCGGCCATCAACAAACTCGTTTTGAACCAGTTGCCGAACATCGTGGCCTCTCTATCCAACCGTCGCGCGCCTCGATTGAGCCGCTCACCCGTTAGATGGTAGCGGACGGGTAATGATTCAACGGCGGACGGTCGCCAAAGCAAGCCGACGGGTCCTTCGGAGCAGCCGCCGCGCCCGGTTGGCCTCAGTTGACGGCAGCCGCGCCTGCGCGGCTGCCGGTCTCCATCGGGTTACCCGACAAGAAATCCGCCGCACTAAGCCGTCTGCCGCCGGCACGCTGCAATTCGAGCACGGCAAGGGCCCCTTCGCCGCAAGCTATGACCAAACCATGGCGGTCCGCCCGGACGACGGTGCCCGGGAGGCCGAAGTCGCCGGAGGCCGGCTCTGCCGCCCAGATCTTGATCGGCTTCCCGGCCAGCGAGGTAAGAGCCCCCGGGAAGGGGTTGAGCGCCCTCACCTGGCGATCGATGGCGAGCGCCGGAGCTCGCCAGTCGATGGCCGCGTCGTCGCGGGAGATCTTGCGGGCATAGCTCGCGCCGTCTTCCTGCTGCGGCAAAGCCTCGACATGGCGGTCGCGCTTGAGGCGGTCGAGCGTTTCGACGATCGCTGCCCCGCCCATGGCCGCAAGCCTGTCGGTGAGCGTTGCCGCGCTGTCCCTTGGTTCAATGGATACCTCGCGCGCGGAGATAATCGCGCCGGTATCGAGCCCGGCATCCATCTGCATGATGCTGATTCCCGTCTGCGCATCGCCGGCCAGCAAGGCGCGCTGGATCGGCGCCGCGCCTCGCCAGCGCGGCAAGAGTGAGGCGTGGACGTTGATGCAGCCGTGCCGCGGAGTCTCGAGGACCGGCTGGGGCAGGATCAATCCGTAAGCCGCAACCACGAGCACATCGAGCGCGGCGCCGGCAAGCTCTGCCCGGGCGGCTTGGTCGTTGAGCGTCGCCGGTTGAAACAGCGCTAATCCGCGTTCGAGCGCAAGCGACTTCACCGCGCTGGGGACGAGCTTTAGTCCGCGCCCCCGCGGCCGGTCGGGCCGGGTCAGGACCTTGACGACCAGGAATCCGGCGTCAAGAATCGCCGCCAGAGCCGTTGCGGCAAACGGCGGCGTGCCGGCGAATCCGACTCGCAAAGCGGCTGCCAAGGTTGGAACGGATTTGGAACTGAGTTGGAAATTGAGTTGGAACGGAGTCGGAAACTGAGTTGGAAACTTAGTTGGAAGCGAGGCGGGCGGGATCAGCCAGCGAGTCGCTGTTTTTTTCGGAGCCGCGCCATAAGGCGTGCCCGCTTCAGCGGCGACAGATAATCGACAAAGACCTTGCCTATCAAATGATCCATCTCATGCTGGATACACACCGCGAGCATGCCGTCGGTCGACAGCTCGAACACCTCTCCGCGCTCGTTTTGTGCGCGAACCGTGATTTTGGCCGCCCGGATGACCTTGTCGTAATACCCGGGCACCGAGAGGCAGCCCTCTTCGCACTCGGTCTCGCCCTCCGCCGCCACGATCTCCGGATTGATGAAAACTCGCAGCTCGTTGCGCGCTTCGCTGACATCGATCACCAGCACCCGCTTGTGCACGTTGACCTGCGTCGCGGCCAGTCCTACGCCAGGCGCGCTGTACATGGTCTCCGCCAAGTCGGCGACGAGTTTGCGGATGTCCGCGGTGACCGCAGCGACCGGCGAGGCGACCTTTCTCAGCCGGGAATCGGGGTACTCAAGAATGTCCAGAACCATAAATGCTTGCAAAATACCCACTCGGGATGCAGAATCAATCCTAAACCCTTATTTTGCGGCGGTTTAGGACGTTTGCAAGTCTACCTGATGCCGCCTTTTGGAGAGGCCTCATGCGCCTAAAGTCTATTATAGCGCCCCTGCTGTTTTCCGCGTGCGCGCTGCCGTTTCTGCTCTGTGCATCGGTCGCCGCGGCACAGGATCTGCAGCTGCAGGAGAACCCTCCCGACCGCTACACCGTGCAAAAGGGCGACACGCTCTGGGGCATTTCCGGAAAGTTTCTGAAGCAGCCCTGGCGTTGGCCCGAGATCTGGCAAATGAATCGCGACCAGATCAGGAATCCGCATTTGATCTATCCAGGTGACGTCATCGCGTTGGACAAGGTCAACGGCGAATGGCGTCTTTCCCTCGCGCAGCGCAATGTCGACCCGCGGCCGGACGTACGCTTGTCCCCTTCGATACGCGTGGACAGTCTGGAGGGCGAAGCGATTTCCAGCATCCCGCCGGGAGATCTCGCTCCGTTCTTATCCCTGCCCCTCGTTACCGACGGTGGTGGCATTCCGGGCGCGGCCAGGATCATCGCTGCCCGCGACAATCGCGTCGTGCGCGGCGTCGGCGACTTCGTCTACGCGATCAACGTCGACGATAAGTCTGGAACGCAGTGGTACATCTATCGCCCGGGCAAGATACTGCACTCCTTCGACAGCGACGAAACGCTGGGCTACGAAATGCGTTATCTGGGCACGGCCCGCGTCGATCGCTTCGGCGAAGTCGCCCGGATGGAGATCACCACCGCGCGCGAGGAGATTCTGCTCAACGATCTGCTCCTGCCCGCGCCGCGGGAGGAACTGGTGAATTATGTGCCTCACGCTCCGGACAAGGTCGTTGACGGCCGCATCATTGCCCTTGGGAACAACACCGCCGAAGGCGGCCGCGGATCCATCATCACCCTCGACCGGGGAACGCGCGACGGTATCGAGGTCGGGCACGTGCTGGCGATCTATCACCCGACGCCGGTCATCGCCGATCCGCGACCCTACGAAGGCCCTGACATCCTCGCCAGGTTTGTCGACCAGACCCGGGTCATCGTCCCGCCGACGCGTTACCTCAACGTCCCGCCCGAACGTTCAGGACTGCTATTCGTGTTCCGGACATTCGACAAGGTCGCGTACGCGCTGGTGCTGAACGCGGCCGAGCCGGTCGTCATCGGCGACCTCCTGCGCAAGCCCTAAGCCCCAGCCTGTCGGAGAAGATCGACCGATGGAGATCGACGCCCGCGTCGAGGCATGGGCGTCGCTGCAGCTTCTGCCGGGGGTGTCGGCCCGCGTGCTGGCGGGCCTGCTCAAAGCCCTCGGCGGGCCCGTAGAGGTACGAGGCGCCTCGCGCGCCAATCTCGCCAAGCTAGTGCCCGCCGAGCTCGCGTCGGCCGTCGCACGCGGTCCCGATCCGGCGCTCCTCGAGCGAACGCTTTCCTGGGTTGCCGAGCCGGGCCACGCTCTCATCGCGTGGGATGACGTCGATTATCCGCGCTCGTTGCTGACCATAAGCGACCCTCCGCCAGCGTTCTACTACTGTGGCCGGCGCGAGCTTCTCAACCGGCCATCGATTGCGATCGTCGGCAGCCGAAACGCGACGCCGCAGGGAATGGACAATGCGGAGGCATTTGCGGCCACGCTCTCCGGCGCCGGATTCACCATCGTCAGCGGGCTTGCCCTGGGGATCGATACCGCCGCGCATCGGGGGGGCTTGAGCGCGGGTGGGAGCAGTATCGCGGTGATAGGGACCGGCCCAGATCGGATCTACCCGTCGGCAAACCGCGCGCTTGGACATCGCCTCGCCGTAGAGGGTGGGCTGTTGTCGGAGTTTCCCCTCGGCACGCCACCTTTGCCCACCAACTTTCCTCGCCGGAACCGGCTGTTGAGTGGCCTCTCCCGCGGAGTTCTCGTCGTCGAGGCGACGCTCGCCAGCGGCTCGCTGATCACCGCGCGATTTGCCGCCGAGCAGGGTCGCGAGGTATTCGCCATTCCGGGTTCGATTCATTCCCCGTTCTCCAAAGGCAGCCATCGTCTGATCAAGGAAGGTGCCAAGCTGGTCGAGACCGCGCGTGACGTGATCGAGGAGCTCGGGGGCGCAGCGCCCACGGAAGGCGCCCAAATGGAGGTGCCAGCACCGGATATGCAAGCCGACGCCGGACGGGTACTCAAGGCGCTCGGGCATGATCCAGCAGGCGTTGACGCGCTGACCGCGCGCACCGGCCTCGCTGCCGGGGCGGTATCCGTCGCGCTGGTGGAGTTGGAGCTCTCCGGACGCATCACAGCGCTTCCGGGCGGCGCATTCCAGCGCGTGCGTTAAGCCGATGCGCCCCCATCTAGGGCTGGACCTGCCTTATCCTTGAGGCGGGCCTTGCTATTATCTGCCCCTCGTTTGCCCACTGAACCCGTAAAGCCCCGATGGCCAAGAGCCTGATCATCGCCGAGAAGCCTTCCGTCGCTGCGGATATCGCGCGTGCGCTGGGCGGCTTTGCGCGCCATGCCGACTATTTCGAAAACGATCGATATGTGCTGTCGTCGGCGATCGGCCATCTGCTCGAACTCGGCATGCCCGAGGAAGAGGAGGTCAAGCGCGGCAAGTGGACGTTCGCGCACTTGCCCGCGATACCGTCGAAATTCGCGCTCAAGCCGATCGAAAAGGCAGAGTCCCGTCTGCGATTGCTGCTGAAGCTGTTGAAGCGCAAGGATGTGACCGCGCTGGTGAACGCCTGCGATGCGGGCCGGGAAGGTGAGTTGATCTTCCGCAATATCGCGCAGTACGCCAAGACCACCAAGCCGATCAAGCGGCTGTGGTTGCAGTCGATGACTCAGGGCTCGATCCGGGATGCATTCGGTCAGCTGCGCGCGGACGAGACGATGCGTCCGCTCGCCGATGCCGCGGTGTGCCGGTCTGAATCCGACTGGCTGGTCGGCATCAACGGTACGCGGGCCATGACCGCGTTCAATTCGAAGTCGGGCGGCTTCCAGCTCACGACGGTCGGCCGTGTTCAGACACCGACCCTCGCCATCCTGGTCGATCGCGAGCAGCAGATCCGGGCATTTCGCGCCCGTGGCTACTGGGAAGTGCACGGGACGTTTGGCGCCGCGGGTGGCGAGTACGACGGCCGCTGGTTCGACGAGGCCTTCAAGAAACCCGACGACGATGCCGATGCCCGCTCCGAAAGAATCTGGGACGAGGCGACCGCCGGTGCTATCGCCGCCAAGTGTGAAGGACAGCCGGGAACCGTCACCGAAGAGACCAAGCCTTCGACGCAGGTGTCCCCGCTGCTCTATGACCTGACCAGCCTGCAGCGCGAAGCCAATGGCCGATTCGGCCTGTCCGCGCGCACGACCTTGTCGCTTGCGCAAGCGCTCTATGAGAAACACAAGGTGCTGACCTATCCCCGCACCGACGCGCGCGCGCTGCCGGAAGATTATCTGGGGACCGTCAAGGACACGCTTGAATCGTTGCGCGAATCGAACGCCTACGCTGTCTTCGCCGGCCAGGTGCTGAAGGCAAAATGGGTCCGGCCCAATAAGCGGATCTTCGACAACAGCAAAATCTCCGACCATTTCGCGATCATTCCCACGCTGCAACATCCGAAAACCCTCAACGAGCTCGAGGCCAAGCTCTACGATCTGGTGGTCAAGCGATTCCTGGCGGTGTTCTATCCTCCCGCGGAATATCTGCTGACGACGCGCATTACGCGCGTTGCCGGCGAGCCTTTCAAGACCGAGGGCAAGGTGCTGACCTCGCCTGGCTGGCTGACGGTCTATGGCAAGGAAGCCCAAGTCGACAGCGATGCGACGCTTGCCGCCGTAAAAGCAAACGAAAAGGTCGTGACTGAAGAGATCCGGATCGTAGCCAATCAGACCAAGCCTCCCGCCCGCTTGACCGAAGCGACCCTGCTGTCGGCAATGGAAGGCGCCGGCAAGCTGATCGATGACGACGAACTGCGCGAGGCGATGCGCGAAAAGGGCCTCGGCACACCGGCGACGCGGGCGCAGATCATCGAAGGACTGATCCTCGAGAAATACGTCCTGCGCGAAGGGCGCGAGCTTCAGCCCACGGCGAAAGCGTTCTCGCTGATGACGCTGTTACACGGGCTCGGCATTCCCGAGCTCTTCTCGCCGGAATTGACTGCGGAATGGGAATTCAAACTCTCGCAGATGGAGCATGGCAAGCTCAAACGCGAGCAGTTCATGCGCGAAATCGTCAAGATGACCCGGCACCTGGTCGGTCAGGCGAAGAATTACGAAAGCGACACCATCCCGGGGGACTTTGCGACCCTTAGCGTCCGCTGCCCGAAATGCGGCGGCGAAGTGCATGAGAACTACAAGAAGTTTCAGTGCCAGTCGTGCGATTTCGGGATCTGGAAAATCGTTGCCGGGCGCCAGTTCGATGCTGCCGAGGCCGAGACACTGCTCTCGACGCGCGAAGTGGGGCCGCTGGAAGGCTTTCGAAGCAAGCTGGGCCGTCCGTTCGCGGCAAAGCTGAAGCTCAACGAGGCCAACGAAGTTCAATTCGACTTTGGCGACGGCTCCGGCGAGGGAAGCGACGCCGTCGCGCCGGATTTCAGCGGTCAGGAACCGCTCGGCCCCTGTCCGAAATGCGGCAATTCTGTTTTCGAGCTACCAGCCGCCTATGTTTGCGAAAAGGCGGTTGGCCCCGAGAAGACCTGCGATTTCCGTTCCGGGCGGGTGATATTGCAGCGTCCCGTCGAGCGCGCACAAATGCAAAAGCTGCTTGCGACCGGCAAGACCGATTTGCTGCAATTCGTATCGTCGCGAACACGCCGCCCGTTTGCCGCGTTCCTGGTAAGGCAGGACGATGGCAAGATCGGCTTCGAGTTTCAGGCCAAGGACGGCGCCAGAGGGCGCGGTGCGCGCGGCGCGCGCACCGGCACCGCGTTACGGGTGCTCGGCGCTCATCCCCAGGACAAGCGGCCGGTCGAGCTGCATGCGGGACGCTTCGGTCCGTACGTAAAACATGGCGCCATCAATGCCACCTTGCCCGACAAGGACGGAATGGACGCGCTGACCTTGGCAGATGCCGTCGCGCTGCTTGACGCCAAATCAGGCAAATTGGGAGGTAAATTAACAGGCAAGGCGGCGGGCACGAGTCGCAGCGCCAAGTCACCGAAGGTGACAACTACAACGTCACCGAAGATGACAACCACAACGTCACCGAAGGCGACAACCACAAAGTCACGGAAGCCGACGACGAGGAAGAAAGCCGCCGGGAAGCCAAAGGCAGCGAAGGCGCCCGCGAAGACAGCGATCCGCAAGCGCGGCGCTTAGTGCCGGCCTAAGCTAGACATCCAAGTTGCGCACGCCCAATGCATTGGTTTCGATGAACTCGCGGCGCGGCTCGACTTCCTCGCCCATCAAGGTGGTGAATATCTCGTCCGACGCGATTCCATCCTCGATCTGAATCCGGAGGAGGCGCCGCGCCTTCGGGTCCATCGTGGTTTCCCAGAGCTGCTCCGGATTCATCTCGCCCAGGCCTTTGTAGCGCTGAATCGAAATGGCGCCGCGCGCCTCGGCGAGCAGCCAATCCAGCGCCTCCTTAAAGGTGCGTGCCGCCGCGCTCTTTTCGCCTCGACGCACGGTTGCCCCGGCGTGGATCAGGCCTTGAAGCACCTCGCTGGCGGTCTTGATCTGTGCGTAATCGCCGCTGCCCAGGAAGTCAGCGTCGAGTCCCGTTGTGTGCGGCGTGCCGTGCCGCGTGCGGACGATCACCAAGCGGTGGAGCTCCGCTTCGCCGTCGTAACGGGCCTGGACGCTAACCTCCGGGTCGGCAATTGCGGCTTGAAGCGCGGCCGCGCTTTGCGCCGCGGCCACCGGGTCCGCGAGCTCGAGGCTCACGCCCGTCAGCAGCGCATGCAAGGCCGCCGGATCGATCAGCCGTGATACACGGTCGATAACGGCCTCGGCGAGGAGATACTGCCGCGCGACATTCTCGAGCGCCTCGATGGACAGTGCCTGTTGGCCGGCGCCGGGAATGAGCTCGGCGCCCTTCAAAGCGACCTTGAGCAGATGCTGCTTCAAGTCGTGATCGTCCTTCAGATACGATTCTTCCTTGCCCTGTTTGACCTTGTACAGCGGCGGTTGCGCGATATAGATATGCCCGCGCTCGACTAAGTCCGTCATCTGGCGGTAGAAAAAAGTCAGCAGGAGGGTGCGGATGTGCGAGCCGTCGACGTCGGCGTCGGTCATGATGATGATGCGGTGATAACGCAGCTTGTCGATGTTGTATTCGTCCTTGCCGAATCCCGTTCCCAGCGCAGTGATCAAGGTGACGATTTCCTGCGAGCTGATCAGTTTGTCGAACCTGGCGCGCTCGACGTTCAAGATCTTGCCGCGCAGCGGAAGGATCGCCTGGAACTTGCGGTCGCGCCCCTGCTTGGCCGATCCGCCCGCCGAATCGCCCTCGACGAGGTACAACTCGCATAAGGCCGGATCGCGCTCCTGACAATCGGCGAGCTTGCCCGGCAAGCCCATCCCGTCGAGCACCCCTTTGCGGCGCGTGAGCTCGCGCGCCTTGCGCGCGGCCTCGCGGGCCCGTGCCGCATCGACGATCTTTGCGCAGATGATGCGCGCGTCGGCCGGATTCTCGAGCAGAAATTCGTTTAGCTTGCTGCTGACCACGTCCTGCACGATGGGCTGCACCTCCGAAGAGACGAGTTTGTCCTTGGTCTGCGACGAAAATTTCGGTTCGGGCACCTTGATCGACAATACGCACGTCAGCCCCTCGCGCATATCGTCACCGGTCGTCTCGACCTTGGCCTTCTTGGCGAGCTCCTCCTTTTCTATGTAACTGTTCAACGTTCGAGTCATCGCCTGACGCAGGCCCGTCAGGTGGGTTCCACCGTCGCGCTGCGGAATGTTGTTGGTGAAGACCTGAACCGATTCCGCATAGGAATCGTTCCACTGCATCGCGATGTCGACGATCACGCCATCCTTTTCGCCGATAGCGTGAAATATCTTCGAGTGCAGGACATTCTTGCTGCGGTTCATGTATTCGACGAAGGCCTTGATGCCGCCCGAGAAAGCAAAGTTCTCGCTCTTGCCGTCGCGCTGGTCGACAAGCTCGATCTTGACGCCATTGTTCAGAAAGGACAGTTCACGGATGCGGCGGGCCAGAATGTCGTAGTGGAATTCGACATTCGAGAACGTCGCGGTCGAAGCCATGAAATGCACCTCGGTTCCGCGCCGCTCGGTCGGACCTGTCACCGCCAGCGGAGCGACGGCGACGCCGTCACGGAATTCCATCTGGTATGCGAGACGGTTGCGCCAGATCCTGAGCTTGAGCCACTCCGACAGGCCGTTGACCACGGACACGCCGACGCCGTGCAGCCCGCCGGAAACCTTGTACGAATTCTGATCGAACTTGCCGCCCGCATGCAGCTCGGTCATGACGATCTCGGCCGCCGAGCGCTTCAGCTCGTCGTCCTCCTTGATATCCGTGGGAATTCCTCGCCCGTTGTCGACCACCGAGATCGAATTGTCGGCATGAATGACCACCTTGATGTCGTCGCAATATCCCGCGAGCGCTTCGTCGATCGCGTTGTCCAGGACTTCGAACACCATGTGATGCAGCCCGGTGCCGTCGGACGTGTCGCCGATGTACATGCCGGGCCGTTTGCGCACCGCCTCGAGGCCTTTGAGCACCTTGATGCTGTTGGAATCGTAGTCGCTGCCGTCGTCGATCGGCTTGGGATTGGGTTCAGTCATGCGCTTATTTCTCTTTCTTAATGGCCTTCTAAAGCGTCGACGCCGACTCGGAGTCGGCGCCATAGGCTTGGGCTCACGTGTGGATCGTTCGTCAGATGCGCATCGGCATCACGACGTACTTGTAATCGGCTCGATCGGGCATCGTGATCAGCGCGCTCGAATTGGCGTCGCCGAAAGCGAGCAGGACGCGTTCAGTCGCGAGGTTATGCAGAACATCCAGCAGATAGGTGATGTTGAATCCGATGTCGAGCGCTTCGCCCTTGTATTCGATCTCGAGCTCCTCTTCCGCTTCTTCCTGTTCGCTGTTGGTGCAGATAATCTTGAGCTGATCGGTGCCCAGAACCATTCTGACACCGCGAAATTTTTCATTCGAAAGAATCGCGGCGCGCTGCAGCGCCTGCAGCAGCTCGGTCCGCGAGAGCTCGATCTGCTTCGAGTGCCCCGTCGGAATGACGCGGTTATAGTCAGGAAACTTTCCGTCGACCACCTTGCTCACCAATTCAATGTTGGCGAAGCGGAATCGCACCTGGTTAGCAAGCAGATCGATGGTCAGCTCGTCGTCGCTTTCCTCCAGAAGCTTGCCGACCTCCAGAACGGTCTTGCGCGGAAGAATGACTTCCTGGCGTGTGTAGCTTCCGGGAACCGAGAGGCTCGCGTACGACAGCCGGTGGCCATCGGTTGCCACTGTCTGCAGCGAGCCCTTGTCCACGACCAGCAGCATGCCGTTGAGGTAATAGCGGATGTCCTGCTGCGCCATCGCGAACTCGGCGAGCTTGAGCAAACCGCGAAAATCGCGCTGCGGCAGCTTGATGGTCTGCTGTTGTTCCTGCGCAAGGTTGATGCGCGGATAATCGGCCGCCGGCAGCGTCTGCAGGTTAAACCGCGAGCGATTTGCGCGCACGGTCATCTTACTCGCCGTGGTATCGATATTCAGCGTTGCATTGTCGGGAAGCGCCCTCAACAAATCCTGGAGTTTGCGTGCAGCTACTGTTACCGACTGGTCTTGTTTTCCCGCGAGATCACTGTGCGCAGTGATCTGCATTTCGAGATCCGTCGCTGTCATAAACAGCCGTCCGTCTTTTTGCTCGACGAGAACATTGGCGAGTATCGGCAACGTCTGCCGGCGCTCAACGATGCCAGAAACAGCCTGCAAAGGCTTCAGCAATGCGTCTCTTGGTATTTGCTTTAATTGCATTATCTAAACCTAAGAACAGCTAATAGGAGATTGCATGCAACCGGGACAAGTACGGAAATTTCAGCGTTGTCCTGTACTTGCGACTTACGCTTGGAACTGTACGAACCGTGTGTGGCCTGTTGACGAATTGGGGACAAAAACCGGGGTGCACGTTTGAGGCGTTTAATCAACAAATTATAAACTGTTTCGACGCCGATTTATACAGTGTCGGGGACTAGTTGCGAAGAACTTGCAGCAGGAAATTTACGTCATGGCTCATTTCCGGCAGGGAGTCCCGAAGCTTCGCGATCTGGCGGCAGGCATGGAGAACTGTTGTGTGGTCACGACCGCCGAAATTGCTGCCGATTTCGGGAAGCGAAAGCTGCGTGAGCTCCTTGGCCAGCGCCATCGCGACCTGGCGCGGCCGGGCGATCGCACGCGACCTCTTTTTCGAGTGCATGTCGGAAACTCGAATCTTGTAGTAGTCAGCAACGGTTTTTTGAATGTTCTCGATCGAAATCTGCCGGTTCTGAACCGCGAGCAGATCGCGCAGAGCGTCTTTGGCGACCGTCAGCGAAACTTCCTGGCCGTGGAAGCTTGAGTATGCCGTGACACGCTTCAGTGCACCTTCGAGTTCGCGAACGTTGGAACGGATGTGCTTGGCGATGAAGAATGCAACTTGCTCGTCGAGCTTCATTCCCGTCTGCGCGGCCTTGGACAGAAGAATCGCCACTCGCATCTCGAGCTCCGGCGGTTCGAGCGCTACCGTGAGGCCCCACCCGAATCGCGAGATGAGGCGTTCCTCGATGCCGGCAATTTCCTTGGGATAGGTATCGCAAGTGATCACGACCTGTTTGTGGGCCTCGATCAGCGTATTGAAGAGGTAGAAGAATTCCTCCTGCGTGCGGCTCTTGCCGCTGAAAAACTGGATGTCATCGATGAGCAAAAGGTCGAGCGAGCGGTAATGTCGCTTGAAGTCGTCGAACGCCTTGTGCTGATAGGCGCGGACGACATCCGACACGTATGTCTCGGCATGGATGTAACGTATTCGCGCGTTGGGATTGTTCTCGAGAATGTGATTGCCAATGGCCTGGATCAGGTGGGTCTTTCCGAGACCGACGCCGCCATACACGAAGAGGGGGTTGTACGATGTTGGATGCTCGGCCACCTGAAGGCCACCCGCGCGGGCGAGTTGATTGGCCTTGCCGGACACAAAGGTATCGAAGGTAAACCCGGGATTGAGGCTCGCCTGCTCGCCGCGGCGAGCCGCCACGGGCTTGGGCTCCGGAGCGGTCGGGACAGTTGCTGCACTAGCCGGCGCAGGACGTACGGCCGCGTCGGCGACGACAAAAGCGAGGCGCAGGGGACGTCCAACCGCAACCGCCGCAAGCTCCTCGATGCGACCCGCAAAGCGGTCCTTCACCCATTGCAAAACAAAGCGGTTGGGCGCAATCAAGCACAGTCCTTCTCCGGCCAACTCGAGGCGAAGCGGACGAATCCAGGTATTGAACTGCTGCTGCGTCAACTCACGCTGAAACGACTCGAGGCAACTCTGCCAGAATGCGGGGGTCGACATGGATAGCTACTCGGGAGCCAAGCTGGAAAAAAGAGCGGGCACCGTGCGGGGCCCGTCGTCGCCATTGTACTCCGCTCGAACTCGAGTTATGCACAGCAGCTCGAACGCTGGTAGTGTCTCAGTTTGAAAATAAAAAAGCTCTTTAATCTAGTCACCTGAGACACTACCCGAGCGCTGATGATCCTTGACAGAGTGGTACGCAAAGCGCTCTAATGTAAGGCTTTTTCCATCGAAGGCGGCACCATGAAACGTACCTATCAGCCCTCCGTCGTCCGCCGCAAGCGGACACACGGTTTTCGGGCCCGCATGAAGAGTATTGGCGGACGCAGGGTTCTGCGCGCTCGCCGGGCGAAGGGCCGCGCGCGGCTCGCCGTCTGAGCGCGGCGTCCGGCGCGACTAGTACCTCTGACTAGCACCTCTCTGACCGCGACCGTCGCGATAGGCTCGAACCAACGCCACCGACTCCGGGGCGCGCCGGCATTCGCCGGTTTGTTCCAGGCAGGCCGGCGTCTCAACGGGGCTCATCTTCAACTGCTCGCGTCGCCCGCGGAACGCTCGGTTGGTCGGGTCGGATTCGTCATCGGAAAAAAGCAGCTCGCAGGCGCGGTCGAGCGTAACTACCTTCGTCGGCTTCTTCGCGAAGCGGTGCGCCAACGCCGGCCTGCTCTGGACTCGTTCGATATCGTGCTTCGGTTGCGGACACCATGTCCGCCGGCGACGCTGCCTAGCCTATTGCGCGAAGCGTCCGAGCTCCTTGGTACTCTGACGGACGCGAGTGATCGATGAAAGTGCTGCTGCTGTTCATGCTGCGGGCCTACCAATACGCGATCCGTCCATTGATGGGCGCGAACTGCCGATTTTTCCCGAGTTGCTCCGACTATGCACGCGAGGCCGTCGAGCGCCATGGCGCGGTAAAGGGTGCGTGGCTTGCGGCCCGACGCGTCGCACGGTGTCATCCGTATCATCCGGGCGGGTACGACCCGGTTCCTTGAGCAAGGCTCGAGAACTTCTCACTTTCTGACTGGTTCATGGATACCCAACGTCTGATCCTGTTCGTCATTTTTTCTTTTTCGGCGCTGTTCCTCTGGGAGCGTTGGCAGTCCGAGCATCGACCGCCGGCCCCGCCACCGGCGGTGCAGCCGGCTCTCCCCGCGACGGCTGTCGACGCGCCCGTCCCCGCGGGCGCCATGCCGCCGCCGCCGACGCTGCCCGGCGCGGTGCCGGGGGTCGTCGCCGCCACGAGCGCGCCGAGCGAGAAAGTCGTCATCAAGACCGATCTGTACACCGCCACGGTCGATACTCTCGGCGCGGTCCTGACCGAGGTTGCCCTATCGGCGCACCGTGATACGAACGACGAAAGCAAGCCTTACGTATTGCTGCAGAAGAATGCCGAGCGGACATTTGTCGCCCAGACAGGGCTGCTGGGCGAAGGATTTCCGAACCATCGAACGCCTTGGCAAGCGTTGCCCGGGCCGCGCGAGTTGGCTTCCGGCGTGAACGACCTTGTGCTCACGTTGCGGGCAAGCGCAGCCAACGGAGACAAGGTCGAGCAGAAGCTGACCTTTCATCGCGGCAGCTATGTCATCGACGTCGCGTACGACGTAACCAACGCCGGCACTGCGCCAATCGCACCCTACGCCTATTTTCAGCTCACGCGCGATACCAAGGCGGCGGTTGTGCAGAGCTCGATGGCCCCGGCAGCGTATACCGGTCCGGTGCTCTATAACGAAACCGACAAATTCAAGAAACTCGAATTCGCCGAACTCGACAAAATCGCCACCGATCCGAGCCGCAAGCTCCCGTATACGAAAAACGCCGACAACGGCTGGGTCGGGATGGTCGAGCATTATTTCGTCGCCGCATGGTTGCCTCCCGACGTGCCGAAAACGCCGCGCGAGTTCTACGCCAAGAAGCTCGACGGCGGGCTCTACGCCGACGGCGTCATTATTCAGGCGCCGCCGATCGCGCCCGGGGCAACCGGCGAAATCAAGGTGCCGCTGTACGTCGGCCCGCAGGAACAGGACACGCTGAAGAAGCTTGCGCCGGGACTCGATCTCGTCGTCGATTACGGTATCTTCACCGTGCTCGCGGCGCCTTTGTTCTGGCTCTTGAAATGGCTCGACGGCCTGGTGCACAACTGGGGCTGGGCGATCGTTCTGCTGACCATCACCATCAAGAGCGTGTTCTATCCGCTCAATCATGCCAGCGCGCGTTCGATGGCAAAGATGAAAGTCATCGCGCCCAAGCTCAAGGCTTTGCAGGCGCAGTACGCCAACGACAAGCAGCAGCTGCAGATAAAGATGATGGAAATGTACAAGACCGAGAAGATTAATCCGCTCGGCGGCTGTCTTCCCATCCTGGTCCAGATTCCGGTGTTCATCGCGCTGTACTGGGTGCTGCTTTCCGCGGTGGAGCTCCGCCACGCGCCGTGGATCGGCTGGATTCACGACCTTTCCGCACCCGACCCCTATTTCGTGTTGCCGGTCGTCTACGCGATCACCGCCTATCTGCAGGTCAAGCTCTCGCCGACGCCTATTCAGGATCCGGTGCAGGCCAAGGTGATGCAGATCATGCCGATCGCGTTTTCGGTGATGTTCATCTTTTTCCCGTCCGGCCTGGTGCTCTACTGGCTGATCAACAACTCGCTGCAGATTTTTCAACAGTGGCACATGAACCGTGTGCTCGAACGCGAGGCGGCTTTGGTTGCCGCGAAGAGACGGTAATGAGGACGGTAAGGACGTCTGTGCTAGGGAGGCAAGCGGGGACAGAGTTGAGGACGCGACCGAAATCGCTGACGCCGTGAACCGAGGCATCGGCCGTTGCGAGCCGCCTCGCGCATAGTCGCTTCGCATGTCCAAAGCCGCTGACACCGACGTCATCGCCGCGATCGCGACGCCCCCCGGGCGCGGCGGCATCGGCATCGTTCGGGTTTCGGGACCCGATCTTACCGGTATCGTCAAAGGCATTATCGGCCGCCCGCTGGCGCCTCGCGTAGCGACGAGCGCTACATTCCACGGCGCGCATGGCGATACGCTTGATAAGGGCATC
>Ga0209118_1000420_pt1 | contig 23611 bp, 26 predicted proteins | sample BlaSpr_A8_Ref_M1_FD_187988 | JGI IMG/M metagenome (GOLD analysis project Ga0209118, IMG submission 187988) | Forest soil microbial communities from Thunder Bay, Ontario, Canada - Black Spruce, Ontario site 2_A8_Ref_M1 (SPAdes) (version 2) | ecosystem: Environmental > Terrestrial > Soil > Boreal...
GCACAGCAACAACATCGACAGCTGCAACCGGACTTGACACGCTCCGAGCGTCGCCGGTCTGGCGACAGTGTTCGGAGCCGGAGGAGGAACCTCGTCGTATCGCGAGGCTGAGGAGACCGACCTGGTCGTTCTCTGGGGATCGAACGCGCGCGAGACGCACCCGATCTTCTTCCATCACCTGCTGCGCGGCGTGCGCAATGGCGCGCGGCTCGTGGCGGTTGATCCGCGGCGCACCAGCTCCGGGGAGTGGGCCGACGTGTGGCTGGGCATCGACGTCGGCAGCGACATCGCGCTGGCCAACGCGATGGCCAGGGTCATCATCCACGCGGGTCTCGCGAACAACGAATTCATTGAACGCGCGACAACGGGCTACGACGAGTTCGCCCGCTGCGTCGAGGCTTACACGCTGGAGGTTGCGGAAAGGGAGACGGGCGTGCCTGCCTACGCGATCAGGGACGTCGCGCTCGAGTACGGCCGCGCCGACAAGGCGATGATCTGCTGGACGCTGGGCATCACCGAGCATCACAACGCGACCGACAACGTGCTCGCGCTCATCAACCTCGCCCTGCTCACCGGAAAGGTCGGCCGGTACGGCTGCGGCCTCAATCCGCTGCGCGGGCAGAACAACGTCCAGGGCGGCGGAGACATGGGCGCGATCCCGGCCCGGATGCCTGGATTTCAAGACCTCGCGGACCCGGCAATTCACGCCAAGTTTTCGAGCGCGTGGGGTGGGGCGCAGTTTCCGTCCAAGAAGGGCTATCACCTCAGCGAGATGTTCGAGGCGATGGAGCACGGCGAGCTGACGACGGCATACATCGTGGGTGAGAATCCGGCGCGCAGCGAGGCGGACCAGACTCGAGCCGTTCGGCTGCTGAGCGGTCTCGAGCACCTCGTCGTGCAGGACATCTTCCTGACACAGACCGCGGAGCTCGCCCATGTCGTGCTGCCGGCGGCGGCGGGTTGGGCTGAGTCGGAGGGAACTGTGACCAACAGCGAGCGGCGCGTGCAGCGTGTCCGCCGCGCGCTTGAGCCGCCGGCCGGCGCCCGCGACGACGTCGAGATCATCGGCGAGCTTGCCCGCCGGCTCGGCTGCGATTGGGGACACCCGACCGCGGAGCAGGTGTGGGACGAATGCCGCAGCCTTTCGCCGATGCACGCGGGCATGTCATACGCCCGGCTCGACGAGCTCGGCGGCATCCAGTGGCCGTGTCCCGATGAGTCCCATCCCGGGACGCCGTTTCTGCACGCGCGGCTGTGGGAGGACCCGGTGGTGGGTCCGCGAGCCCCGCTGTTTGCGGTGGAGCACGACCCGCCGGTCGACCGCCTCACGAAAGAGTTCCCGATCCGGCTCACGACCGGGCGGCGCCTCGACTCGTTCAACACCGGCGTGCAGACCAACGAATACACGTCGCCGCTGCGCAAGCGCGAGGCGCTGCTGATCTCGCCGGCTGATGGAGAGCGGCTCCACATCGAAGATGGCGAGACCGTGAAGGCGAGCTCGCGCCGGGGGTCGGTCGAGGTACAGGTCCGGTTCGACGCGACGCTGAGGCCCGGGCTGGCATTCCTCACGCTCCATTTCCCGGACCAGGTCGCCACCAACGTGCTCACTATCGACGCCACCGACCCGAAGTCGGGCACGGCTGAGTTCAAGGCCAGCGCGATCAGGATCGAGAAGGCCTAGTGGATATCCGGACCACCGGGGGCCCGGCAACCGCCGACGAGATCGCGGCGGTCGACAGCGTGCTGGGCGATCCCGCCTCGCTGTGGGAGGGCGGAGCTCGCCACCCGGCGGACGACCATATCGCGTTCGGCGGGCACGCCGCTCGGGCGCAGCGACCGCTGCTGCTGCCTGTGCTGCACGCGATCCAGGACCGGGCCGGCTGGGTGAGTCGCGGAGCGCTCGAGTACGCGTGCCGGAGGCTGTCCATCCCGCCGGCCGAGGCGTACGCGGTCGTGAGCTTCTATGGGCGCTTCGCGCTCGACGAGCGGCCGGCCCTTGCACTCCACGTGTGCGACGACATCGCGTGCAAGTGCGCTGGGGCGGATGAGCTGTGCTCCGCGCTCGAACAGTCAATGGGTCCAGCGGGAAAGAGCTGGCATCGCAGCCCGTGTCTCGGACTGTGTGACCGCGCCCCCGCGGCGCTGGTCGAGCGTGCGGGCCCAGACCACGGGGAACTTCAGGTCGCGCCGGTCACGATCGAGGTTGCGCAGGCGATCCTTGGTGGCGGCGAGTGGCCGGCGCCAGACCAGACCAATCCCATCTCTCCAACCCTGTTCTCCCCGAGAGGGGGAGGGGGATTGTTGCGGCGGGTGGGCGTGGTGGATCCGGAAAGCATCGACAGCTATCGCGAGCATGGGGGTTATGCGGCGCTTCGGCGGGCGAGGGAGCTTGGTCCGGAGGGCGTCATCCGCGAGGTGACGGACGCGAAGCTGCTCGGCCGTGGTGGCGCGGCCTTTCCGACCGGGCGCAAGTGGGACTCGGTGTCGAAGGCTCCGGTTCGCCCCCACTACCTCGTGTGCAACGCGGACGAGTCCGAACCCGGGACCTTCAAGGACCGGGAGCTGATGGAGCGCGATCCATTCGCAGTCGTCGAAGCGATGACGATCGCCGCCTTCGCGACCGGCTGTGAGAAGGGCTACCTGTACGTGCGCGGGGAGTATCCACTGGCGAGACGCCGAATCGAAAGCGCCATTGAGCAGGCTCGAGCGTACGGATGGCTCGACTTCGACCTCGAGGTGCGTCGCGGGGCGGGGGCGTACATCTGCGGTGAGGAGACGGCGCTCTTCAACTCCATCGAAGGCAAACGGGGCGAGCCGCGCAACAAGCCGCCCTTCCCGGTGCAAGCCGGCGTGTTCGGCAAGCCGACGCTGGTCAACAATGTTGAGACCCTGGTCAACGTGCTCGACATCCTCGTCGACGGGGCTGCAGCGTTTGCGTCCACGGGCACTCAGGACTCGACGGGCACGCGACTGTTCTGCCTGTCGGGGCACGTCCGCCAGCCAGGCCTGTATGAGGTCCCGATGGGCACCACGCTGCGCGAGCTGATCGATCTCGCGGGCGGCCTGCGCGAGGGCCGGACCCTGCAGGCGGTGCTGCTCGGCGGGGCGGCGGGTTCATTTGTGACCGAGCAGCAGTTGGACGTGCCGCTGAGCTTCGAGGGCACGCGCGCGATCGGCGCCACGCTTGGTTCAGGCGCGGTCATCGTGCTCGACGACAAGGCCGACCTGAAGCAGATCCTGCTGCGCATCGCACGCTTCTTCCGCGACGAGTCATGCGGCCAGTGCGTGCCGTGCCGCGTTGGCACGGTGCGGCAGGAAGAGGTGCTGCAGCGGATCTTGAACGCACGCAGCGACGGTGAACGGGGAGGGGATATTGCGCTGCTCGGCGACATCGCGCAGGCGATGCGCGATGCGTCGATCTGCGGGCTGGGCCAGACGGCCGCCAACGCCATCACTTCGGCGGTCATCCAGCTCAAGGTGGTCTAGGTGGCTGAGAGAGTTTTCGTCGGCCTGCCGAAGAGGCTGGTCAAGGTGAGCGTCGACGGCGAGGAGCTGGAGGCGCTCGAAGGCACGACGATCCTCGCCGCGTGTAGGCAGCTTCGCATCGACACTCCCACGCTGTGTCAGCTGGAGACATTGACGCCGGTCAATGTGTGCAGGGTCTGCGTCGTCGAGGTGGAGGGATCGCGCGTGCTTGTGCCGGCGTGCTCGCGCACGGTCGAGCCGGGGATGAAGATCCAGACCGACTCGGAGCGGGTCCGTCACAGCCGGAGGCTCGTGCTCGAGCTCCTCGCGTCGTCGGTCGACATGTCGCTGTGCTCACCGCAGGTGCACGGCTGGATGGCGCGCTACGGCGCGACGCCCGAACGCTTTGGCGAGAACATCGCGACCGTCGCGCAACCAGTCAAGGTCGACAACGACCTCTACGTTCGCGACTACTCACGCTGCATCCTCTGCTACAAGTGCGTCGAGGCTTGCGGGGTTGACGCGCAGAACACGTTCGCGATCGGCGTCGCGGGCCGAGGCTTTGACGCGCACATCTCGACTGAGTTCACAACTCCTCTTGCGGAATCCGCCTGTGTCTACTGCGGCAACTGCATCGGGGTATGCCCGACGGGCGCGCTCATGTTCAAGAGCGAGTACGACATGCGCCAGGCAGGCACGTGGGACGAGTCAAAGCAGGCGGTGACCGAAACGGTCTGTCCGTACTGTGGCGTCGGCTGCATGCTCGAGCTGCACGTGCAGGACAACTCGATCGTGAAGGTGACGTCGCCTCTGGACCACTGCGTCACCGCCGGGCACCTGTGCGTGAAGGGGCGGTTCGCATTTGAGTTCGTGCAAAGGCGGAAGAAATAAAAAGAGCCGGGCCGCGGGCCCGGCTCTAGGAAGTTCCGAGTTCAGCTAGTCGCCGTGCTCGGTCTTGACGGTCTTGACAGTCTTGACGGCCGTAGTCGCTGGGGTCTCAGTGTCGGTCTCGACATCGGCAGTTTCGGTCTCGGCCGCATCCTCGTCTGTCTCGGCAGGTTCCGCGGCCTCTGCGGCTTGCTTAGCGGCCAGGGCGGCCTGCTTCGCGGCGAGCTCGGCTGCTTCCTTCTGCTGCTCGGCGGCGATCTTGGCGGCGAGTGCGGCCGCTTCTGCGGCGTCCTGCTCCTGCTCGGCGATGATCTGGTTCGAAGCCGTGAAGTCCATGTCCGGAATGCTGGAGTCGCTCGCGGCGCCCACGATGCTGCCGACGAGAGAGATTCCGCCCGTGCTCGGCGCGGAGTGCGCGAATACGGATGTGATCGCCAGGATGGCGCCCACGGCGGCGGCGGCCGTCGCGACCCCGATCTTGAACATGTTGTTTCTGGGCACGCTTGTCCTCCTTGGTTGACGGGAGTGAATGCCTAGTAACGCCCGGCCGGAAGAAAGTCGGAAGGCGCCTAGTGATCGTCCGGGGTGGGGGATGGCTTGGGCGACGGCTTTGAAGAACTTTGGTCTGAGTGGTCGTCGGTCGGCGTCTGTCGTGGCGATTCCTTCGGGTGATCCGTCGTGGCCGGCTTGGGCGCCGCCTTGGATTCAGGCGCATGCGTGGGCGCCGCGGCCGGGGCGCTGCGCACGGTGTTGGGCGACCGTTCAGGGCTTGGCGCCGGGCTGGGGGAAGTCTCGGGTGCATGGCCGACGGCTTCGATCGTCGACGCGGCGCGCTGACTCCACACGACCGGGTTTGCGCTTCCGGTGGCAGCCGTGGCGCTCAACGCCAGCAGCACCGTCGCTGCTCCCGCCAGCGCGATCGGCGCGAGCCGCCAGGGCGTGAACGCCGTTCGTGCCATCGCGTAGCGCGGCATCACGGACGGGGGCTTGATCCGGTCGAGGGCGACCTTCAGCCGCCAGTCAAATCCCGGAGCGATTGGGTGTTTACGGTTCCACATGTGAGCTTGTGTCCTGTTCAGAAGACAACGCGGGCCTCGCTTCAAGTGAGAAGCCCGTCGTACCGGATTCTTCGAGCACCGCGCGCAGTCGCGCGGCCGCCTGGCTCAGGCGTGTCCCGATCGTCCGTTCCGAGACGCCCAGCGCCGCGGCGATCTCCCGGTTGTTGTAGCCGTGGTAGTGACGCAGCACGATGGCGGCGGCGAGCTTCGGTGGAATCGAGCGCAGCGCGGTCAGCAGGTCGGGCTGCGTCGCGACGTGGGCGGGGTCAGCGGTTCCCCGTGGCCTTCCCAGCCGTCGAAGCAGCTCACCGACCGATCGCAGGCGGGCGCTGCGCCGGAGCGAGATCGCCCGGTTGACCGCGATGCGGTGTATCCACGCTTCCGCCGGGGCGTCAGGCCGCCAGCGGTTCCAGGCCTGGTACGCCTTGACGAAGGCATCCTGGGCACAGTCTTCCGCCTCGGCCGAGTCACCCAGGATCGCCGCCAGGGTCCGATAGACGCGCGGATATGCGCTGCGGTAGAGGCGATCGAAGTCCTCCCGCGACCCCGGCTGGTACGTCTCCTGCCCCCGATCAGGCACCGCCGACACGTTGGCTATAACGGCAAAGGGTACTCAGACCGGTGCCTGAGTGTCTCGCTCCCGAGTTCCTTGGATCTCGGGATCGGGACACTCTAGAGTCTGTGTGTGCCTATCGTCTGGACCAACGACCCCGCCGCGAACCAGCTCCTGGAGACCGACCCGCTCGCCCTTCTGATCGGCCTCGTCCTCGATCAGCAGGTGAAGATGGAAAAAGCGTTTTCGGGGCCGTACGAGCTGAAGCGCAGGCTCGGCCATCTCGATGTGCGCAAGATCGCGTCGATGGACCCGGACAGGCTGAACGCCGTATTTCGCGAGCGCCCCGCGCTGCACCGTTTCCCCGGCAGCATGGCCGGCCGGGTCCAGGCTCTGTGCAGGGCGATCGTGGAGGACTACGGGGGCGACGCGGGGTCGGTCTGGAAGGGAGCCGCGGATGGGGACGACCTGGCGGCACGGATCAAGAAGCTGCCGGGCTTCGGAGACATGAAGGTCAAGATCCTGGTCGCGGTGCTGGCGAAGAAGTTCGGCGTCAAGCCGCGCGGCTGGGAGAAGCACGCGGCGAACTGGCACACCGTGGCCGATGTCGATTCGGTCGAATCGATGGCACACGCGCGCGAGGTCAAGCGCGACATGAAGGCGAAGGCGAAGGCGAAATAGTTATCTGATAAGGTTTGGCCTCCGGCGCGGCCGCAGAGAGTCGCGCGGAGAGATCTAGGAGTAGGCGCCAGGCGCGCGCAGGGCGCATTAGAGGAGTCGAGAGTGAGAGAGTGCACACCCACCCGGGACGAAGCCCGGGCGCTGGCCAGAGATCATCTCTTGATCCCGGTGTACCGGGAGGTCCTGGCCGACATGCTCACCCCCGTCCGCGCTTACACGCTGCTGTGTCCGCCGGGCACCCCTGGCTTCCTGCTCGAGAGCGTGGAAGGAGGCGAGCGGCTTGCGCGCTACTCATTCATCGGTTCGGAGCCGAAGCCGCTCGAGCTGGACATCGACGATCCACTCGCGGCCCTGAGGACCGTGGCCGCTGAGGCGACCGCGCCGGTCAAAGGCGTGCCCCGGTTCCATGGCGGGGCGGTCGGCTATCTCGGGTACGAGACCGCGCGACACTTCGAGCGGCTGCCCGTCGCGCAAGGCGCGCCGCCGCCGATGCCGGAAACCGGCTTCCTGCGCGCCGAGGACCTGGCGGTCTTCGACCACGTGACACGCCGGCTCAAGCTCCTGACCATCCACCGGCCGGACCGCGAGGATTACGACTCTGCGGTGGAGCGCATCGACGAGATGGAGCAGCGCCTCGCGTCGGACCAGGTGTCCTCTTACGCACGCGGCGCCGACGGGACGCGCTGGGAGTCCAACGTCACGCCGGGCCAGTACCACGCCATGGTCGACGCCGCGAAGGAGCACATCCTCGCGGGCGACGCCTTCCAAATCGTCGTGTCGCAACGTTTCAGCAAGCCGCTCGAGGCGAGCGCGTTCGACGTGTACCGGTGCCTGCGCGCGATCAACCCGTCGCCGTACATGTTCTTCCTCTCCCTTGGCGGCGACCGCCATGTCGTGGGCACGTCTCCGGAAAAGCTCGTGCAAGTCGAGGGCCGGCGCGTCGAGACGCGACCGCTGGCTGGAACGCGACGGCGCGGCGCCGACCCGGACGAGGATGTGAGGCTCGAGAAGGAATTGCTGAGCGACCTCAAGGAGCGCGCGGAGCACGTGATGCTGGTCGACCTCGGCCGCAATGACGTGGGCCGCGTCGCCCGCCCCGGCACCGTCAACGTCGACCGGCTGATGGAGGTCGAGCGCTACTCGCACGTCATGCACATCTCCTCCACCGTCACCGGAGAGCTGCGCGACGGATGCTCTTCGCTCGACGCTCTGCGCGCGGCATTCCCGGCCGGCACGGTCTCCGGCGCCCCGAAGATTCGGGCCATGGAAGTGATCGCCGAGCTTGAGCCCGACCAGCGAGGCGTTTATGCCGGGTCGCTCGGCTACGTGAGCTTTGGCGGCAACCTCGACATGGCGATCACCCTGCGCACGGTGGTGGTGGCGGAAGGTGTCGCCTACGTGCAGGCCGGCGCGGGTGTCGTCGCCGATTCGCGGCCGGAGCGCGAGTTCGAAGAGACGCTCGAGAAGGCGGGAGCGATGTTCAAGGCGATCGAGATGGCGGAGGAGATGTCGTGATCGGGGTCGTCGACAACTACGACTCCTTCACGTACAACCTTGTGCAGTACCTCGCGGAGCTCGGCGCGGAACCGCGCGTGTTCCGCAACGACGAGGTGACGGTCGAAGAGCTGAGCGCGTTCGATGGCATCGTCATCTCGCCGGGGCCGGGGACCCCTGACGACGCCGGCGTTTCGACCCAGGCGATCCGCGAGCTGACCGGCAAGATCGCCATCCTCGGCGTCTGCCTCGGACATCAATGCCTTGGCCAGGCGTTCGGCGGCCGAGTGGTGCGCAACGAGCCCGCCCACGGGAAGACCTCGTGGATCAGGCACGACAACTCAGGCGTGCTCGCGGGAGTCACCGATCCTTTCGAGGCGACGCGGTACCACTCGCTGATCGTCGAACGGGACTCGGTGCCCGAAGAGCTGGTCGTCACAGCCTGGACTCAGGACGGGACCGTGATGGGGCTGCGCCACGCCAGGTACCCGACGTACGGCGTGCAGTTCCATCCCGAGTCCGTGCTGACGAAAGAAGGCAAGAAGATCCTCGGCAACTTCGTGCGGCGGGCGGAGAAGAAGTCGTGATCGAGTCGATCGCCAAGTTGGTCAGATGCGAGTCGCTGACGGAGAACGAGGCCGCATCCGCCTTCGAGGAGATCATGCGGGGCAACGCGACACCGGTCCAGATCGCGGGCTTCCTCGTGGCTCTGCGCATGAAGGGCGAGACTCCGGACGAAATCACGGGTTTCGCACGCGCCGCTCGCGCGATGGCGACGCCGATCGAGGTCGATGGTGCTCTGCTCGACACGTGCGGTACGGGCGGCGACGGCCTCGCGACCTTCAACATCTCGACGCTTGCCGCGATCGTGGCCGCCGCATGCGGCGCCAAAGTGGCCAAGCACGGCAACCGCGCCGCATCCTCGATGTGTGGCTCGGCCGACGTCCTGGAGCAGCTCGGCGTGAAGATCGACCTGGGCCCCGAAGGCGTGGCGCACTGCATCGAGGAGGGCGGGATCGGTTTCATGTTCGCCCCGGTCTTCCACCCCTCGTTCCGGTTCGCCGGCGTCCCGCGCCGCGAGCTGGCGCTGCGCACGGTCTTCAACGTGCTCGGTCCCCTGTGCAACCCGGCGCGCGCGAAGTACCAGGCGCTAGGCGTGGCGGACGGCTCGATGGCCGGCAAGATGGCCGACGTGCTGATTCGCCTCGGAGTCGAGCGGGCGATCGTCTTTCATGCCGGCGACGGGATGGACGAGCTGTCTGTCAGTGGGCCGTCTGCCGTGATCGAGATCGATGGGGAGCGCAAGGAATACCAGCTCGATCCGCGCGAGCTCGGCCTCGCGACGGCTCCCGTCGAATCGATGCGGGGCGGAGGTCCTGAGGAGAACGCCCGCATCGCGCGCGAGGTGCTCCAGGGGGCGAAGGGGCCGCGCCGAGACGCGGTGCTGCTGAACTCCGCCGCGGCGCTTCGAGCCGCTGGAATCGCCACGACCTGGAAAGATGGCCTGGGCCATGCAGCCGAGGCGCTCGATTCGGGCCGCGCCGGCCAAGTGCTCGAGCGGTGGGCGAAAATCTCCCAGGAGTGACTCAAGAGAAGACCGATCTCCTGGCCCGCCTCGTCGTGGAAGCCCGGCAGGATCTTCAGCGGCGCCGCGCGCTGGTTGGGCAGGACCAGTTCGAGCGGTCGGTGGCCCTGTACACGCCCAAGGACTTCGCGGGCGCGCTGCGGCGCCCTGGGCTGGCGGTGATCGCCGAGATGAAGCAGCGCACGCCGACCATGGGAGTCCTGGCCGAGGAATACCGGCCGGCCGACCTCGCTCACGTCTACACCGATGGCGGTGCGGCGGCGATCTCGGTGCTCACCCACATGGCGGGGTTCGGCGGGCGGCCGGAGCACGTGATGGCGGCACGGGCGGCGACCAGCCTGCCGATCCTGCGCAAGGACTTCGTCACCGACCCCTTCGAGATCGCCGAGGCCAGGGCCGCCGGCGCCGATGCGGTGCTATTGATCGTGGCCGCGCTCGAGCGGGCGCAATTCGTCGACCTGCTGGCGGTGGCGCGCAGCCGTGGGATCGCCGCGCTGGTCGAGGTCCACGATGAGCCCGAGACGCTGATCGCCCTGGAAGCCGGCGCCCAGCTGATTGGCGTGAACCATCGGGACCTACGCACGTTCGCGGTCGACCTCGCCCTGACGGAGCGACTGCGCAAGCTGATTCCGACGAATGTTGTGGTGGTGGCCGAAAGCGGCATCCGCACCCCTGACGACGCACGGAGGGTTTACGAGGCGGGGGCGAACGCGATCCTGGTCGGTGAAGCGTTGATGCGCGCGGACGACCCCGCGCAGCGGATCAGGGAGCTGACGGCATGGTCCGCGTGAAGATCTGCGGCCTCTGCAGCGCGGCGGACGCCGCGATGGCCGCGGAATCGGGCGCCGACCTGCTGGGCTTCCACTTCTGCTCGTCGCAGCGGCGTGTCACGCCCGAAGAGGCGAAGGCCATCATCGACGGGCTCAGTGTCCGGCCCAAGATCGTCGGGGTCTTCATCAACCAGTCCGAAGATGAGGTGCGCCAGATCGCGGATTTCACCGGCCTGGACCTGCTGCAGCTGCATGGCTCCGAACCGCGGGGATTCGAGGCCGGCAGGCCGGTGATCAAGGTGCTCAAGGTAAATGACGGAGAGATCCTGGGCGCGGACGGCTGGCCCGACCCGATCATGCTCGACTCCTGGTCCGCCGACCAGCGTGGCGGAACGGGTCGGACGTGGGACTGGGAGCTGGCGCGCCCGCTGCTGTCGACGCGCCGCGTATTCATCGCCGGCGGACTTGAACCGGGTAACGTGGGCAAGGTCGTGAGCGGCTTCAAGCCCTATGGAGTCGACGTTTCCAGCGGAGTCGAGGCCTCAATTCGGGTCAAGGACCCGGACAAGGTCCGCGCGTTCGTGCACGCGGTGAGGCTGGCCGAGGTGTTGAGCTGATGCAGCGCGCTGCCCTCACGCACCCGGTCGACGGCCGGTTCGGCGCCTACGGCGGACAGTACGTGCCCGAGACATTGATGGGCGCGCTCAAAGAGCTCGAGGACATGTGGCACGAGGCCAAGGCCGACACCCAGTTCCAGCTCGAGCTCGCCGGTCACCGGCATGCTTTTGTCGGCCGCCCCACGCCGCTGTACGCCGCGACGCGCCTGAGCGAGCACTTCGGCGGCGCGCACATCCATCTCAAGCGCGAGGACCTGTGCCATACCGGCGCGCACAAACTAAACAACGCGGTCGGGCAGGCGCTGCTGGCGGTGCGCATGGGCAAGCAGCGCGTGATCGCGGAGACCGGGGCGGGCCAGCACGGTGTTGCCGCGGCGACCGTGTCCGCGAAGTTCGGGCTCGAGTGCACCGTCTACATGGGCAGCGAGGACATGCGCCGCCAGTCGATGAACGTGCGGCGCATGAAGCTTCTCGGCGCCGAGGTCGTCGAAGTGACCAGCGGTACCAAGACATTGAAAGACGCGACGTCCGAGGCGATCCGCGACTGGGTGACCAACGTGCGCACAACCCACTACATCATCGGCTCGGTCGTCGGGCCTCACCCGTATCCCGAGATGGTGCGAGACCTTCAGCGCGTGATCGGCGACGAGGCGCGCGAGCAGTACCTATCGGTTGACGGCAAGCTGCCCGACGTCGTGGTCGCCTGCGTCGGCGGCGGGTCCAACGCGATCGGCATCTTCACCGCCTTCCTCGAAGACAAAGAGGTCGTGCTGGTCGGGGTTGAGGCCGCGGGCAAAGGCGTCAAGACCGGCCAGCATGCGGCCTCGCTGGTCGGCGGGCGGCCGGGCGTGCTGCACGGCAGCTACTCCTACCTGCTGCAGGACGGCGACGGCCAGGTGATGCCGACGCACTCCATCTCGGCGGGGCTCGACTACCCGGGCGTCGGTCCTGAGCATTCGTTTCTTCACGACAGCAAGCGGGTCGACTACGTCGCCGTAACGGACACGGACGCGCTCGCCGCCTTCAAGCTCTGCACGCGTCTCGAGGGCATCATGCCGGCGCTCGAACCCGCCCACGCGCTCTTCCACGCGGGCGAGCTGGCTCGCGAGATGGGTCCGGGCGGCCGGCTGCTGGTGTGTTTGTCGGGCCGGGGTGACAAGGACATGGACTCGGTCGAAATCCCCGCGAAGTCCGAGGCTTCGCCGTGACTTGGCGGGGGCCCCTGTGATGGTGGCTGAAGCTACTCGCCTCGAAGAGGTTTTGCGCGCAAAGGGTGACCTGAAGCTGGTCGCCTACATGATGGCCGGGCATCCGAACAAGAAGCGCTCGATCGAGGTGGGGAAGCGCCTCGCCGGCTCAGGCATCGCCGCGCTGGAGATCGGCATCCCGTTCTCCGACCCGCTCGCCGACGGCCCTGTGATCCAGCATGCGGGCCAGGTGGCGCTCGAGCATGGCATGAACGTGGCCGGAGCGCTGGAGGTCGCCGGCGCGATCGCCGGCGAGGGCGTGCCCGTGGTCCTGATGACCTACATCAACCCGATCCTGTCCCACGACCCGCGTCGTTTCGCGGCCGAGGCAGCGCAGGCAGGTGTTGCCGGAGTCATCGTGCCGGACATGCCGGTCGAAGAGTCGGAGCCGGTGGCCGGGTGGATGCGGGCCGCGTCGCTCGACACCATCTTCATGGTCGCGCCGACCACGGCCGAGGATCGGGTCGCGTCGATCTGCGAGCATTCGAGCGGCTTCGTCTACTGCGTGACCGTGACAGGAATCACGGGCGCGAGGAAGGAGTTGCCGGAAGGAATGAAAGAGTTGTTTGCGCTTGTGCGGCGCCACACGAACCTGCCGGTCGCCGCGGGCTTTGGCATCTCGAGGCCGGAGCACATGAAGGCGATGCGCGGCGTCGCAGACGCGGCCGTGGTGGGCAGCGCGATCGTGAACGAGATCGATCAGGGCAAAGATCCGGTCGTGCTCGTGAAGGAGCTTCTGAAGGCATGCCGGTGAGAGGCATCCGGGGAGCGACGACCGCGGACACGAACACGGCCGACTCAATCACAGAGGCGACCGAGGAGCTGCTGCGCGAGCTGGTCAGCATCAACGACCTGGACCCTGCCGAGATCTGCTTCTGCTACTTCACGACCACGCAGGACCTCACCGCCGAGTACCCGGCCTACGCCGCTCGCAAGCTCGGCTGGCTCGACGTACCGCTGTTGTGCGGCCACGACATGAACGTGCGGCTGCCGAACCCACGCGGCGTGCCGATGTGCATCCGCGTCCTGCTCCTGTACAACACGCCGCGGCCGCAGACTTCGATTCGCTTCGCCTACATGCGTGGGGCGGAGGCGATCAAGGCCGACCTTGACCACCTGCGCGGGACGATGGTCCTTTGATCATCGTCATGGCGCACGCGGCGACGAAGGCAGAGATCGATGCGGTAGTTGACCGCGTGCACGAGATCGGCCTCAAGACCGAGCTGTCGAAAGGCGAAGAGCGCACGCTCGTCGGTGTGATCGGCGGCAACGCCTACGCGTACAAGGACGCGTTCTCCCACCTGGGCGGCATCCACGAGATCATCCCCATCACCAAGCCGTTCAAGCTCGCCAGCCGCGAGTTCAGGCCGCTCAACACGGTGGTCGACGTGGGAGGCGTGAAGATCGGCGGCGACGAGGTCGTCATGATGGCCGGGCCATGTTCGGTCGAAGGCGAGGAGATGCTCCTCGAGACCGCACGGCACGTGGCCGCGCAGGGAGCCCGCGTGCTGCGGGGTGGCGCGTTCAAGCCCCGCACCTCTCCGTACTCGTTCCAGGGGCTCGGCGAAGCGGGCCTGAAGATGATGGCGACCGCGCGCGCCGAGACCGGGCTGAAAGTCGTGACTGAGGTCGTCGCTCCGGGGGACGTTGAGCTCGTCGCGCGGTATGCGGACATCCTTCAGCTCGGCACCCGCAACATGCAGAACTACGCGCTGCTGCAGGAGGCGGGGCGTTCCGGAAAGCCGGTGCTGCTCAAGCGAGGCATGTCGTCGACCATCGAGGAGTGGCTGCTGGCGGCGGAGTACATCCTGTCGCAGGGCAACCGCGACGTCATCCTCTGCGAGCGCGGCATCCGGACGTTCGAGACGTCGACGCGTTTCACGCTCGACCTGAACGCAGTGCCGCTGACGCGTGAGCTGTCGCACCTGCCGGTCGTCGTCGACCCGTCGCAGGCGACGGGCAAATGGTCGCTGGTGCGGCCGATGTCTCTTGCCGCGGTGGCCGCCGGCGCTCACGGCCTGATCGTGGAGGTGCACCCGACGCCCAACCAGGCGCTGTCGGACGGCGCGCAGTCGCTCGACTTCGAGGCCTTCGATCGACTGATGGCCGACCTCCGGCGCATGTTGAGCGCGATGGCGAAACAGCTCGCCTAGGTCGATGCCGACAGTCGCGGTGATCGGTCTCGGTCTCATGGGCTCCTCCTTCGCGCTCGCCCTCAAGCAGGCGCGCCCCGACACCGTGATCGTCGGCAGCGACATCGACCCGATGACGCTGCGCAAGGCACTCGACCGGGGGATCGTCGCGAGCGCGAGCGCGGACACGAGCGTCGCCGACATGGCCGACGTCATCGTCATCGGCGCACCGATCCGAGCGATGCGCGAGGTCTTCGCCCAGCTTCGAGGCAGGACGGACGGAAAGGTCGTGACCGACATGGCCAGCACCAAGGCGGACGTGATGGGGTGGGCGTCGGCGGCGGGCATCGACCTCGTCGGCGGCCACCCGATGTGCGGCAAGGAGATGTCGGGCATCGACGCCGCCGACGCGTCGGTGTTCAGGGAGGCGCCCTGGGTGGTGACGCGCGATGAGCCGCAGCTGAGCGAGCTGATCAGCGCGGTGGGGGCGCACCTGGTGGTGATGGATGCGGAAACGCACGACCGCCTGGTCGCCGGTGTCAGCCACGCCGCCTTCCTGCTCTCGGTCGGCTACGTCCTCGCGCTTTCGCGCCGCGCCGACTGGCCGGAGGCGTCGCGGCTGGCGGCCGGAGGCTTTCGCGACATGAGCCGGCTCGCGGCCGGAGACCCGGAGCTATATGGCGCGGTCACGCGCACGAACCGGGTGAACCTGCTGGAGCAGCTCGACGCGATCAGCGCAGAGCTGGCGCGGCTGCGCCGCCACCTGGAAGCGGACGATCCGCGCCTGGTTGAGCTGTTCGAAGAGGCGCGCGCGGTCCGCGAGCGGTGGGCGAAGAACCGGAACGAGAGTTGAGCAGCACTCGTTAACCGGTCATGAGGCGGCTGGCGGTGCTCGCACTCCTGTTGGTTGCTTGCTCGGCGCAGCCGCCGGTTTCCGCGGCGGCGACGCCTTCGCCCTCGTCATGTCGCCTCGCGGTCATATCCGGCTCACCTGGCCAGGGCAGCGGTCCACAGACGCCCGGCTTCCTCACCCTACCTGGCCTGACTTTCAGCCCGGATCCCGGCGCCGGAGACGGGATGTACTACGACAAGCAGCTGGCGCGCTGGGTGCCGTGGGGTCCACCGGCGCTCTCCAGCGACGGCGCGAGCTATGGATATGTCGACGGCGACCAGACCAGGAGCCGGGTTCACCTCGTCGACCTGAGGACAAAACGCGACACCCAGCTTGCGGAGGGCGGTCCGTGGCGGTTTGTCGGCCTGGCTCCGGACGCCGTCTACCTGATGCGCATCGAGTATGTCGACACCGCGGCGTACGGGTTGATGGCCTTTGGTCGAGGGCTGTGGAAGCTGCCGCTTACCGGTGGCGTGGCGGAGCAGCTGACGAGTGACAGCAGGAGCTGGACCTTTGGCGCAGGGGCGGCGTGGGGCGGAGGCAGCACCATGGACGACGCCGGCGGCCCGAACGACATCGTTCGCCTGGATCTCAAAACCAAACAGTCCACGACCTGGTTCGCACGCGGCACGAGGTCGTTCGTGCTGGCCTTCGATGGTGCTGGAGCTCCGCTCGTCCTGAGCGAGGCGGGGGACGAGGTGATGTGGCGAGTGCATGCGCCAGGAGGCGCGATCAAGATCTGGTCCGGTCCTACAGACGGACCTCGGCCGTACGCCCCGGTTGCTGTCGACGGCGGTGCGGTCTGGTTCAGCAGCGCCGACACGACGCGCACCTGGTCGATCTTTCGTTACACCGCCGCGGCCGGCCTCGAGCTCATGGCCAGTTTTTCGGACCACCCGGTGACAGTCGCCGGGCCGTGCGGATGATTCCGGCATCATTCGATGCGTGATCGCGACCGTTCGTCCATCGCGCCGGCTCGAAGGCGAGATCCGCGTTCCTGGAGACAAGTCGATCTCGCACCGCGCGGTGATCCTGGGCTCCATCGCATCAGGACGCAGCAGCCTGCGAGGACTCTCGCCCGGCGCTGACGTCCAGTCGACGATCGGATGCTTGAGGGAGCTGGGGGCCGACTTCGATGGATCAATGCTCGAGGGATGCGGGCTGCGCGGGCTGCGGCGGGCATCCGGCCCGCTCGACTGCGGGAACTCGGGCACCACGATGCGTCTGCTGGCCGGTCTGCTCGCCGCGCAGGAATTCGAGAGCGAGTTGATAGGCGACGAGTCGCTGTCGCGCCGGCCGATGGACCGCGTCATCGCGCCGCTGCGCGAGATGGGCGCCCGTGCGAGCTGGCCGCCTCTGCGCGTCGGAGGCGAGACGCCGCTGCACGGCATCAGCTACACAATGCCAGTGCCGAGCGCGCAGGTGAAGTCGGCCGTCCTCATCGCCGGCCTGTTCGCCGGCGGGGTGACGTCAGTCATTGAGCCAGTGAAATCGCGGGACCACACCGAGCTGATGCTGCGCGCGATGGGCGCGACCGTGGCGGTGGACGGGCTGAGGGTCCAGGTCGATCCCGTGAGCCGGCTCGAGCCGCTTGACCTCGAAGTCCCCGGCGACCTGAGCGCATCGGCCTTCTGGCTCGTCGCCGCAGGGCTGATCCAGGGTTCGCGCGTACGGCTGGAGGGCGTTGGCGTAAATCCGACGCGGACCGCCTTCATCAACCTGCTGCTGGGCAGCGGTTTCAAGGTCAAGTTCTCCAATTCGCGTTTCGTGGGTGGAGAGCCTGTTGCCGACCTTGAAGCAACCTCCGGTGCGGGCCTGCGCTCGATTCAGATTGGCAATGACACGGCGGCCGAGATGATCGACGAGCTGCCAGTGCTTGCGGTGGCCGCGACACAGATTCCTGGCCGGAGCGTGATCTCGGGCGCGGCCGAGCTGCGCGTCAAGGAGTCGAACCGGATCGAGGCCATGGAGGAAGGGCTGGCGGCGATGGGCGCCGACATCACGGCCGTCGAAGATGGTTGGGTGATCAACGGGCCGCGTGATCTCGAGGGCGCGCGCGTAAGCGCCCACGGCGATCACCGAGTAGCGATGGCGCTGGCGGTCGCGGGGCTGATCGCGCTTGGCAAGACCGAAATCGATGGCGCCGAATGCGTCGAGATCTCGTACCCCGAGTTTTTCGACCACCTCGAGTACCTGTGCTGAAGGTACGGTGCGACATCGACGTCGAGCCGGTGACGCTCGAGCTTTATGAGCTCGAGGTGACGGCTCCACGCGACGATTTCGAGCTTGAGGTTGCCCGAACCATCCAGGTGGCGAAGTCGGGTGAGGTTCCCGCGGCCGGGCGCGCTCGCGAGCTGTACCGGCGCTTCGGGCTCGACCCGACCCGAGTCCGGCCGTCGTCGGAGGCGCTGCTGCGCCGTCTCAAGAAGGGCGAGCCGCTGCCACGCATCAACTCGCTGGTCGACGTCGCCAACGCGCTGTCGGTCCAGCTGCAGGTGCCGGTCGGGCTCTACGACCTCGACAAGGTGAAAGGCGATGAGCTCGTGATCCGGCTCGGCGCCGAGGGTGAGGGATACACGGGCATCGGCAAGGAACATGTCAATGTGGCGGGCCGGATCTGCGTCGCCGACGCGGAGGGGCCATGCGGCAACCCGAGCGCCGACTCCGCGCGCACGATGATCACTACCTCGACCGAGCGCGCCGCGTGGATTTATTTTCTCCCTGTCCGCGAAGAAGACATCGACCGCACGGCGGAGCTGGTGGTGGTGTTCGGCCGCGGCCTGGTCCGGATGGTGTGAGCCGTTGACCAGCTCCGAGCAGGTGCTGTGCGTGAAGCGGGAGGACATCTTCCCCGACGGCGCCTGGCATGGCTTCGTAAGCAAGGACCTCGAACGTCATCAGGCGGTGATCCGCGAACGCCACTTCTTCAAGCCGCGCGCCGAGGTGGAGGACGATCCCAACTTTCAGCAGATCATCCCGTACGTCGTGTTCCGGCACGACGGGAAGTACTTCCTGACGCATCGCCTGCGCGCTTCGTCTGAGAAGAGGCTGCGCAAGCAGTACTCGCTCGGCATTGGCGGCCACATCAACCCTGGAGACCTCGAAGCGGGCGACCCGATCCTGGACGGGCTGAAGCGAGAGTGGAGCGAGGAGGTGGTTTACGACGGCCGCTTCGAAGCTGACCTGATCGGGCTGTTGAACGACGAGTCGGCCCCTGTGTCCAAGGTGCACCTCGGTGTTGTCTTCCTCGTCGACGGGGACTCACCAAACATCGCGATCCGCGAAACCACGAAGCTGGCCGGGGAGCTCCTGACGCTGGACGAGATGCGCATCCACTACCTCGAGATGGAGTCGTGGTCGCAGATGGTCTATGACAGGCTTCGCTCGTGAAGTTCGTCGAAGCGGGTGGCGCGCGAGTTTCCGCGATCGGGCTGGGCACGTGGCAGTTCGGCTCGCGGGAATGGGGCTACGGGCCGGTGTACGCAGGCAAGGTGGCCGGCGACATCGTGCGGCGCGCGCTGGAGCTGGGCGTGAACCTGGTCGACACGGCCGAGTTCTACGGGTTCGGGCGCTCCGAACGGATCGTGGGTGAGGCGATTCGCGGCCGCCGGGAGAGAGTTTTCCTCGCCACCAAGATCTTTCCCATCGGCCTGCCTTTCATGATCGGGTGGCGCGCCCGGGGCAGCGCCCGGCGGCTCGGGGTGGATCAAATCGATCTCTACCAGCAGCACTGGCCGAGCCCGCTGTTTCCGGCCCGGTCGACGATGCCGCGGATGAGGCGTCTGGTGGAAGCCGGCCTGGTGCGACACGTGGGCGTCAGCAACTTCTCGCTGCAGCAGTGGCAGGAGGCCGAGCAGGCGTTGGGCGGGCCGGTGCTCTCGAACCAGGTGCTTTTCAGCCTGGTCCACCGCGAACCGGAACGCGGCCTCGTGCCCTGGGCCCAGGAGAAGGGTCGGATCGTCATCGCCTACAGCCCGCTCGGACAGGGGCTGCTGTCGGGCAAGTACCAGCAGGCGACGCCGACGAACTTGCGACGCGTGCGGCGGGAATTCAGCGCCGAGTCGCGCGCTCGCCTGTCGCCGCTGATCGATGCGCTCGGCGAGATCGGGACTCGGCATGGCGCCACGCGCGCACAGGTGTCGCTGGCGTGGCTGATCCGCAAGCCAAATGTCGTCGCGATACCGGGCGCGTCGAGCGTGAAACAGCTGGAGGAGAACGTGGCGGCGAGCGACCTTGAGCTGAGCGACGAGGAGGCGGCCCGGCTGGATAGCCTTAGCGCGTGAACATGGGGGCAAGGCTCGACGCTGTGGAGCTGCGCCGCATCAACCTCTCGCTGGTGGCGCCCTTCGAGACATCGTTCGGCGTGCAGACGGAGCGAGACGTGCTGCTCTTGAAGGCGATCACAACGGACGGGGAAGGCTGGGGCGAGTGCGTGGCGAGCGAGGAACCGACGTACTCGTCCGAGTACGTGGACGGCGCGCAGCATGTGCTGATCAATCACCTGTTGCCTCGCCTGCTTGCTCAGCCACACCTCACGGCAGAGGACGTGGGCGAGGTGCTGCGACCGGTGCACGGACATCACATGGCGAAGGCTGCGATCGAGATGGCGGTGCTCGACGCGAAGCTTCGGGCGGGTGGCGAATCATTCGCGCACTACTTCGGCGCGACGCGCTCGGCCGTCGACTGCGGAGTGTCGGTCGGCATCCATGCCTCGATTCCAGCGCTGTTGAAGGCGGTCGGCGGATACCTCGACCAGGGCTACCGGCGGATCAAGCTGAAGATCAAGCCGGGGTGGGACGTCGAGCCGGTGCGGGCGGTGCGAGAGCGCTTCGGCGCCGTGCCGCTGCAGGTCGACGCGAACACGGCCTATTCGCTGTCGGATGCCAGACAGCTCGCGCAGCTCGATCAGTTCGACCTGCTGCTCATCGAGCAGCCGCTGCCTGAAGAGCAGATGCTGGCGCATGCGGAGCTGGCGAAGCGGGTCCGCACGCCGATCTGCCTGGACGAGTCGATCACTTCGGCGCAGGCGGCGGAGGATGCGATCGAGCTGGGTGCGTGCCGGATCATCAACATCAAGCCGGGGCGGGTCGGCGGCTACCTGGAGGCGCGCAGGATCCACGACCTTTGCATGTCGCGCGGCGTGCCGGTGTGGATGGGCGGGATGCTCGAGACGGGGATCGGCCGCGCCGGCAACGTCGCCATGGCGGCGATGCCGAACTTCACGCTACCCGGCGACACCTCCGCATCGGACCGTTACTACCGCCGCGACATCACGTCGCCGTTTGTATTGCGTGATGGGCGGCTGGACGTGCCGGATGGGCCGGGGCTCGGTGTCGACGTCGACCTCGAGTTTGTCGAGTCGATCACGTCGTGGAAGCAGACCTATTCATTGGTGCACGGGCCGGCAACCGTGACCTGAGCGCCGGGTACGCCGACCGACGGGTGCAGGCCGACGCCGGGCTCGTACAGCAAGGCGGGGGCATCGAATTTCGGATCGGTGATGCTGAAACCGGAGAACCAGACCCTCTTCCCGTCGACGAAGTAAGGGGGCTCGGGCCAAGGAGCCGCGTATGGCCCGACAAAGACCTCGCGCGGGCTGTCTTTGGCCATGAGCTGCACGACCCGAAGCGTATCGCCATGGTTGAAGACGAACGGGTGGCCCTGGGCGTCAAAGCCGGAGAACATCACCCCGGGCATGCCGGTCAGCCACGGCTCGATCGCCCCTGTGTTCAGGTCGAGGTGAAGAACGCGGTCGGGGGCCTGCATCATCCCGTCAGCTCGATCGAGCTCCCAGCCTCCCATGGACGAAAGCGCCGAGATGCTGCCTTGATGGGTGATGAACACCGGGTCGCCACCAGATGCGCTGGTACGCGCGAGCCCACGCATCGTGTAGGCGCCGCTCTCCATGACAGGCGCAGGCACCACTTCTGCCAGGTACAGCAGGTCCGCGACGAAGCCGAGCGCCGCCCACCATTTGCCCGAGACGATCGTTTGATCGGCGCCGGTGTCAAGCCACACCCGATGAACGGCCGTTTCTGTCGTGTATATGTAGCCGGCTCCGTCAGGCGTCGGTATGCCCTGAGGAAGCCAACGCTTGCGTTTGGCGTCATAACGCACGCCGCCGGTGTTCGCCGGAGTGAAAGTTCCGTTCGGGTAGCTCAGAAAGCCTGTTGCGTCGGGGCTCCACGTGTGTGAGGTCTGGTCGAAGGTCCGGATGATCACGGGGAGGCGGCAGCTCGTAGGAGTCGACGTGGCTGCAGTGCCTGCAGACGTGCACGCGGCTAGCGCCAAGATCGAGATCGCGACCGCGATGCGGGAATTGGAGCTCACTCGCCAATAAGACGCGGGTGGAGCGGGTTTGGTTTCGCTTACTGGAGGAGGTCGTTCATCGGTGTGGCCTGCGCGGCCTGGCCGAGGCGTGGGAGGCCGAGCTGGTCTTCGATGGTCGCGAGCAGCGAGTAGTGGTCGTAATGCGTGGCGCTCTGGTGCACCTGCGGGTTGGGGTGGATGACCAGCGTCAGCACGGAGTTGGCGCTGTCCTCGCCCTCGTCCCAGGTGATCAGCAAGACTCCGTTGTCCTGCCACGCGGTTGAGTTGAGGATCGACGGCACCGTTTGTGAGAGCCACGCGTTGGCGACCGCGTTGGAGCAGTCGTGACCGTCGTGGCAGAGGTCGGGGGTGATCCAGACAAAACGAGGAACGTTGGTGCCGGAGATGTCCGTCGCGAACTGGCTGAACGGGACGATCTGGGATGGGCATGCGCTTCCGTAATAGGCAAAGGGATTGTGTTTCAACGCGTAGGGATAGCTGCTGTTGAAGCAGCCTTTGTTCATGCCCTCCATGTACGAGCGCCAGTCGATGCCGGCGTCGGTGAGCTGCGTGCCGAGGCCGCCGGCCGGTAGGGCATGGAATCCGTCGTCGGTGATGCCCCAGGTGCTGCCCGAGGTCATCGCGAGGTAATTTGGCAGGCTCGGATGCGACACACCGTGGTAGTCCGTCGCGACTCCATACTGGGCGGCGAGCTGGGCGATATAGCCGTTCCCGACCACCTGTCCATAGCTGCGGTTCTCCATCACGATGACGAAGACGTGCGGGGGTGCAGTGACGGGAGAGGGCTGTGCGGATGGGCTGGGTACGACGGGCGTTGGGCTTGGGCTGGCCCCGGCCGGGGCGTGCGCGGTGGTCTTGGGTGCGCACGCCGCGAGCAGGCATGCGGCGGTGACGAAAGCAAGCAGTCGCATCCCTTACGAGCCTACGAGGCGGGCCTAAATAGATGCTGAGAGGCGGGCCGTGGGAGATGGAGATCAGGCCCGAGCGGGGCGGGCGGATCACGTCATTGCGGCTGCGCGACGAGGAGCTGCTCGAGCAGGGGATCGGGGTCGACAATCCCCGTGCCGCCGATTTCGTTGCCGGTGGAGCGCAGGGCTGGGACGAGATGGTGCCGAACCTGGAGGCGATTGGCTCGCTGCCGGATCACGGTGAGGCGTGGCGGGTGCCGTGGGCGGTGGAGGAGGCGACTGAGAGTTCATCGCTGATGTCGTGCCGGGGCCGCGTGGTGCCGTTTCTTTTCCGGCGAAAGATTGTTGTGAGCGAGCGGGTGCGGGTCGACTACGCGTACACGAATGTCGGCGCACAACCTCACCTGTCGTACTGGTGCGCGCATCCGCTGTTCAGGTTCGAGAGTGGGATGGAGATCGAGGTGCCGGAAAGGGAGCGATTGGCGCAGCTTGCACCCGGGAGGTCGACCAAGGTGTTTCTCCCGCCAGGGTCGATCGACCGGGTGAGGCTGGGTTGGAGCTCCGGCGCGGCGATCGAGGTGGCCTGGGACGCTGAGCTCACGCCGAACGTCGCGGTATGGGTGTGCAACGGGGACCTGGGTGGGTATCACCAGATCGCGATCGAGCCGGCGACGGATTCGAGCGTGTTGCGGCCGGGCGAGACGTTGGAGTGGTGGTTTGAGGTGCGGGATTGTAGCTAGGGCGAGGCGGGCTGAAAGTGACTAGCAAGAGGGTGTTTGGGGCGGGGTTTGGGAGTCGAAATTAGGGGCTGGAGATGTTGACAAACGAACAGATGTTTGGTAGTCTATTCCTATGCTCGCGACGCAAGACGTCTGGCCTTCCAGCACCGCTCATCTGACCAACGAGGAGCGGCTGCAGCGCTTTCGCGAGAAGGCTCACATCATCGACTTGCAGATCATGTCTCTCGCCCAGGATGCGGCGGAACTGGCCG